>Ga0114934_10002520_pt1 | contig 11704 bp, 6 predicted proteins | sample 4SBtaG_2_FD_99695 | JGI IMG/M metagenome (GOLD analysis project Ga0114934, IMG submission 99695) | Deep subsurface microbial communities from Kolumbo volcano to uncover new lineages of life (NeLLi) - 4SBTROV10_white metaG | ecosystem: Environmental > Aquatic > Marine > Volcanic ...
TTTTCAGTGGAACAATCCGCAGGCCCGCGACGCCCTCTTCTGGGAATACACGATTGCCAATATTTCCGACTACGACCTGCCTGATGTGGCCTTTGGCTACTGGGTGGACAACGGCATTGGTGGCGCTGATGGCGATGATGATTTGGGCTTTTTCGATACGAAACTGGATATGGCCTATTCCTGGGACATTAATGGCGTGGGCATAGGAGGACTTCCTACGGGAACAATGGGTTTTGCCTATCTGGAAAGTCCCGGCAGCCCTTACGATGGTGTGGACAATGACCAGGACGGCCTGATCGATGAAAAACGGGATAATGCGGCCACGAAAAAGATCGGCCCCGAAGAGGGTATTGCGGATTTGCAGAGTTTTCTGGACTTTTACCACTTGAAGAAAAGTGACTTACACGAACATTGGGATGCGGATGAAGATCAGGATTGGGAGGATGGGAATGATCGGAATGGCGACGGTATTTATGAATCCAATGAGGATGCGGGGGATGATGTGGGGTTGGATGGGGTTGGCCCCACGGAATTGAATTACAAGGGACCCGATCAGGGCGAGTGCAATCACATGCCCGATTTTGTAGAAGGAGTGGGGTGTGAACCTGATTTTGACGAAACCGATGTTTCGGAAACGGACATGATTGGATTAACCTCTTTTATGATGTTTCCTGTCCAGCCGCACGCGCCGCCCTACACCAAATGGTTTCGGAATGATAAATCGATGTGGGAAGTGATCGGAGAAGATCATCTTGTGGAGTATACCGGCAAGATTTCGAATCTGATCGAAACCTTTGCGACCGGGCCGTTCCCCTTACACCAGGGTTTGACGGAACGAATTTCAATGTCGGAGTTACATTCTTATGATCCATTGGAAGGTCTCAACTCTGATAATCATTCAGCGCCGGCCCTTTACAGGGAAAAAAAGATTGTCCAGGTGATTTACGAAAAGGATTACCGCTTTGCTCAACCGCCCAAAATGCCGACATTGCAGGCAACCGCCGGTGATGGGGAGGTCATTCTTACCTGGGACAATACAGCGGACACCAAAACGCGTGACCCGTTTCTTGGCAATGTGAATGACTTCGAAGGCTACAAACTCTTTAAAGCTACGGATAAAAAAATGTCCGATGCCGAGGTCATTACAGACGGTTACGGCACTCCGATGTTCAAAAAACCCATTTTCCAGTGTGACAAAGTCGACGGCAAGAGCGGATTCACGAATTTCGGCATGGTCAATGGGATGGGTTACAATCTGGGCAATGAGACGGGCATTGTGCATCATTTTATTGATCATAATGTTGAAAACGGCCGCACCTATTACTACGCCATTGTAGCGTACGACTCAGGGGCTTCTATGATTGGTCCGGGCATCGGGCCTTCAGAGAACAAAATCATCATTGATCTTGACGAAGAAGAAAATGTGCGGGCAGTTGGCCCCAACGTACAGATTGTGACTCCCCACCAGATGGCCGCAGGTTATGTTCCACCGTCTGTCTCGCTGTCCGATTCGACTCAAACGGTTGGAACAGCCAAACTTTCGCCCGAAATTCTGGCAAAAAACAGCCTGAAAACAGGGCACACTTACAAGGTTAAGTTTGGTGTGGACACAATTAGAACGATTCCCTATTACAAACACGGTATTTGGTATACAAACAATGGTTTCCGAATTTACGACGAAACGGGCGGTAACAAACTGGTTTATGAGGAATCACCGGAGCATTATGCCTACGATAATCTGGTATACCATGACACACTGGGTGGATTCTGGAGCCTAAAAACAGGGAAGGAACTGTCTACGGATATTTTTGACGGAATGCTTTTGCGGCTGGATGGCACAGTAGAAACCGCCGGGTTTGATGCAGAAAAATCGGGTTGGCTGGTTGGCGACGCCCCCATTTCAATTGTTCCTACGGTTGAAGAATCGAAATACCTTCCCTGGGATTACGACATTGTTTTTACAGATCAGGATTCGGCCTACGTGGGGCGAGTGAAATCCCGGAGTATTCACGACGAAACCGGGCGACGGATTCCTCGAAATGAAATTCTGCTCAATCAAGCATTCAATTTTTACGTTCTCAATAGGACTTTTAAGGATTCGCTTGGAAATTACGAAGTCATGGATTTAATCGGCCAGGACATGAATGCGGATGGCAAGTTTAACCTTCTTGACGATCGCGTGCTTGTGGGGCCGGTGAACGAAAAAGGAGGCTGGGCCGGCACGGCTTTTATTATTGATTTGCGCGGTGCTCTGGACAGCAAAAACCTACCCAAACCAAATGATGTGTACAGAGTCACGTTCAAACGCCCTTTTCTAGAAAGGGATTCGGTACTCTTTTCAGTGAAGGCAAGCGGAGAATTGGATGCGGCCGCTTTAAAAACGACCATGGATAAAATCAAAGTGGTTCCCAATCCTTATGTGGCTACCAATGCGATGGAACCGGCGGTTTCCAACTATTTTCTAAATCAGAGACGACGCCTGCTGTTTACGCATCTGCCTGCGAGATGCACTATAAAAATCTTTACCATGAGTGGTGTGCTGGTACGGGAAATCGATGTCAATAATCCGGATGATGACGGCATTGCTCACTGGGATTTGCGTTCACGCGAGGGTCTTGAGGTGGCAGCCGGCATGTATATCTACCATGTAAAGGCTAAAGCTACCGGAGATGAAAAAATGGGTAAATTTGCAATTATTAAATAGACTTGATGAAAGGTAGTTGTGATGGCTAAATTGCGAATAATCGGATTTGAGCTGGTTTTTCTAATCTCGGTTTTGATCTTTGCTTTTCCCGCAAGGGCACAAAAGCCCTACCGGGTGGGGACCACAGCGGCCAACTTTCTCGAGGTGGGGTACGGAACGGCGGGAAGTGCAATGGGAGATGCTTACGTGAGTGTAGCCAATGACGTGTCATCTATTTACTGGAACCCGGCAGGGCTGGCTTTTATGAAGCAGAATGAGGCTCTTTTCAGTTACCAGCCGTGGCTTGTGGGAATCAGCACGTCCTTTACGAGTGTCGGCCTGGTATTACCGGGAATTGGTACAGCGGCCCTGGGTGTTGTTCAGGCCAGTTATGGAGACATGGATGTGACCTCTCTCGTTATGCAGGAGGGTACGGGAGAAAAATTTAATGCCAATGATTATGCCATTAGCCTGGCCTATTCCCGAAAAATTACTCAGTGGTTTTCCTTCGGACTGGCAGGGAAGTATATTGCTTCGCAAATCTGGCATGAACACGCCTCGGCATTGGCCCTGGATTTAGGCGTTATTGTGAAAACTTTTTTCTTTTCTCCCACGGGCAAGCGGGCAGACGGTCTGAATATTGGCATGAGCATTTCCAATTACGGAACCCGAATGCAATACAACGGCATTGATCTGACGCGTCCAATCGACATTAAGCCTTACGAAAACGGAAATTATGCGGAAGCACCCGGACAATTCAAAATGCGGCAATGGGAATTGCCTCTGCTGTTTCGGATTGGCATGGCCATGAATCCCATTGTGCACGGTAATCACCGGCTGACCCTTGCGGCCGATGCAATTCATCCGAACAACAACAGCGAATCCGTAAATGTAGGTGCCCAATATCAATTGATAATTCCAACGGCCGGAACTTTTTTCCTTCGTGCGGGATATAAAGCATTGTTTATGGATAAGGGGCAATACGGCCTGGCTTTTGGAGGCGGCATGACCCTGCGCTTGATGCATAATATTGCTCTGAATATGGAATATGCCTATCGCGGCGTGGGCCTGTTGGGGAAAATTAATTCCTATTCCGTAGGGGTGATTTTTTAGAATATTGGGTCTCTAATCCCTGTGTGGAAGGAACCGCCTGGTGGGTTTCTGGTTTCCTTCTTGGGTTGAAGACCCTCGCCAGGCATCATTTGACACTTGAAACGCTGTAACACTCAATACGGAACGAGGATTGGCATAATTTACATCCCGGGGGTTTTCGATTATTTAAAGGAACTGTCCGGGCAGTGATTCTAGGAGCTTTATTATCAAAGATTGTTTGAAAAACATGGGTCAGAGTCCTCAGAAAAAGTTGTCTAAAAAACTTGCGATATTTTTGCTGGCGATTTTCAGCCTGCCTCTTTTATTTTCTGTCTGTTCGCACAAACCGCCCGAACAACCTGGAGAACATATCCTTGCCCAAATTGGCAACAAATCGATCTCCGTGAATGAATTTATTCGGCGGGCGGAATACACCATCCGTCCGCCTTATTGCCGCATGGACAACTACATTCAGAAAAAAATTGTGTTGAATTCGCTTGTAGCCGAAAAGCTTTTGGCCCTGGAAGCGGGTGAGGACAATCCCCTGACGCAAAATGAAGAATTTCAGGATTATATTGAGGGACGTAAGGAACAGGCCATGCGGGAATGGTTTTTCGCGCATGATTTCTATGACAAAGTGAAGCCGGATACAGCCCGGGCTCGGCGGGTGTATCAGGTGGCGGGGCGAACCTACAAGATTGCCTATTTCAGTGTTAAAGGCCCACAAGCGGCTCAAATGGTACAGAAAAAACTGAACCAGGGAATTCCTTTTGAAGAAATTTACCGACAGTTTGGCGGGCTTAAGGCGCTGCCTATGCGGAAAGTCAGTTGGCAGGAACCCGAAAATGAAGCCATTGAAAAGGCGTTGTTTTCCGGCCCGCTTCAAAAAGAAGAGGTCATCGGCCCCGTATCGGCGGATAATAATTTTTTCACGACTATAAAAATTTTGGGTTGGACGGATCACGCGGCGATGTCCAACCAGCAGATGCGAGAACGCTGGGACAGTGTGGTCAAGCGGCTTCGGGAAGAGGAGGCGAAACACGCTTATTTGGGTTTTGTAGCGAAGCTCATGCACGGCAAACGGGTGGAGTTCGATCGGAATACATTCATGGCTCTGGCACGTATTTACCAGCCCATTTATTTGAAATCGGAAAAAAAGAAAAAACAGGAATTTAATGAGATTTTCTGGAAGCATAAGTCGCCTGAGGATTTGTCTTCGGACAGCATCGCCACTCAGATAAGTCAAATACTGAACAGCCCCCTCCTTCGACTGAACGGAAAAACATGGACGGTTGCGCGTTTTCTGAAAGAAGAACGAATTCATCCGTTGGTTTTCCGCAAGAAAAAAATTTCGGGTAAAGAATTTCCCAACCAACTGAAATTGGCCATTGTGGATCTCATTCAGGATAAATTTGTAGCAAAGGCAGCGGAAAAGAAAGGCTACGACAAGGTAAATGTGGTTCAACGGAATGTGGCAATGTGGAAAGATCACCTGCTGTTTATGTACCAGCGGAACAAATTTCTAAAATCGATTGGAAAGAAGAAGGGATTTTACAAAAATTATTCTACCATTTTAAAAAATGATCTCAATCCGTATATTCGCCGTCTGCAGAAAAAATATTCTGACACAATCAGAATTGACACAGACGCCTTCGAAAAAATCAAATTAACCCGGATTGACATGGTTGCGCTTCAAAAGAATGTACCCTTTCCCATTGTCGTTCCGAGCTTTCCGATTGTCACGACCCTCAACAAGCTGGATTACGGCCGAAAAATGAACCCCTAATCCACCAGAGACGGATTCTGATGATATGAGCAACATCGACGGGTTTGGATCGGGAAAGCAAAAAGAATGTAATCGATAATCAAATTTAGCATGCTCATCTATCGACGTAAAAATGGCGATCTTGCGGATAAAACGACTACGCTTTTTGCAAGATGGTGTTTGGAAAAAGTGGTCTCCTCAAAATGACAAAAAGAGGAAATGTGGTCGTCTCGATACGATCCGCCCATAGGCGAATCGGTCGACAACCGTCTGTCATTCTGAAAGAGCGGAGCGACTGAAGAATCTCATTTTTTCCCTGCGAAACATGAAAAAACATCTTAAACGAATCTCTTGTCAACACTGTTTTGTCGATTGAGAGTGCCTAATTCAATGGAAGATGCGATGAAAAAATTTCTCCTCGTTTTTTTATTTAGTTTGATTCTTGTGCCACACACTGAAGCAAAATCGTTAAAAGGGGCGGAAATGCGGACGCTGGAATCGTACACCTACGGTCGGTTTGAAGCCCGTTATCGTTCCATCCAGGCAAGTGGTGCGCTGGCGTCCTTTTTTACTTTTCACGATAACATCACTTCCACAAAAGACTGGAATGAGATTGACATTGAAATCATGGGGCGCTACACTGATGAGGTGCAATTCAACACGATTACTGCCGGACAGACAAGCCACGTGTATCCTCAGTGGGTTGATTTTAATCCCGCCAGTGACTTCCACACCTATGCCTTTGAATGGACACCTGATTACGTGGCCTGGTTTATCGACGGGAAGGAAGCCGTCCGCCAGACGGGGGAACACATTCGCACGCTCAACAAGCCGCAGAAAATCATGATGAATATCTGGCCTCCGGCGTACGCTAATTGGGCCGGCAAATTGAACCCAGTCGTTCTGCCGTTGTTCGCGGAGTATGATTGGGTGAGCTACGCGGATTACACGCCGGGGAGTGGAAGTATGGGAACCGGAAATAATTTTACCCCTCGATGGAAAGACGATTTCGATTCTTGGAACCGAAGCCGGTGGGTGAAAGCCGCGCACACCTTTTCGGGAAATAATTGCGATTTCATACCGGAGAATGCGGTTTTTAAGGACGGCTTTTTGATTCTATGTTTAACGGATGCCGAGCACACAGGCTTTGTGGATCGCAATCCTCCCGCGGTTTTGTGGGCGCGCGCCGCTCCGGGAACAGTGACGGTGCGCTTTTCGGAAGCAGTTGAAAAAAACAGTGCAGAAAAATTGAAAAATTATTCCATCCCGGGTGCAACCATTCAAATGGCTTCCCTTCAGGAGGATGCTCACACGGTCGTGTTGAGCGTGGGGGGGCTGGATCTCAGCAATTCCTATAATTTGGTGGTGTTGGGCATTAAAGATCGGGCGCCGCAGCCCAATCTGCTGACCGGAAAACTGATACCCATCATTATGCCTAAGCCGTTGAAGTTTCCTGTGAAAATTAATGTGGGAGGGCCTTCGGTACTTGGTTTCCTGTCTGATCAGGAGTATGGCCCAAAAGTGGAATACGGCTATGAGGACGGTCAGGCCGCAACGACTTCTCCTGGAATTGATATCAAAAATACCGAATTGGATGCTGTTTACCGAAGCGAACGTTACGGTCTGGTCGCGTACCGGGTGCGTGTGCCAAATGGTGTTTACAAAATTACGCTGATGATGGCAGAAAACAGCTTCGATACAACGGGAGCTCGGGTGTTCGATGTGGCCATTGAAGGGAAAAAAGTGATTGCAAATCTGGATCTTTTTAAAGAAGCCGGTCAGCATGTGGCGCACCCAATTGTTATTGACGGCGTTTCCGTAGAGGATGGTGTCCTGGATGTGTATTTTGGAGCTTCGGTGAATCATCCGCTGTTAAACGGATTGCTAATTGAGCCCGTACAGGAACGGGTATCTTTGCCGGGAAGGAAAGAGCCGGAGGCATTTTGTTTGTTCGGTAATTACCCCAATCCCTTTTCACGAAAAACATCGATCGGATTTCGTATTCCGGAACAGGGGCGTGTTCAGGTGAAGATTTACAATATATTAGGGCAAGAGATTGCTGTTCTTCTCAACCAAATAAAACCGGCCGGAGAGTACCGCGTCAGGTGGTCGCCCCGATTTAAGAGCGGGCTTTTTTTCTGCCAGGTCAATTGGATTTCACATGGGAAAAAGTTCTCGAAAACAGAGAAACTTCTCCTGTTGCAGTAATAAAGCCGGAATATGTCGCTTTCTCACTTCGGTAGAATTGATCCTGGGCGGAGCCAAAGGACGGAGAGAGATCTTCCCACGTCACTTGGACTCGACCCAAAATCTGGGTGCGTTTCTTTGCGTCGCAGTGTCCTGATGCAACTCTTTTGGATTTTGAGCCTCAGATTTGTTCGTCCATTTTTTCCCCATCGGAAATATCGTCCCATCATTTCTTTGCACCTTACTGCTGTGCCTTTCGTTTTGTCGTTTGATTTTTTTATTGGGTGAAATTGCAAGCCTGTGAAAGTGCTGAACGATGTCCATTTTCCCTTGTTTGAATGGAAAATTTTTGTTACATTGCAAATTGGAATTGAGTCCGATCATTTTGTTGAGAGTGGGTTCCGATCTACCTGGTAAGAGCGAATTTTGTCAGAAGGGAGGAAGGCACCATGAAGTCGATTGTTCATTCACTATTAACTCAAATTTACCAGAATCATCCGGAGATTTCATTTGAGGTACAATTTTGGGATGGGGACAAGCAGCGGTTTGGGGAAGGCGAGCCCGAAACCATTTTGCGATTTAATTCAAAGCAGGCGCTGAAGCAGGTTTTTTCGGGAGGATATCTCGGGTTTGGGGAAGCATATATGGACGGAGGGTTGGATATTGAAGGCGATTTGCGGCAACTTCTTCGTTTTGGTTTTGATCCGGCGTTTGAAAATCTGAAAGTTTCTTTCCCCTTTAAGCTACGCATTGCCTGGAATTACATCCTGACACAGGACACCCTTCGCCGCACACCGAAAAATATTCAGCATCATTACGATTTAGGAAATGCTTTTTACAGACTCTGGCTGGACGAGAGCATGACCTATTCCTGCGCTTATTTCAGGCATGAAAATGACGCTCTGGAACTGGCACAGCAGCAAAAGTACGAGCATATCTGTCGGAAATTGCGCCTGAAAGAGGGGGAAACCCTCATTGACGTCGGCTGCGGCTGGGGTGGCATGATGTTCTATGCGGCCAAACATTACGGCGTCAGGGCGACCGGCTGTACCCTTTCCAAAGAACAGTACAGTTTTGTTCAGGACAAAATAAAGTCGGAAGGGTTAGAAGGGCGTGTCACCGTTTTGTACCAGGATTACAGGAAGGTGGCCGGTACGTATGATAAATTCGTTTCCATTGGGATGTTTGAACACGTGGGTAAGAAGTACATTCCCACATTTTTTGATCAGGTTAAGCGGCTGCTCAAACCCAAAGGAATCGGACTTTTGCACACAATTGGAAAGGATGGTTTCTCCTACCCTGATCCGTGGACGACAAAGTACATTTTCCCTGGTGGCTATATTCCCATCATTGATGAAACGTTGCATCAGATGGGAAAGCGAAAGCTCCATTTTGTGGATGTGGAGAATTTGCGCCTGCACTACTCCCTAACACTCGATGAATGGGCTCGCCGCTACGAGCAACACTTAGAGGAAGTGCGGAACATGTTCGACGAACGGTTTGTACGGATGTGGCGCTTGTTTTTAAACGGGAGTTCAGTAGGATTCCGATACGGCAACACGCGGCTTTTCCAGATTACGTTTACCAACGGATTGAACAATAGCTACCCGATAACCCGCGAATTTTTGTACCATTGAGAAAACAAACCTTGCAGAGGGCGCAACCCTTCGCAAGGTTTTTTAATGGCAAAGAACGAAATTGGAAAGGAGAAAATCAGGTCGCACTGATCTGAACGTAACGTTTATTGAATTTGGGGCGCCAGAAATTGGGCGCGATTGGGGTATTGGAATGGACACCCTGTGGCCTCCAGAACAAGCGGCAAGCATTCTTTTAAATCGTGTACTGGTCCGGGGATTCATCTGATTGACACGGCTAGCGCTACCACAAAAGCGAAGAGCGAATTGTAAAGTTTATTTCGCATCATCGCGGCTGATTTATTCTAACATCCACATGTGGCGAACACCGTCAGGAGCCGGAAACCCACTACGATTTTTCGTTCCCTGCCGTGAAGGATGCCATTGACCCGAGCTTGAAACTCCTCCGGACCGAGCAAATTGACGTCATGCAAATCCATTTTGGCCCTAATCCAGAAAAGATTTTTGAAACGGGGGAAACCGTGGCCGCTATGAAAGAAGCACAAGTAGAGGGGAAAATCCATTTTCTGGGGGCTTCACCGCCAGCGCGCTTGATCGATGCCTGCCTCGATGCGGATGTTTTTCACGTGCTTCAGGTTGGGTACAACCTTCTCAACCGCGAAGCCGAACCCGGAATTACGCGCGCAGCAAAAGTGGGATTGGGGATTCTTATTCGGAGCGGATTTGCCGGAGGCGATCTCACACCGCGGGTAAAAACTCTTCTTGAAAAAGAGGAAAATCCTGAATTGGAGAGAATCAAGAAGCTTTTAAAAATTCTGGATGGGAAAATTGAATGGCTTCTCGCTCTGGCACTTCAGTTTCTTCGTCGCAACCCTGATATTACATCCGTATTGATTGGTAGCAAGTCAGTGGAACATCTGAATCAAGATCTTCGGCTGCTTTCCATTAAGTTACCCAAGGATGTGTGGGAGAAAGTGGAGAAAGCATCAGGATGACCCTTTCGGATCGTGCCGGAATAGAAAATAGGCTCTTCAAAAAAACGTGTTTCATTTGATCAATTTTGGCAGGTAATTGAGAGCCTGAAAGAATTCGAATTGAAAAAAATATGGAATTACCGGCCTGGAATACCAAGTAAGGCAGGGAACAATTTTTCAATTCGATAGAATATGGTGTGGCTTGATCCTAAAAGGCCTGAAAAAGATTTTAAAAAGACCTTGATATTTAAAAAATCAGTAGTTAGATTAGGTAGAACGTTTATCGCAAACAATTGCGTAAATAATATTTTTATCAGCGAGGAGTGCGTTTTATGGCTTCAACGCTAAAAGATGTTGCTATGCTTGCCGGTGTTCATTCGTCTACAGTCTCAAGAGTATTGAGGGGTAAAGAAAATATCCCTGTTTCTGAAGAAACAAGACAACGCATTCTTGAGGCGGTCAGACAGCTTAACTATCGGCCTGACAAAACCGCTCGGGCACTCCGTATGAGAAAAAGTGATGCAGTGGGGCTGGTAATTCCCAATATTGCCAGCCCCTATTTCTCAGGCATTGCCAAAGAACTGGACATCCTTTGCCACAATGCGGGCTATTCTCTCATGATTTATGATACTAATGAAAACCAGGAGAAAGAAATTGTGGTAATTGAGGATTTGTTGAGCCGTGGAGTGGATGGCTTCGTTATTGCCCCGGTACAAGATGCCGACAGTCATATCAGACAATTGGTTGAACAGAATATTCCTTTGGTATTAATTGACCGTGATTTTGAAACTATGGAAACACATGCCGTCATTTGCGACGATGAAATGTCAGCATACAAGGCGGTTTCTTACCTGTCAGATTTAGGGCATAAACGCATTGGCTTTGTTAGCGGACGTCAGAATTTGTACCCGGTACTAAAGCGTTTAGATGGTTACCGAAAAGGGTTGAATGATTTTAATCTCGAAAAGGACACTGCATTTATTGCCAGCGGAGGGCCCACACTGGAAAGTGGTTATGCGTCTACGGTCAATCTTCTCTCGCTTCCCAATAAACCGACGGCTTTGCTGGTTTCAGGAACCATTATTACTGTCGGGGCATTAAAAGCAATTCAGGAAAAGGGACTCTCAATCCCGGAAGATGTTTCGATTATTTCGTACACGGATACCATTTACGCTCCTTTTTTGTCAACTCCCATAACCACTATTTCGCATTCCGTAAAAGAAATCGCGGAAAAAGCATTTGAATTATTACATCAGGAAATAAAAACCCCTACAAAAGGCGATGTCGCGAAAGTGATTGTGCAGACGCATCTTTATAAAAGGGCCTCCACGGCTCCGGCTCACTAGTGGATTTTTCCCAGATTCTCAGGGCGAAAATTAAGGTTATTGGTCATTGATTTGTGTAAAAA
>Ga0114934_10002521_pt1 | contig 11703 bp, 13 predicted proteins | sample 4SBtaG_2_FD_99695 | JGI IMG/M metagenome (GOLD analysis project Ga0114934, IMG submission 99695) | Deep subsurface microbial communities from Kolumbo volcano to uncover new lineages of life (NeLLi) - 4SBTROV10_white metaG | ecosystem: Environmental > Aquatic > Marine > Volcanic ...
GATTTAATTCTCTAAAATTGTGATTTTACCTGAACCTGAAAAGTTCCAAGCATCTACAATTTTACTTTTTGATTCAACTATCTCAAATGATACGTTTTCTAATTCCTCCATGGTTTCAAAATTTCCCTCAAAGGAGAGAGCAAATTTGATTGCACTAGTATTACCAGCACTATCCATCACCTGACCAATTAAGATCATGTTGTGTGTGAGACTATCAGTATTGGAAGATATGGTTCTAGCCTTACCAAATGCTACATCATAAACAACGTCACCCACTTGCAATTCTCCTCCAGAAATTTGGAATTTAGATGAGGAATTACCCTCAGATAGCGTATCTATGAATAAATCTGCACTAAATGATTCAAACTCATTAGAAGCAGAAGTTGCAGTTCCACCCAACACCAAACTGTAGGAATCATTTTCCACTACATCATCAGTAGGTCCAAAGTATTCTCCAGTTTCCACTGAATCAAGTAAGGTCTGCATTCTTTGCTCCAGTCCTTGAATCTTTTGTTCTAGTTTTTCTATATGTTCAATTGCTCTTTGTAATGCATCCTCTTTTTCTTTAATTTTTAATTCTCGTTGTGCAAATTTTTCATCAAGCAATGCCTCTTTAGTTTCAAGTTCTTTTTCTTTTTCTTCTAGTTTCAATTCTTTTTGTGTAAGTTTTGACTCTAGCTCTGCAAATCTTTCAGATAATTCAGTCCATTTCTCATCAGGTCCTAAGTTTTGATCAAAAGAATCATCATAATTTCTTTCATGTTCAGAATCACCATCACGTTGATAGTTCATATCATCTCTTTGGGAATCATGTTGCTCTACATACATCATTATTTGCAAGACTTGTTCAGATGTCAAATCAGTACGGGATAAAATTAATTCAAGCAATCCTTCTTTATCACCGACACTCCAAAAGGATTCAATTTCATCCATGGAAACATTATCCATAATTGTTTTCTCTATCATTTGGATTTCTTCTAGTTCTTCAGGCGGAATGATACTCATGTAGTCACTATCCTGAACTGAATATTCGTCTTCTAACGCATTTCGTTTATCATTAAACTCTCTTTCAAGCAAATGTCTTTGCTCTTGATACTCTCTATCTATGTCATGATATCTTTTATCAATACTTGATTCCAACTCCTTTCTTTTCTGCTCAAATTCTCTATCTAGTTCTCGAAATTCTAAAGACATTTGATCATCAATTTCTCTGTATGACTTTCGAGATTCATCATCCAGATCACGTCTTTCATCATTAATCTCATCATCAATTAGACGATGTTTTTCCTCATTCTCATCATCAATGGCACGGAATTTATCATCAAATTCATCATCAAGGGCACGTCTTTTCTGCTCAAATTCATCGTCTAGTGCACGTCTATTCTCATCGTACTCGTCATTAGTTGCATATTGGTCATCAAACTGCTCATCAATTGCTTGTCTCTTCTCTTCATATGTCTCATCTAGTTCTTGGCGTTTATCCTCATATTCTGCATCAAGTGCTTGACGTTTTTCATTAAATTCAGCATCTATTGCCTGATATTTTGCATCATAGTCAATTTCATAATCAACATCTGGATCTTCATTTGACTGTTCATCATTAATTTCAGAAATTTGTCGTTGATACTCCTCATCTAGTTCCTGATATGCTTGGTTCATCTCTTCATCAAGTTCTTGGTAAGCTTGGTTCATCTCTTCATCAAGTTCTTGGTAAGCTTGGTTGTGTTCATCATTTGATTTCTCAAAGGATTGGTTCATCTCTTCATCAAGTTCTTGGTAAGCTTGGTTCATCTCTTCATCAAGTTCCCTGTACTGTCTGTCTAGTTCGTCTTGCAATTTCTGCCAGTCATCACTAGAGTCTAATTCTCGCTGGGTGTCATACTGTTTGTCATCAAGATCTCGATACTGGTCATCAATCCCGTCTTGAACATCCCATCTTTTATCTTCAAACTTTATTTCAAGTGCACGTCTCTTTTCTTGGTATTGATCATCCAAGTCACGAAATTCTTGGTTAATTGATTTGTCAATTGCTTGTCTTTTTTCATGGAATTGTTCTTCAAGTAAATTTGATTTTTCATAATACTCGTTTTCTAATTGCTCAAAGACTTGGTATGTCTCATCTCCTGCATCACCATACCTTTGTTTTGAAACTAGTTGCTCAATTTCCCGTTTACTTTTTTCAAATTCTAATTCCAAAGCATATCTTTTTTCATTAAATTCATCATCAAGGACACGGAATTTATCATCAAGATTGTCTTGTACATCTTGGTGTTTATCAGATAATTGATTTTCAAGTTCATGTCTTTTTTCATTAAATTCATCATCGAGGGAGCGGTATTGTTGATGGGAATAATCCTCAAGGTCTCGTCTCTTCTCTTCATATTCATCATCTAGTGTACGAAATGCATCATTGTAATTCTCATCACTGTCTGTAGAATCTAATTTTCTTTGTAACTCATCTATTGCATCTCGATGCTCATCATCAAGGGCACGGAATTTATCATTAATCTCATCATCAAGTATTCGTCTCTTCTCATCATATTCATCATCTAAATCGCGTTGTGCATCATATGATTCATCATCCTGTTCTTGAAAAGAGGAATAGTTTGAATCCTCAAGGTCTCGTCTCTTCTCTTCATATTCATCTTGTAATGCTTCAAATTTATCCCTAAATTCGTCTTCAAGTTGCACAAACTTTTGATAAATTTCATCTTCTGTTTGAGAAAATGCAGTAGGGACATTAAGTAAGGATAAAACAACAGCTAAAACAAAAACAAAAGATAGTTTTTGTATATTCATGAGGTAAAAATCATAAATTTGGATTTAAGCATTACGAGGTATTTGCATGAATAATTTCAGATTCAGAGAAAATTGAGAAATTCAAGTATACAAAAGCATTAAAAATCAATCAGAATAATAGAAAAAAAGTGAATTCTAAAATTTTACCAATAATGTTTTCTCTAGTATTATTACTTTCAATTAGTAATTCTGCATTTGCAGAGTCATTACTAGTTGAAGAAACTTTGATAGAATATGAAATACAAGGAGGTACAGTTAATGATATTGCATTAGATTTTGATTTTAGTTCACTGATAATTAATCTAAGTTCAACAGAGGATGGTGAAATTCAGATATCAATACCGCGTACTTTGCTTGATGCAAAAACATCAAGTAATGATGACATATTTTTTGTACTAGTAGATGATCTTGAAGTAGTTTTTGAAGAGACAAGTAATAATGATTCCACAAGAACCTTGTTGATACAATTTCCACAATCAAGTTCTGTAATTGAAATTATGGGAACTAAAACCATGTCTAAAGAAGTAATTATCAAAACAGAGCAACCAAGAAGTACTGAAAAAGGTGGAGGATGTCTAATTGCAACTGCAACATATGGTTCAGAATTAGCACCACAAGTACAACAGTTACGAGAACTAAGAGATAACTCCTTATTACAAACAGAATCAGGAACCAGTTTTATGAATTCATTTAATGATTTCTATTATTCATTTAGTCCTGTAATTGCAGATTACGAAAGAGAAAATCCACTATTCAAAGAGATGGTAAACATCACAATCACTCCATTAATTTCAAGTCTATCTATTTTAAATTATGTTGAAATCAATTCAGAATTAGATGTTTTAGGATACGGAATAAGCTTGATTATTCTAAATGTTGGAATGTATTTTGTAGCTCCTGCAATCATTATTGTTGGAATAAAAAAGAAACTCAGATGCTCCACATTGCGATGAAGAATCAAATTCTTAGATATAGGTAAAAAAATAATATCAAACTTGAAAATTAGAGATTTACTAATATGATATGCTACGTAAAATACAACATGTCAGAAGAAACTAAAAAAGAATTAAAGAAACAAGATCAAGAAGAGATGCAAGAAGAGGCTCATCAGCTAGAACTCAAAGAAGGGTACGAGCAAGATGAAGAGTACGAAGAATCAAAAGACTAGGAAAAATTATGATAAATCCAGAATTAATGAAATTACTTGAAACAAATGATGCATTAGAGATTCTAAAAGATTCAGTCACATATCAGATGCATAAAATCAACAATGTTGAAAAATCAAGTGAAGGTCAAGGATGGTATCAAGAATTACCTCAAATAGTAAGAGAAAAATTTGACAATTATAAAACAGACTATGGACATCTTTCAAGAATATTTGAACTAGAACAAGAACAAATGGAAAATGAAATGAAGAAAGGTTACTATTACTGGCGATTAGTGCATTCAGCTTGTAATACATACAGAAATGATTTGATAGAATATGATGAGCAATTAAATCAAGAATTTAATTTCAAAAATACAAACGTCATATCAGATAATAAAATACTAAGTGAGTGTATTGGTATTTTAGAACAACATGTGATTGAAGATTAAAAGTCACTTTATCACAACTATAAAATCTAAAAATTACTAGTTTTTACCGTGCTAAACTATTTTAACTGAATGACCTATCAATTTTTTTGGGATTTTTATCTCCAATCGTCCTTTTTGAAATTTAGCACTTGTTTTTTTATTATCAATTTTTCCAGGTAGTAAAATTGATTTTTTGAAATGTTCAAATTTTGTAACATTTCCTAATTTTTCTTCAGAGTATTTCTCCTTGAGTTTTGCCTCTACATTAACAGTATTTTCATCAAAAGTAATCTGAATATCTTTTTTATTTACCATTGGAAGATCAAACTCCAACATCCAGTGATTATCAAACTCTCTTAGACATGATAATGGGGAGAGAATTTTATGTTCAACGTCATCAAACAACGAATTAATTTTAGGTATTGTAATTCCAAATTTAAATTCATTATCATTTTGCATATATTATCACCGGTAAATTGGAGGTACTCTTGTCTTTGGCTCTTGTGATTGTAATGTACGTAAAGTTTCATCCATTAAATTCCTATATTGTATTCGAAGTTTGTCAATCTTATTTTTAATATCATGTGTATCTATGTCAACATCTAAAATCTTTGCAACAGTTACTATTGCATTAATTGAAGCTTCAGGGTCTGGAAAAAATGGATGGCATTCTGCATATAAAACAAGTGCAGGAATGTCTGTTTTTCTAAAAATTGAGAGTATGGCAGCATCTGCCCCAAAAATGGATCCGTGTAAAAATTTAGGAATGTGATTGTTGTAAAGCAATCCATCTAATATTGAATGAGTTATCAGCCCATAAATTTTGGACCCATGTTCATTTTGATTGATTGTTTCCATTCCACTAACAATCACAATTTTTTTTATTGCATTTTTTTTACAAAATTCGTGAACAGCAAGTGCAAAATCATCTAACAAATCCAAACTAAATGGAACATCTGAAATAATCACAAAAATATTATTTTTATTGTAAGCTCGAATTGGAGATAAGATATCTCCATCATCTACAAATAATGTTGGAGGAAGACCAGGCATTTCAATTTCTCCGATTTGTTTCATATTTAGATGATGAATCAAATACGATATTGAAAAAGTGCCAACAAGTCCATTACTTGGAAATCCTACAAGTAATGTATTCTCCTTTGTATTCGGTTTTACAATTTTCAATCATTGTGTATCATCATTCTTACAATTAAAAGAAAAACCCTGATTATCAGAAATAAAAATCATAATAATACTAATGTAAAGAAATACCAAAAGTATAATCTATGTTAAATTTTAAGAACATTAACAAAATAACTCACTTGATCATTTAATTCCGTTTTTCCCAAGGATTTATCAAGTAATTTTAAGAAATCATCATAAGAATCAGCATCAAGGAATTCATCTAAAATGCACTTTAAAGCATGAGGGTATTCAATACAGTCATCAAGATGGAACTCAAATTTCTCATATAGTTTACTGCGTATTTTTTCAAACGTGTTTGAACTGATTCCATTGAGAGCAAATTCAATAGATAACATCAAAAGTTCAACATCTTCAGGCTCCAATCTTCTTAACATCATAACAAACTAAAGTATAAAGTTAATAATATTTAAAGACTAATTTTGCACTGCATCTGCCTGTTTAGGGTTAAAATGAGATACAAACTACCTATTCCTTTTTGTCAGGCAGGATTCCAAGAACTCTTTCATGGAATTCATAGACAAATTCCTCTATCTCTTCAAAATCCATGATAATTTTATGATAATTTTTAGTATATAGCAGATATTATGTTCAAAGATTACATACAGATTTGAATCCATCAATGCTTGAAGTATCTACAGAACCAAGATTTTGTAAATATCAAAAAATCAAACATCCCATATTAAGAGTGAAATTGATTCTCAAGGAAGAAATTAATCATTTTAGATTATGTACTACATGACATATACGTATCTTGTATAAAATTTGAAAAATCCATTTAGTAAAAAAAATAACTGCATTCAATGTGATGCAAAATTTTCAAATCATGAAGATTTAGTAGTACATGTGAGACATGAACATCACAAAACTATTGTGAAATGTCAGAAATGTGGTAAAGAGTTCATTCATGAAAAAGATAGACTACATCATGCAAGAAAAGAACATGAGGAAGAAATGAGAGAGATCACACAGAAAATCATATCCTGAAGAATACAATACTCAAGACAGAGTTGACAAATTCAGATCTAGATTTAGTGACAAGCTCTAATTATTAAAATAATTGTTCAGTCTATTCTAATTTTTTAATTTCTTCTTGAATCTCTTTTAATTCAGCTTTTAGTTTTTTTTGAACATCCAAAGTAATTGAATTATCACATAATTTTTGCAGAATTAAAAATTCTTTATTCTTTAATGAGGAAAGATAATTGTAAAATAATCATGAAACAAACTGAAAACGATCTTGCTTGTATCCTTTTTGCAATTTACCTTCTATAGGAATACGATTTCCACAAAATTGACAGCAATTCTTTTTATCAATATTCCATTCTCTAATATTAAATCCATAACGATTAACAACTATTTCATTGCATTCAGAGCAGTACGTATGTTCCCATTTATGTCCGGGAACATTTCCCAAATAGACGTATTTCAAACCCACATCTTTTGCAATTTTGTAATGTTTCTCCAAAGTTTCAACAGGAGTGCTAGGATATTCCATCATTTTGTAGTCAGGATGAAATCTCAAAAAGTGTATGGGCATCTCATCTCCAAATTCATCATAAACAAATTTTGCAAGTTTTTTTGCATGATCTAAATCATCACCTACTTTAGGAACAATCAAATCAGTAATTTCTACATGAATTTTTGTTTTATCTCTAATCTCTAAAAGAGTATCAAAGATTGGTTGTGGATCAGGTATCCCAATAAATTTTCTAGTAAATTCTTTTTCTGCATTTCCTTTAAAGTCAACAGTAATTCCGTCAAGAAACTCATTCATCATTGAAACTGATTCAGGAGTATCATATCCATTTGAGACAAATACGTTAAACAGTCCCTTTTTTCTTGCAGCAATTCCACAATCACGTGCAAACTCTATGAAGATTGAAGGCTCATTGTAGGTATATGCAATTCCATGTGCACCATATTTTACAGCAGTATTTGCTACTTCATCAGGAGTCATGTCAATGCCTTCAACAGTACGTCTTTGGCTGATATCAGAATTCTGACAGTATCTGCAAAGCCAATTACATCCTGTAGTTGCAATAGAATAGACCTTACTTCCAGGCCAATAGTGTATCAAAGGTTTTTTTTCAATAGGATCAACATGTCCTGAAATTACTTTTCCATAGGCATACAATTGTAGTTTACCGTTTTCATTTCCTCGAATACCACACAAACCGATTTGGCCCTTACCAATTTCACAATATCGTGCACAAGCTGTACACTTTACCTTCTCATCAGCAAGTTTCTCGTATAGTTCAGCTTCTTTTCCAAGTAATGTTGCCAATATTTTTAATTGTACTTTTATCTATTTAACAAGTATGAATGCAAAAAAAATTTCTGATGATGACGGAATTGAACTAGTCAAGATGGCAAGAAAGGTTGTCACAGATTATCTAAAAAATGATTCAAAGAGTAATGATTCAGAATTTAATTCCAAATTTGATTTTAATTCAGGAGTATTTGTAACATTAAACAAACAAAATTCACTTAGAGGATGTATCGGGTATCCACTTTCAGACCAAAAACTTTCTGAAGGGTTAGTTAATGCTGCAATTTCTGCAGCAACTCGTGACCCACGATTTTCTCCAGTAGATGCAGATGAATTGGGTGAAATTGTTTTTGAGATAACAATACTTTCTCCACCAGAAGAAATCAAAGTACAAGACCCAATAGAGTATCTATCCATTATCAAAGTTGGTAGAGATGGTTTGATAGTAAAAAACCAATACGCATCGGGTTTGCTATTACCCCAAGTTCCAACAGAATATGGATGGAATGAAGAAGAATTTCTAAACCACACATGTGAAAAAGCTGGACTAGACAATAACGCATGGAAAGATAAAACAACCAAAGTATCAAGATTTCAAGGAATAATATTCAAAGAAGTGTCACCTAATGGGTTAGTAGTTAGAGAATCATCTGATGATTTTTTATAAAATAATGTACAAAGTAAGTTAATGATAAGACAACCAGTAGTGGCAGGACAATTTTATCCTGGTGAAAAAAAAGGATTAGAAAACATGATTAAATCCTGTTTTGAGCACGAATACGGACCAGGAAATCAACCAGCAGAGTCAAGTCAGAAGATATTTGGGATTGTTTGTCCTCATGCAGGATATGTATATTCTGGTCCCACAGCATGCCATTCTTACAAATCCATTTCATCTCAGAATCCAGAACTAGCAATCATAATTGGGCCAAATCATTTCGGAGTTGGAAAAGACATTGCAACAATGACAGATGCGCAATGGGAAACACCATTGGGGTTTGTTGAAGTAGATTCAGAATCTGCCATTAAAGTTGTAGAAAAATCAAAGTTTATTGAAATTGACGAGTATTCTCACTCCCAAGATCACAGTCTAGAAGTACAGGTTCCAATGCTGCAATCAATTTTTTCAAACAAATTTCAAATTCTTCCAATAATATTACGAACTCAGGGTATAGAATCTGCAAGAGACGTCGGAAATGCAGTTGCTGAAATTGCAAAAAAGAAAGATTCCATAATTATTGCTTCATCAGATTTTACACATTATGAAGAGAATTCTTTTGCCCATCTTCAAGATAAAGCATTGATTGAGCCAATCCTAGAGATGGATGTTGAGCAGTTTTATCATGTATTAAAAGAAAAGAGAGTAACTGCATGCGGTTATGGTGCCATAGCATCAGTAATGATTGCATGCAAGAGTCTTGGTGCAACAAAAGGAGAACTACTCAGCTATGCAACAAGTGGAGATGTATCAGGAGACACAGAATCTGTTGTAGGGTATGGTTCAATTAAATTTGTTTAGAAATAATTCAGATATTTTATCAGAATAATCATAATTGAGAAATTAATGATTATTTTACAATAAGAACAGAGCAAGGAGAATTATTTACAATTTTATTTGAAATACTTCCAAGAAGGAACCTTGTTGTTGCACCTAGACCTTTGTTTCCTACAATAATCAAATTACATTGTTCTTTTTTTGCTAATTTTATAATTTCATTTGCAATATTTCCTTCTTTTATGACTATTTTTGAGTCAACTCCTTGTTTGATGGCAATTTTTTTTCCTTTTGTCAATACATTGTCTCCAACCTTTCTTAACATTCTAAGATATGCTTTTCTATCTAATGGATTAATGGAAATTAATTTTTCAACAACATACAAAAGTATTAGACGTGATTGATAATTTTTTGACATATCACATGCATGTAAAAGAGCTTTTTCGGAATACTTTGAACCATCAAGAGGCACTAAGATGTTCATGTATAGTGATTTTTTCATGAAAACTATGGTGGTTTTGTATATTTAACTACGTTCTTGAAAATCAAGTAAGATTTAGTGTTTTTTTAATCAATTCAGATCTGTTTCTTATTGTAACTGCACTTACTCCAGATTCAATTGAGAGTTTTTCTTGAGTGATTTTTTCTTGATTAATTATACATGACAAATATAATGCTGCAGCAGCTTGTCCTACGGGATTCTTACCTGCAGTAATGTGTTCTTTTTCACACTTTTTTAGAATATCAAATGCATCTCGTTTAGTTTTTTCTTTAAGATTCGTGTTATTGGAAATCTTTGCGATAAACGAAGATGTGTCATACTGTTCAAGTTTCAGCCCTAGCTTTTGGATAATTGTTCTCAGATCTCTAGACACTAGTCGTCTTTCAGTATTTCCAGCATTAGCAACATCATCCAATGTTCTTGGAATGTTATTTTCCCTACATGCAGCATACAGCGAGGCAGAAATTAATGATTTCATGGTTCTGCCCCTAGTTAGTTTTGCATTGACTGCTTTTCTGTAGATATAGGCAGCAGATTCTACAACATTATTTGGTATTCCCAATTTTGTTTTCATTCCATTAAGTAAAGTAAAGGCACGGCTCAAAACAACGGTATTTTTTGACTTGCTTCGAGTATCCCATGTTCGTAATCTGTTGAATTCATATTTTGTTTTATTAGATAATGCTTTTCCAGTAGAATCTTTATTGACACCAATTATAGTAGATAGTCCTTGATCAAACATAGTTAAAGACGTAGAAGGACCTGTTCTAGATTGTTTCATAAAATTTTCTGGAGTATAACCATTATTTTCATATGATATATCAGACATGTTTTGAACTAGAATAACCCCGCATCCCCCACAAACAATTTCTCCTCTTTCAGAATCTGTTATTGCAGGATAGGTTTTGCAAGTATCTAGTTGACACTTGACATCATAATTATTTGAATAATTGTCTAACACTATTGTTTGTAATGTGTGATTATGAAATAAAAAGAACACGTTACAAGAAATTTTTGAAACAAAACTAAACTTTACAAACTAAAAATTCCTACATTTACAATTGTTACTTTATTTCAATACAACATACATTGTAATAAATTTTAAAGATAAAAAATAAACGATATTTTCACATATGAAAATTATAGATCAGTTAAATTATCAATAAGAAAATTTGTACAATCTGCATGGATGAAATCAATATGGGAAAAATTACCAAGCAAGAGCAAAATTAAAACAGCGAATATAAATCCATAAAATTGAATAGTACCTATAAAGATTATTTGGGTTTGAATGTAATTAATTACAAACAATCAGTAACATAGCAGTATGTCGTATTAATAATAGACAACTTCTCGGTGGTCGTACAAAGGAGTGTTATCCTTAAACCACCAACCAACGTTTGATTTAGAATAAAAGCTAGGCGAGATATCGTATAAAATTACGTAATAAAGGTAATGAAAAAAGCAGTTTCTTTCTCTAGATGTATTACAGTAATGAGAATGATTTTGAGAAATTTGTTGGAGAATTATTAAAAAGTAAAAATTTATTCTATTAATCATGTATGCCGTTTGGTTCGTATTAGAAAAAAATGATACAGAATATTTTACAAATATTATCAATGAATTAAGTACAAAATATAATGCTCAACCCTTCAAACCACACATTACAGCCTATGGGTTAGTTGATGTTGATCTTGAGGAATTAGACAAAATTGTTGCAAAAAGTATTCAAGATGAAAAACAGTTTGTCATCAAAAAAAGTAACATATCATACTCGGATGTTTTTTGGAAGACACTATTTGTGGAATTTCAGCCTAATGAACAACTAGAAAGAATAAACAAAAAACTAACAAAATC
>Ga0114934_10002522_pt1 | contig 11702 bp, 5 predicted proteins | sample 4SBtaG_2_FD_99695 | JGI IMG/M metagenome (GOLD analysis project Ga0114934, IMG submission 99695) | Deep subsurface microbial communities from Kolumbo volcano to uncover new lineages of life (NeLLi) - 4SBTROV10_white metaG | ecosystem: Environmental > Aquatic > Marine > Volcanic ...
AAAAAAAGATATGAGGAGAATAATGATATTTCTATTGAAGTTAGCTACTCACAGCAAAAATCTTCTACTGATACCATCGCTGTTGATATGAATAATGAACCCTTTCGAGATGATGATGGTACCATACTTTTCCGTCCGGGGGGTCATGGTGCATTAATTGAAAACTTTAACGACTTGAAGGGAGAAATCGTGTTCGTGAAGAACATTGATAATGTTGTTCCTGACAGACTGCGTGAGCCTACAATTTTATACAAAAAGGTAATTGGTGGTATTTTGCTTGATTTACAGAAAAAAACATTTGCTTTCCTGGAGAAACTCGATGATGGTAACCTTACAGATGAGGAGTTAAATGACATACAGGATTTTTCGAAGAATCAACTCAATATTTTTTTTCCTGCTGCTTTTGAAGGCTTTGATAAAATGGAAAAAATTGATTTTCTTTATAATAAGCTAAACCGACCAATGCGTGTTTGTGGTATGGTGAAAAATGAGGGTGAGCCGGGTGGCGGCCCATTTTGGGTTAAAGACACTAATGGTGGATTGTCGTTGCAGATTGTTGAAACATCGCAGATAGACTTTTCAAAACCGGACCAAAAGGAGATTGTGAGTAGAGCTACTCATTTTAATCCTGTAGATTTGGTTTGCGGTGTACGCGATTTTAAAGGGAATCAATTCGACTTGCGAAAATTTGTTGACCCTCAAACCGGATTCATCTCACATAAATCGAAAGATGGTCGTGAGCTTAAAGCACAAGAGCTGCCGGGACTTTGGAATGGCGCCATGGCTGACTGGATTACTATTTTTGTAGAAGCACCTCTTATAACTTTTAATCCTGTTAAAACAGTAAACGACTTACTTAGGGAGCAACATCAGTAATAATTTGTGGTTCTATTGTTTTTTTAATGGAAATAAAAATGAAGATTTAAGTTTCATTCTCCATTTTTCATTTTTCATTTTTCATTTTTAATCTCTTTTCCCCTCAATCATCTAATCATCACATCATCTAATCATCTTATCAAATTGAATATTCCAATATTGAAAATATATTCCATTAAACTCAAAATAAAACCGAAGGTGATTTTACAACCCTATTTTTAATAACTGTGCTTACTATAGAATATTAATTTAACCTCGGCACCTTTGTCATTATTATGAACCTCAACTCTACCACTGTGAGCATCCATAATGAGTTTTACTGCCGCGAGAGATAAGCCTTTACCTTCCTGGTGGGCTACGTCACCGGTGCTAAATACTTGAAACAGTTTATCTAATGCATCCTTTGAGAATCCAGGGCCTTCATCAATTATTGAAAAAGAAACCTGTCCTTCTTCATTGTCAATATTAAACTTAATTGTAGAGCCTTCAGGTGAGAACCGTATGGCATTTTCTAAGATTAATATCAAAGCCTTTCTTATTAAATCCGATTCGGCCATGATAAGAGAGTTAGAGCTGTTTCTTTTTAATGTTATTTTAGAAATATCAACTTCATTCTCTTTCATCTCTGCTAATGCCGACTCGGCAATATGGTTTACAGAAACAGGGAGCAGTTCTAATTCAAATTTATTTACTTTCATATTGGTAATAAGTAGGGCAAGATCAGAGAATTTTACTAATCGTTTTGAAACTTTTTTCAAGTAGCCAAGGTATTGCGCCTGTTCTTCTCCTATATCTGCCTGACTCATTAAGTGCGTAAGCCCAATGATTCCACTTAATGGAGTGCGGAGTTCATGACTAATAATTGATAGAAACTCACTTTTGGTTTTATCAAGGGTGCTTAGTAACTTATTTGCTTCGTTAAGTTGTTTGGTTCTTTCCCGTACTTTCTCTTCGAGAGTTTCGTTGGCCTCTTTCAGCATTTTTTGCTGTTCTCGTAATAGAATATGAGTACGAACTCTGGATAGTAATTCCTTTGCATTAAAGGGTTTGGTAATATAATCCTGACCGCCCACATCAAACCCTTTTACAATGCTATCCATGTCCGCTTTGGCAGTAAGAAAAATAATAGGTATATCAGCTGTTTTGGAATCAGCTTTTAATCTTTTACAAACTTCGTAACCATCCATTTCCGGCATCATTATATCAAGTAATATCAGATTGAAATCCTCCGCCTTAACGATAGATAGAGTTTCTTTTCCTGATTGAGCCCATGCAATTTGATAATCCTCTTCTGACAGTATGTTGCCTAATATTTGTATGTTTTTTGAAACATCGTCAACAATTAATATTTTGTAATCTTTATTGGCTTTCATTTGACTGTATTTTATTAAATAATTCTACTAATATATGCAATAATAATTTCATATTTTCAATATCGTAATTTTCAGATGACTTTTTTAGTGCCACAGCTAAATTTGTTAATTGTGCAAATGAGTTTTCTTTAGCAAAATTGATAATGTCATCGCAGCATAAAATGATTTCATTAATGAAATGACCATCTTTTAGGGCATCACATCTCGATTTAAATAGTTTTTCAAAATCAGATTCTGCTATAAGTTTTAGTTCTGTATTACTAAACTTGATGTCTGCTGTTGAAGTATTTTCATTATTTAATGTGAAATCCCTATTTCTATCCCTTTTGACTTTTTTGGTTGTTTTCCTGCCTTTAAATATTTTTATTCCGGGTAGTTTAATAGTAAATTGTGTCCCCTTGTTTGGAGCGCTGTCCATAGTAATGGTTCCATTCAAAATTTCTACAAGTCTTTTGGTAATACTTAATCCCAGTCCTGTTCCCGCGTGCTTACCATTTTTATCGTTTTGAATAAAGTCCTCAAACACCTCCGCCTGTTTTTCTATAGGAATGCCTGACCCTGTGTCGGAAACATAAAAGATAATATCCATCTGTTCCGCAGTTTCATTTATAACGTCAACTTCAAGTTTAATGAACCCTTTGTCGGTAAACTTAATAGCATTTCCGATAAGATTGAATAGAATCTGACGAATACGAGTATCGTCGAGAAATAGAAGTTTTGAAGTTGAAGGGTGGGATTTAATTATGAAATCCAGGCTTTTTTCTTTTACTGCCAAGGTAAATATTTGTTTAATATCCGATAGGATATTATCAATAATGACAGGCTCAAAATGTAATTCGATTTTACCTGATTGTATTTTTGATAAATCAAGAATGTCGTTAATAAGAGATAGCATATTTCTGCCACTTGAATGGATTGCATGAAGGTACTGCAAATATTCAGGCTGCTTAATTTTATTTAGAAGTAGATCTGTAAAGCCGATAATTGCATTGAGAGGGGTTCTGATTTCGTGACTGATGTTAGCAAGGAATTCACTTTTGGTTTTGTATGCTTTTTCAATTTCTGCTCTGGCTTTTTCAAGTTCTCTATTATTTTTAATAAGGTCTTTATTGATAGCTGTCAGTTTTTTCTCCTTTTCTACTAATTCATTTTCAGCTATTTTGCGCTTGGTAATATCTTCAACCATTCCTTCGTAATAGGTTGTTTTATCCGAATCACTATTTACAATCCACATGCTTTCTTTCACATATATTTGAGTACCGTTTTTCCTTTCCCATATATCCTCTCGTCCGGTAACAATTTTTTGTTTTTCAACAATGTTTAGCAACTCTGATCTGTCAGGTTTTGTTACGTTAAGATTAATTTTTCGTAGTTCTGCCCATGTTATTTGGAGCATATTTAACAAGGTTTTGTTGGCAAAGAGAATTTCGCCACTTCGTGTTGTTCTATACATTCCAATTGTAGCATTCTCAACAATGCTCATGTATTTGGCCCGGCTTTCAACTAATTCCTGGTTTAGCTTGGAGAGTTTTTCTTTTTGTTTAGTGATTTCTCTGTTTTTAAATTGTAAGAGAAAATTATTTTTTTCGTCTTGCTTTTGTTTAGCTTTCATAAAAATAATTACTACTAAAGCAATTAGAAAAATAAAGATGGTAATTATAAGTGTTAAATATCTGCTGAATCGTTCTTTTTTAATCTCAAGTTTGCTTTGAGCATTCTTAATCTTGAGCATTTGGTTTTCTTTTTCTTTTTCCCTTGTGTCATATTTAATTTTTAGATTGTTAAGGGCTTTGCTATTCTCTTCGCTAAAAATTTTGTCCTTTATGGCTATATACTTTTGTAGGTAATGGTAGGCAGAATCAGAATTCCCCATATTGAAGAATCCTTCAGAAAGAAGATGAAGCGACTCTATAGTTTCTGGATTTAGTTTGGCAGCAGTTGTAATAGAATAGGCTTTTCGTCCGTAATCCACGGCTTTTCTGAAATTCTTTAAAGCTAAATGTATTTTACCCAAATCAATAAGAGATATTGCAATTCGCTTTCTGTCGCCAATTTCATATTTAAGATTTAGTGCGTCTTTTTGATAATCTAAGGCTTTACTGTATTTTCCAATAAAATAATATGCTTCTCCAATATTGCTAAGGGCAATGGAACGGAGCTTTTTGTGAGGATGAAGCTTTTCAATATTCAAAGCAGTAAAATAGTAATCTAATGCTTTGTTGTAATTGCCCTTTTTTAAATATAAATCGCCAATGTGAAGTCTTAAATTTGCTTGATTGAATGGGTCTTCTTTCTCATCGTAATAACTCAAAGCATTTTTATAATAATTTAAAGCTACATCTATTTTGCCCCAATGTTCCATCACTACTCCAATTGCAAGATTTATACTTTGAATACCTTGTTCATTCTCCAGTTCAATATAAATATCCCTTGCTTGTTGAAGGTATCCGATAGAACCTTCGTAGTCAGCCCATATTGAAACAATAATACCAAGTCCTTTTAATGTTTTTGCTATTCCCAATTTATTTCTATGAATTTTAAATTGTTCCAATGCTTTTTCATAGTATAATTTTGCATCTTGGTATCGGCTCCAGTCGTAATAATTAGCTGCTCTTTGATAATAGTAGTCTCCTAATTTTTCTCCTTTATGGTTTTTGAGAACAAGTTGTTCAATTTCAATTAATGCAGAATCTGCATGCTCATAATTGCAGAGTAAGTTTGAATGGTGTGCATAGTTAGTGGCGGCCAAAATGAGTTGTTGGTTCCAATTATGTTTTTTGGCCAATACCATATTTAAGGAGTCAAATTTTGCAGCTTTTCCGGGATTGTTATCAAAAGTTTTGGAAAGGTTAAAAAATAATTTTGCCTTGTCAGAATCAGAAAGTAAAGTGTCGTTATTGATGTCCTCTTGTGAGATGGTTTGTGATAATATTGGGCTTACAGATATTATTATTATCACAAAAAGAATTGTACGCACAAGGCACCATCTTAACCCTGTTATTAACCAATCAGCTATGTTTCGTTTAAGTATCATAGCTCTATTTTATCTTTGCAATTTTTACTAAAAAAGAGAAGTAGCTTTTCAACCTCGTTTATGTTGAAGTTCTGTATGTTTCTTTCTAACTTATTTGTGAACTCTATTATTGTTTCAATATTATGCTTTTGAGCTATTGCTTTTAATGAAGCAGAAAATTTATTAATATTAGTCATCATTTTAGACTTCATTGCTATTTTGAATAGGGGAATAACATGGTTTTTGAATTCTGATTTTAGCTCCGGGTTTTGAGAAAGCATTTCTAAACATTCTGAAAACCTGTTAAACTCTTTTTCTTCGTTTAGGTCAGCTAATAGAGAAGCCCATAATTTTTTAAATTCCTTTAATGATTTATTTATTACATAGTGCCTTGCATTGGGTATTGGTTTAAATTGTTGGGGGTTGTCACAAAGCAAAATAAACCAAAGTTGATCACTTCCCAAGGTTTGACTTAATACCTTATATGAGTTTCTCAGTTGATTATTATTTTTGCCACATAGTACAACCAAATTAATGTCTTTAATAGTTTCCCTTGCTGTAGTTAAGTTATCTTTAACCTTTGTAACAGGTTGAGTAACATTATTTAAAAATTCTATTAGGCCGGTACAATCATCATCTTCATCTGTAAACAGCAATGTTTTGAAATTACTTTTTTCAGTGATGGAGACTTGTTCAATATCAGAGTCGGAGGTGGGGCTATGAGTAGATACACTAATATTGTTGAATCGAAGTGTAAAACGGGTTCCTTTATCCAATTCACTCTCAATAGATATTAATCCACCCATCGAATCAACGAGTCGTTTTGTAATGGTGAGCCCAAGACCTGTGCCTTGATGTTCCGTTTTTTGGTTTAATTGAACAAAAGGTTGAAAGACTTTATCAATATCTTCCTGCTTAATACCAACTCCCGTATCTGTTATTATGATAAAAAAATCAATTTTTTCAGAGTCATGGGTTTCTTCAAAATATGCTTCTATACTAATTTCCCCTTTAGTAGTAAACTTAACGGCGTTACCTATTAAGTTGAATAGTATTTGTCTCAAACGAATTTCACTGAAAATAATGTACTTTGGAAAGTTGTCCTGAATAGAGTAGGTAAAGTTAATACTATTTTCATCTACATTTATTATGAATAGCTGATAAATCTCGTCAATTGTTTTAGAAATATCAACGGGGGCATAATTAATAATTATTTTTCCGGCTTCAATCTTTGATAAATCTAAAATATCATTTAAAAGCATTAGTAAGCTCTCTCCGCCTGATTTGATTATAGATAGCTTTTCTTTTTTATCGGCATCAGTCTCTTGAGAGTATAAAATGTTGGTAAAACCTATAATGCTATTGAGAGGTGTACGGAACTCGTGACTAATATTAGCGAGGAATTCTGTTTTAGCCTGGCTGCTCTTTTCTGCTTGCTGCTTGGAAATAAAAAGATCATCGGAGTATTTCGTAAGTTTATTTTTTGCTGCTTCAATTTCCCTATTCTTCTCTCTTAAAAGTTTATTTTTCTGATTTCGAGAATACGTATAATAAAAAAGTAATACTATTATTAAAAAGAAAAGAATGATACTTGCAAACATTAGCAAATTGACAGTTTTTTGTTTCTTAAGTTCCAATGTGCTAATTTTTTTCTGTTGTTGTAATAGTGCTATTTCATTCTCTTTGCTTTCCAAATCATACTTGATTTGCATACGAATGATATTTTTTTGAATAGTAATATTGTTAATGGAATCTTGAAGGCTATTGGATAATTCAAGGTATTTCAATGCTTTTTCGAAATTGTGTTCTTTTTTGTATGTTAATGCAAGCCACCTGCCGGCTTCTTCCGAAATAATTTTAGAACCTATTTTCAATGAAATATCAAGAGCATTTTTAAGGTTTGATTCTGCCTCTCTGGGTTTTTGTATGGCATAATAAACTTTTCCTATTGCCATATAAGTGTTAGCAAGATAGAGTTGATCACCGGTTTGCAAAAAAATATTTTTAGAAATTGCATATTCATTTATTGCTTTTTCATATTCCTTTTTCTGGTAAAAAATATTGCCAATATCATTGTGACAGATGCCAATTCCTTTTAATGATTTCAATTCCGTATTTATGTCCAATGACAGGTTGAAATATTCAAGGGCTTTGTTTAATTCTCCCAAAGCTTGGTATGCACTGCCAATATTATTTAAGTTAATGGCTATTCCTAATTTGTTGTGGAGACCGTATTCCAGCGATAAACTTTGTTTGAAGAATTTGAGTGCTTCAGTATTTTTTTTAAGGGCTAAATATACATTGCCGAGGCTGTTAATAGCAATAGCTTTGGTTCTGTCATCATGTAATGAATCGGCGATGTTTAACGCTTTCATGTGGTAAGAAAGCGCGTCCTGATAATCATCAATTCTCCGGTAAACTACTCCTATATTATTTAAAATTATAGATTTTAATTTTTGATTTGTGTTGCTGTCAATCATTGATAAGGCTTCTTTATGAAATCGCAATGCGGTTTTAAAATCACCATTTCTGCGATTTCTGACACCAATATCATCAAGAGCTTGAATAAAATTTTGCTTCTTGTTAAGGCGAATGGCAATAGCTTTTGCATTATTAAAATATTCTAACCCCGATTTGCCTTTGTATTTTTTTGAAGGATCAACATTTAGTGCTATCGAAATCTTTAGGTAGTTGATAGCTTTTACGGTATCATAACTTGTCGTGTCGGTCACATAAAGCAAGCTGTCAATATAGGCTTTGTCGGTTCTATTGCTAATAGATGAAAATAGCCCTTTCTGAGTCGCTCCAAAACTAAAATATGGAAGAAGAAATATACTTAATAGTAAAAATATTTTCCGGAAATAATTCATGTAGTAAAATTAGTATTTACAACAACTCCAAAATAAATTTAATGGGATGCTAAGGTAGAAAAATTATTTTATTATAAAGGGTTAGGGGGTCAATTAATTTATTTGGGGTATCACATTTTATTTTATTCTGTAATTAATCAGGGTGTTTCCTGAACCGGTTATAAGGTTAAGCTCGCGATTGTTTTTTAGGGATATTATGGTAATAGGAGTTTCTCCCATAAGTCCCGTACTTATATTTGTGTTTCCATTTTTATCAAAAAGATAAATCGTATTTTCTATATTTGATACAACAGCCAAAATCCTTTTGTTTTTGTTAAGATTAAAAAATACCGGTTTTACCTGAATGTCATATTTAAAAGTATATTTGAATATAACCTTTTTAAAACGGTTGAAAACTGTTAGTTTATTCCCATCCACAAATACGAAATCTTTACTTCCATCACCGTCAAAATCTTCGTAAAGGAAAAAGTGATTGGGAGAGAATTGTCCAAAATTGGTATATCTCAATACTCCTGATTGTGATATATAGACAAGTTTCCCTTCTTCGTTGGTGGTGATAAAAAGTCCTTTCCCATTTGTTTTGTTTACATATAAATTACTGTTAACAGCTTTATTCAAATTGCCTTTTATTTTAATTCGCTCGTAACCTCTACGGTTCAGTATTTTTATATGATTCTTTATGTCGGTTACAAATAGGTAATCTTTGTGTCTTGCTACAAGGTGTTGAACGGGTTTAGTAACTATTGATGATGTCTTAAAGGTTTTCCATCCTTTCACTTTTCTACCGTTTAAGTAGTAGTTATACAACCGTTTATCCGACTGGGCAATTATAAGACGGTAATCCTTTTTGTTGTTGTAGTCAAAAATACTTATGCCATTTGTTGCCGAGGGGTTTAATTTTATTGGATAATGCTTTACATTTTTACCGTTTTTGTCAAAAAGATATAGGTATTCTGCGGTATTAAATATATACTGCAACTTTCCGTTTTTAAAATAGTCAACTTGAAAAACATCACTTAAGGGTAATCCTTTTATCTGCCTTTTCCATAAAATTGTTCCGTCATACCTTACTAAATATGCATTATAGCTTTTATCGAATACCAAGATGTTATAACGTCCTGTATTATGGTCTTTTACCGTATAAGGTTTCCCTATAATATCGTCTTCAAGTTTTACTTTCCATAACGATAGATTATCATCATGATAGGTTTGGCTCTGTTTAATAAATAGATTTGTGAAAATAAAAGGACGCTGGTTACTAAGTTGCAACAGGGCTCCTTCAAAGTCTTTTATGGCTGCGGTGTTAACATTTATTTGATCAATGGTTTCTTTGTTTACAAAGTTGGTTGCAACTTTTGTAAGGTCTCTAATCTTGAGAAATAAGGTGAGGTTTGAAGATTTCGTTAGCTTTTTAGAGAAGGGTCTGAAATTTTCATTCAAATCCAGGGTTTTCCCTGTTTCGTAGAGACGTAACCAATCAATAAGCTCGTCGGCGTTGTTACTGAAAACAACATAGTCATCCACAAATACAAAGTAATTTTCGGTAAGAGCTCCATAAACGTCTCCAAAAAGCACTTTGCAAATACTGTCGCTGTGGAGCTTGCTTATTGTATATTGATTATAAGTTTTTACCGAAAGTTTACCTGATATTTTTGCTGCGTCGTTAAGCAACTTTTGAGCAGCAGATTTATCTTTGAGCCTGATGGCAACAAAACTCCTGTTTTTAAGCTCTTTGGCATTGCGTGCAGTTGAAGCATAGATTACTTCTGACCCTACCAAACCGGAGAATTTATTAATATCTATGGCAGCAAGTTTTTTATAAGACCCCTGTTTAGTGCTGCTGAAATTGGAAAATCCTTGAAATAAAAATATTGTGGTGTTAAATGGCAGTATGCCGGTGTAGTCCTGAATTTGAGGTTTTTGGTTTAGAGAGTGTTGATTGCTTATGTTTTGGGGATTACCAATTGAAAGTCCGTTTAGAATTAGTTCGTCCTTTTTTAGAAAAAGATCGGTTTCGCTCCATCCAATATAAGAATCTATTTTAGAAATAGACTTTTGCTGCTCAGGGTTGATATATTGTGTTAACAGGCTTTTAATGTTGGCTCCATTAATATATACATGGGTGTTTAGCTTTTTACCGGCTGTTTTTTTAAGTTTTACAAACATTGGGGCATTACTAAAATGGCCGGGTAATGCCTCTTTATATTGTTTAAGTGCTTTTCGTACAAGGTTTTCTGATTTTGAAACAGCCATCATATTATCGGCAAAACCAAGCGATAGGTTAAAATTTGTTTGACCGTTAACTATTCTTAGGATATTAAAACCTGCTTCTTGTTTTGTAATTATTCCATACGACAAGCCGAGTTTGTTGCTTAAAAAACTTTTTAATGTTTCCAGGTTGGGGGTGTCGTCAATTGATGATATTAAAATGGTTTTCGTATTGATGCTATCGGCATAAAAACCAATAAGTAAAGGATGGGTGAAAATGGCATAATGATATTTATTATTTTCATCCATCAATGAGTCAAGGTACTCTATCTGTTTTTCAAGTTCCTTAAAAGAGTCGATTTTTGTGAGGCTTTTCCATATATCATTGCCGTATTTTAATTTTTCGTACAGTTCAGTTGGGTTGTTGGTTTCAATTACCACTGCAGGCGAGTCAGGTAACAGTTTCCAGGGATGCAGTTCTTGTGGTTGTGTGTTCTTAATAAAAAGTGCAACCACTGCCAATACTACTATTCCCACAAATACGGTTCCTATTATTCCTTTGCTCATGCTGAAATGTTTTCAGTAAACAAACTTACAATTATTTTATGATGTGTATGATTTAACTTCTATTATTAAGAAACAAATTTTAACGGGAATTTTTTAAAATCTTTCCCAACCGCCTGTCATCCTGTTAACACGTCCGGAACACGGGTCATAAATTTTAATAAAAGTAAGCGTTTCGTTATTTTCTATCTTCCACAAATATTTGCCGGGTTTGTTAACACACATTTTTGAGGATGAATCATTCATAATAATTATCTCTGAGCCTTTAAGTAAAATAGTACCCTTAATTGTTTTGCTTTCGTCAACACTTGCCGACTCCATAATAAAAGTTGTTCCTTTAATAGTTAGCATTGTTCCATCATTGGTACTGTACCAACTTCCATCGATGGGAGAATTAATTGAAGAGTTACCTTTATTTGTATTCTCAACTTTTGCCTGATGGCGCTGGTTGGTTACAACATCAGATGTTGAAGTATTATGGATAAAAAGGTAACTAATGGCATAGGATAGAATTGCGATTAGAGCAATAATTATTAATAAAATGGATAGGTTAATGTGACCTCTTTTTTTTGAGTTGGTTTTTCTTTTAGCCGACATACTGTTTTTTTTCTGCTAAAATACATTTTTTTTAAAACTTAAACCTACAGGTTTGCTCTAATTCATTATCAAACTGTACGGTCTTTTTGTTCTATACTTACATAAACCAACTATATAAGTGATAAAGAAAAAAACAATTTACTTGATAACTACCAATCTTGTTGTTTCAGTTGTGTTAGCAGCTTGTAAACGGGCAAAGTA
>Ga0114934_10002523_pt1 | contig 11698 bp, 8 predicted proteins | sample 4SBtaG_2_FD_99695 | JGI IMG/M metagenome (GOLD analysis project Ga0114934, IMG submission 99695) | Deep subsurface microbial communities from Kolumbo volcano to uncover new lineages of life (NeLLi) - 4SBTROV10_white metaG | ecosystem: Environmental > Aquatic > Marine > Volcanic ...
AAACCCTCTAGCAAGGGTTTTGATTTTCTAAACCATACTTTATCATTTTTTGATGCCGATGAAGTGCGACATCTTTTACCACAACAAAGGATCTCAATAAAAAATATCCATTGAAGAAATTTAGGTTTTCTAATGACGCTTTAAAGTGACAGGCTCTTTTTTACGAAACATTAAGTCCCAAACTGCATGGCCGAGTTTTTGACCCCTTATTTCAAATTTTGTGATGGGTCTAAATTCTGGTCTCTCAACAAAATCGCCTTGCAACGATAAATTTTCAAATCCCTTAGCATCCTGCATAACTTCCAACATACTCTGGGCATAGGGTTCCCAGTCGGTAGCCATATGAAAGATACCGCCATCGACTAAACAAGAATGTATCGTCGTTACAAATTTATCGGTAACAATACGTCTCTTGTTGTGTTTCTTTTTATGCCATGGATCGGGAAAATATAATTGAAGTCTGCTTACCGTTTTCGGAATTATCATGGACTCCAATACCCTATTAGCATCCACATTCATGACTTTAAGATTCTGCAATTGGTTGTTTTCTATTTGAATTAAACAAGCACCAACGCCTGGTTTATGAACCTCAACACCGATAAAATTTTTATCCGGCTCGTTCATGGCTTGCTGAACTAAAGAGGAGCCCATCCCAAATCCAATTTCAAAAATTAGCGGGCCTTGTTGAATAAACTGATTGCTAAAATCCATCTTTTCATCTTGAAAATCAATACCATAGCGCGGCCAAAAATTTTCTATCGCCGCAATTTGTGCCTTGGTCATTCTTCCCTGTCTTAACACATAACTTTTAATCGTTCTTTTATTGGTTGCTGGTCTCGTCATTTTGAAAATGCTCTATTCACTAAGATTTTAAAGGGGTCCTGAATTTGTCGAATTTTATCATTATTTTAAAAAGGATACCTTTACCTTATCCATTGAATATGTTTTGATATTAAAAATACAAAATATCATATGCTTGTGAATATACCTGATATACCGAATTATCATGCTTTGGCCATGTTGTTTATGACCGTTCTAGCATTATACCTATTCCGCCGTGACGATATTCCTTTGGAAACTTCTTCATTAGCCGTTATTGCTATTCTTGCGTTAGGTTTTGCTCTATTTCCTTTTTCAGAGAACGGTCAACATTTTGAACCAGGTTCTTTATTTTCAGGGTTTGGTCACGAAGCATTAGTTTCCGTGTGTTCATTAATGATCATTGGTCAGGGGTTAGTGAGAACGGGTGCATTGGAACCTATTGGCCGTTACCTTGCTAAATTATGGAAAATTAGCCCTGTATTATCTCTATTAATTACACTCATTGTCGCGGGAACTTTGAGTGCATTTGTAAACAATACCCCCATCGTGGTTCTGTTATTACCTATCTTAATTAGCGTTGCCCTAAAAACCAAAACAGCTACTTCTCCCATGCTATTACCTGTTGGTCTAGCAACTATTGTTGGTGGAATGACCACCACAATTGGTACTTCAACAAATTTGCTCGTAGTTAACGTCGCCCATGAATTGGGTTTGCCCAGATTTGGATTATTTGATTTTGCAATTCCAGCTGTTATTGCTGCAAGTGTAGCCATTATTTACCTATGGCTTGTGGCTCCAAAATTATTGCCAGAAAGAACACCTTCTTTACCTGATACCTCGCCAAGATTATTCAGCGCTTACCTTAATATCAATGAAAATAGTTTAGCCAATGGAAAATCTATTTCTGAGCTTATTAAATTAACAGATGGCCAGATGAAAGTGGAAACCTTGCAAAGGGGATCGGATCGATCTTTAGTGCCCTTTCCAGACACTATCATTAAATCAGGTGATAGGCTTCAAGTTAGGGATTATCCTGATCGCCTTAAAGAATTTGAAAAATCTATTGGAGCGACCCTATTTACAGGCCGTCACAAAGTCGATGAAGATCACCCTCTTAGGGCAGAAAAACAAATTTTAGCGGAAGTTGTCATTATTCAAGGGTCAGGTCTTGTAGGTAGAACGTTGCATCAAGCAAGTTTTGCACAAAGATATGGCGTTTCTACTGTTGCTCTCCATCGAGGTGGTAGAGCTATGGATATTGGACGCTCAAGTGTTGGTAGAGTGCCCTTGTTAACGGGAGATATTTTACTCGTACAAGGTAATCCCGATCAGATGGAGCGTTTGAAGAAAAGACAAGGTTTATTATTGTTAGATGGTGTATCTGTATTACCGTACACCTCTAAAGCGCCCATTGCACTTGCTATTTTACTGATGGTAATCATCACTGCCGCATTAAATATTCTTAACATTGAAGTAGGTGCTTTTGTTGGCGTATTAGCCATGCTTACTTCAGGATGTCTCACTTGGAGAGAAGCCTCTGAAGCTTTAAGCACTCAAGTCATTCTTATTGTCGCTGCCTCATTAGCTTTGGGATCCGCCATGATTGCAACTGGTGGGGCAGAATATATTGCCCAAGTGTTTGTGGTTTTGTCTCAGGGTCTACCCCCAGCGGGAGTCGTTTCTGCGTTAATGTTACTCTTGGCTATAATGACTAATATTGTTTCCAATAATGCCGCGGCTGTGATTGGAACGCCTATTGCGATATCCGTTGCTCAGCAGTTGCATTTGCCTGCAGAACCCTTTATTTTAGCGGTTCTGTTCGGTGCCAATTTAAGTTATGCAACCCCCATGGCATACAAAACCAATTTATTAGTCATGAATGCTGGGGGCTATCATTTTTCTGATTTTGTGCGTGTAGGTGTTCCGCTCATATTGCTTATGTGGATTGTACTTTCATTTGTATTAAGTGGGTTATATTTATAACCTTCTCATCTTTATATGTCCAAAACTAATCCCTCTCCTTCACCCAGCATTTGCTCAACCTCAAAGTCTCGATATTTTCAAGAGCAAGTATTGCAATGGTACCGATTTAACGGGCGCCATCAACTTCCTTGGCAATTGCCTCGTGAGCCATACCGAGTATGGATATCTGAGATCATGTTACAGCAAACTCAGGTAGAAACGGTTATTCCCTATTTTGAAAGATTCATCAGCTGTTTTCCTACCATTATTGAACTCTGTAATTCACCTCTCGATAAGGTTTTGCATCAGTGGAGTGGTCTGGGCTACTACGCTCGTGCAAGAAACCTGCATAAAACTGCGCAAATTTTGTGCTCTAAGTTCGATGCCAAACTACCCCAAACGGTGGAACAACTCACGGAGCTCCCTGGTATCGGCTTATCAACTGCAGGTGCTATTCTATCGCTTGGCTTTAATCAACCTGCCGCTATTTTAGACGGCAATGTAAAACGCGTGCTTTGTCGATATTTCGCCATTGAAAATTGGCCGGGTAAAGCCTCTGTATTAAAAAAACTTTGGTCCATAACGAAGGACTTAACCCCTGAAAAAAATTGTGCCTCTTTTAATCAAGCCATGATGGATATGGGTGCAACCCTATGCACCCGATCGAATCCTCAATGTCATCGTTGTCCTCTTTCAGAATCTTGTCTCGCCTATAAAAATAATGCGCAACACCTCTACCCATTTAAAAAGCCATCTAAAAAAATACCGACCAAACAACAAACCTTTTTATTCATTACGAATGAAAATAATCAGGTGTTATTACTGCAACGCCCGCCCGCTGGGATTTGGGGTTCACTTTGGTGCCTCCCAGAAAAGGAGCAACTGGATCCATTCATACCTCAATTAGAATCGGAGCTTCCTTTTAAAACATTTACCCACAAATTCAGCCACTTCTCTCTACAAGCTTCAATTTATCAATTGAATTGGGAAATTTGTTCAATGGTTATGGACGCCCCGTCTTTGTGTTGGTACGATCCCTATGGGGAACATCAAATTGGTATTCCGCAACCTATAATGGAACAGTTAACTGCATATTTTAGAGATCAAAATAATGACACGAATGGTTCAATGTAAAAAACTTCAAAAAGAATTGCCCGGACTCAAATTTACACCTTATCCGGGTGAATTAGGACAAAAAATATTTAATGAAATTTCACAACAAGCTTGGCAACTCTGGTTAAGTCACCAAACCATGCTCATCAATGAAAAACGCTTAAGTTTAGCCGATGTGGATTCAAGAAATTACCTTGCTGAAGAAATGGAAAAGTTCTTATTTGGTGGTGATTATGAAAAACCTGAGGGATATACGCCGGAAAATTAACAAAATCTGCTATTTTTTTCAATTTTGACTTGACTTAAAATGGTCAAAACGCTCTAATACGCCCCTTGTTGGCCCGGTAGCTCAGTCGGTAGAGCAGAGGATTGAAAATCCTCGTGTCGGTGGTTCGATTCCGCCCCGGGCCACCATTATTTATTAGTCCCTACCAGCCTCTGCTCGTCAAAAGCAAAGTTATAGGTAACACTTTTATATTTTCCAGCCTAGTTTCAAGTTGCTGATTGCTATTCAAAAATAATGGCCAAAGATAAATACCCTTAGGTGCTGCACTAATATTCTGCCTATTCTTTCTGAAAAATGTTGGGGTATTGGCTAAACGAACATCAGCTATTTCATTTATTTCCCCACTTTTTATCATTTTAAGGTAAACTTTCAACACTTTTTTCAGATGTTTTAGAGTGAGCATGAATCTGTTGCACCGGATAGCAAGTCTTCTGTTGATAACCTGTCTTTTTATCAACACCAACTCGGTATCTGCTCAATATGGCGCCACTAAATGGCTTCAGTTCCATGAAATCAAAGCCAGCGGTGAGAAACAACCTGATAACATAACAAACATTATCCAAGATGAACGTGGTTTTATTTGGATTACCAGTTTAAATGGCCTTTTCCGCTATGATGGTTTTGAATTTAAATCCTATCGTCATAACCCTCGCAATCCTGATTCATTATTTGATAATCTACTTACCAGTATCTCTATTGCTGGAAAACATAAATTACTTCTAGGATCTATTCACGGCGGTGTATTTTGGTTTGATACCTTAACTGAAAAATCTAGCAAGGTATCGACGTCCCTGAACCAACTAAAAAATATTCAAGTACAGTCTTTATTGCTAGAAAATGCGTCTCAATTATGGATTGGTAGTTATCTAGGCTTGTATCAGGTTAATTTAAAAACTAATCAGTCACTACATTTCAACCATAACCCTTTAGATACTTACACATTGCCCGGAAGATTAGTCACTTCGATCATTAGAGACCAAGCGAACCAACTTTGGGTGGGCACAGATTCAGGTTTAGCAAGATTGAATGAAAAAACTCAAGAATTCAGCCAGTATGCTCTAAGTGACAACAATATTGCTCCGCTAAGAATCAACAAGCTCTATTTGGACAACGATGGCTCTTTGTGGGTTGGGACCGACATAGGCTTATTCCATATCAAATCAGCTGGTTCCATAGTTGAAAAAATTAACCTCCACTCATCTCCAACGTTTATTACTGACATCAAACGCGTCCATTCTGGGGATCTTTGGATAACATCCAATAAAGGGCTTTTTGTAAAAAAAGCTTATGGTGGGGAGTTAACATTTTTTAGTCATGATTCTGAAGATCCTCTTTCTCCAATGGGAAACAATATTTCTACCTTGTTTGAAAATGACGCCCATTTGATTTTTCTGGGATCAACCAAAGGTGTTTTTCAATCGGCACCCGAATTGTCGAATTTTGGACGCATGCTTCATTCACCTTTTTATAAATCAAGTTTGTCCCATGATTTTGTGACAGGATTTGCAGAAACGGATCAGAGCAAAACCTTTATTTCCACTATTGATGGCATCGATCTATATGATGATAAAACTAATCAAATTACTCATGAAGATTCAAAAATAACTAAAGTCATAGGTTCTAATAAAATTCAGTCATTCAGCATAGATTATGAGCATCGTTATTGGATAGGAACTTCAGATGGAAAGGTTTCTGTATTAAATAAAGATTTCCACTTAATCAAAAGTTTTTCATTTGATAATTCTAATGAAGACACCCAAAGTGATATACATTTTATTAAATCACTAAGAGATGGAAATATCTGGATAAGCACCTCTCAACAGCTATATAAAATCAATGCTAAAAACCTGAATCTATCGAAAGATTATTTAGCCAATGGTTTTTCCCCATTAGAAAATAAAACAATTACCGATATAGTTGACGATTCAAAAGGCAATCTATGGTTGGGTACTTTCAATGGCGGTCTTTTTAAATTGGATCAAAAAACACTACAGTTTACCCAATTTAAACATTTGGATACCGAGATCGGCTCCTTATCAAATAATAGAGTACATCAACTTTTTTTCGACCTCCAAGATAATTTATGGATCGCAACAGCAAACGGATTAAACAGATTAAATGCTCAACAACTAAAAGAACAAATTCCAAAATTTACAAAATGGTTTGAAAGTGATGGTATTAATGATTCTGATATCCGATCCTTCATTCTCGACAATTCTGGGTGGATGTGGATTGCGACATCTTCAGGTATAGCGCGGATGGATTTAAAAACCAATACATTTACAAAATTTACTGAAAGCGACGGTTTAATGGAGCAAAGTTTCAATCCTCATGTCGCCATGATGAATCAACAAGGGTTATTGTTTTTTGGAAGTAATAGAGGGGTTACTATAATTAATCCACAAAATTTTAAACGCAATTTATTTCGCACATCTGTTATTATCGATAGAGTAAAAATTAAACAACAACCCTGGATTACTACAGATAACGTACCCAAGGATATCCCTTATAATGAAAATGATTTGGACATCAAAGTCAGTTATTTAAATTATTATCAGCCACAAAAAATCCAATTTTATTACCGTATTAACAAATCGAAAACAAACCTGTTTAATAATAACCATACTAATATTATTAGTTTAAAGAACCTTGCCAATGGGGCCTATCATATAAAGTTTTATGCAAAAAACGATGATGATATCCAATCCAATAAACCTGCCGTACTCAATTTTACTATTGCCCCACCTCCATGGTTTTCTGCTTATGCCATACTCAGCTATATTATTATTCTTTTCTCAGTTATTTATTTCTTTGTTAGAAATCATAATCGTCAACTTGCACATGAAAGGGAAATTGCCTTCCATCTCAGAAAAAATGATAAGCTCAAAGATGAATTTCTAGCGGTCATTTCACATGAATTACGGACACCATTAACAGGAATTATTGGTCTTGCAGAAGCTCTTATTGAAGGAAGTAGCGGAGTTCAAAATAAAAAAACTTTAGAGGCATTAAATCTAATTGTTAATAGTAGTCAACGTTTGTCCGAATTAGTGAATGAAATTTTAGATTATAAAAAACTTTCACATGACAGTTTACAAATTGACACAAAACCTATGGATCTAGCCTCACTAATCAAAGTCGTGGTCACTCATTGCCAACCTTTAATTATTGATAAAGCCATTACTATTACCGTAGAACTTGAACCTGATTTACCTCTGGTGAATGCGGATCCGAAACGCTTGCAACAAATTTTATATAATTTAATTGGGAATGCGGTCAAATTTACTTTAAAAGGACAAATCATTGTTAAAGTTCTAAGATCTGACCAGAAAATTAATGTTTCAATAGAAGATACCGGTATCGGTATTGCTAAAGAAAACTTAGAAATTATTTTTGACCCTTTTAAACAAATTGAACCGTCTCAAACCAGACAATTTACCGGTAGTGGATTAGGACTCTCCATTACCAAACAATTAGTAATACTGCATCAATCTGAATTAGAGGTTAATTCAATACCTGGTGAAGGCACTTGCTTTTCATTTTCCCTAGAGATGAGTAACGAAAATGAAAGTCCAGAACAAATAGCCCCTATCTTTAATCCCCCCCTGATTGATAGCGAACAAATTATCCCAACTGATGATAATTTTTCTGAATCAGATACTGTTGCAGACGCTACCATGCATATTTTAGTTGCTGACGATGAAGCCATTAATCGTAAAGTCATTTGTGATTTTCTTAATTTGGCAGGTTATCAGACCATTCAAGCACGAAATGGCGAAGAAGCACTTCATCTTGCTCAAACCCAACAAATTGATTTACTCATACTCGATGTTATGATGCCCAAACTTTCTGGATTTGAAGTTTGCAACCAATTAAGACATCAATTTTCATCCCTACAATTACCCATATTGCTGATCTCTGCACGTAGAGACTCTCGAGATATTGTTATGGGCCTAGAGTCGGGTGCCAATGATTATATCTCTAAACCCGTAGATAAAAATGTGTTAATCGCTAGAACAAAAACCTTATTATTGCTTAAACAGATTTCCCTCCGTGAACAATCTCTTGAATCTCAGAAAACACTGACTTATGTTGTTAACCAATTATCTCGATATTTCCCTAAAGCCCTTGTCGAGAGACTCGTCAATGAAGATCAAGTTTCAAAAATCGAAGCCTCGAGAAAACTGATTACTATATTTTTTGCCGATCTCGTGGGTTTTACAGAACTCACTGACCGTTTTGAAGCAGAAGTAATAACCGATTTAGTCAATCAATTTATTACTGAAATGAGTGCTTTGGTTGAACAGCATAACGGCCTGCTCAATGAAGTTCTCGGTGATGGTTTAGTTATCCTATTTGGTACTCCAAATGAGATGTCAAAAAGAGATCAAGCCGTTGAAGCTGTAAATCTTTCCATTAGTATGCAACATAAAATGCAAGAATTAGGCGAACGCTGGTTAAGTCAGGGGCTTGATCATAATGTTCAGCTTAGAATTGGAATTCATCAAGACTTTGCCACGGTAGGAAATATTGGTTCAGAACAGTTACTAGCTTACCGAGCCATTGGAAGTGGCATTAACCTTGCTAGTCGACTTCAGAATGAATGTGAACCTGGAAAAATTCTTATTAGTTATCCTGTCTATGCACAGACTAAAGAGATGTTCGAATTTGAACCCTTAATTGAAATGATGTTTAAAGGATTCAACCATCATCACAGAGTGTGTCAGATTGACCCAGAAAAAAATTATGAGGCTTCCACTTTTTTGAATTGAAACCCAATAAAACTTATTTAGGTTAAAACTAAAGACGCCTTAAAAGATTACTTAGCGAATTGGTTATGTTTAATTTGTTTTTCTAAGTCTTGTTTTAACGACTGTGTTTTTTGAACATGCTGTCTACTGAATTTTGCAATGGTTCTTTTAGCACTTTTTGAGCCATTTTCAGCGGCTATTAAAAACCAAGCAAGCGACTTTTGTTGATTTTGTTCAACCCCTTGTCCTTTTAGATAAAGTACGGCAAGATTATGTTGTGAATGAGGATTGCCTGATTTTGCCGAAGCAAGAAATAATTGAAATGCTCTATGATAACTCTGCCTAATACCAGACTTAGGCGGTGGTGAATAATACAAATTACCCAATCTAAACTGTGCATTCGCATCTCCCATTTCAGCAAGATGCCTTAATCGACTCCATTGAGCAAAATAAATATCTTGTCGAAAACTAAATTCAGCAGATAGAGGGCGTTTAGAATGAATGGACGTATTGGTATAGACATTACGTGCCTGAACATTGAAAACTGAAATCGAAATTATCAGCGTTAATAATCCAACGAGATATCGACTATGATTCATTGTAATCGCAGTTAATATAATACATGTTTTTTCATCTCTAAATTCTAACTATCAATCCAAGCAATCGATACAGCGAGTATAAATAAACCTACCAAAGCTCGAATTGTACACAAAATAACCCAATATGGGTATTTTAGTCGTTGATTCACTATAAAACCAGTTAAAATTATTGATAAACTCTGTGAAATATTTACTATTTAATAATGTTTCGATCTAAGCTAGACTGATATCAAAGTCCTAATTAAAGGAATCTAATGCAAGGTACTCCAATCACAATTGATGAATTATTACGTTTTTCTATTTTTGAAAACATATCAACCGAAGATATGAATGCGATTAAACAATATATTAATTGCAGAGTTTATCCTATGAAAACTCAACTCATAACTGAGTCAGACCCTTCTCAATGTTTATATTTTATTTTAAGCGGATGCGTCAAGGTCTTTCTTGATGATGAAAAAGGCAAAGAGATTGTCGTCAATCAACATCATGAAAATGAAATTGTAGGTGAGCTAGGGGTATTGCAAAACATCCCTAGAACAGCCTCAGTTATCACAGCTAAAGAAACACGACTTGGCGTAATGACAGAGGCAGATTTTAAATCCTGTTTAATGCATTATCCTGTGCTTGCCATGAATTTAATGCAAAACTTAGTTTCTCGCCTTGTTAATGCTACCGAGACCATCAGAAAGCTTGGCTTAATGGATGTTTATGGAAGAATTGCCGTCACTTTACTCAATCTTAGTGAAGAACAAGATGGTGTTAGGGTCATTAAAGAAAAACTAACGCAACAAACAATTGCAGGGCTCGTAGGCGCCTCGAGGGAAATGGTTGCAAGAATATTAAAAGATCTAAAAACTGGTGGCTATATAAAAATTGATAAAGGGATGGTTACCCTTCTGAAATCCTTACCACATAACTGGTAATCTCTTGTAAATCCCAGCCCATCAATACAAACTTTTATAAAAACACTTTTTAAAGGTTTCTAATTTTATTTATGAGAGGGATGTTGTTATATATTTCACGACTAATAATCAGCCCTTGAATGGCTTTAGTATTTAATGAATCTAATTGTTCATCGTTAAGACAATTTTGTTTATTGTGGTTAATAAAAATTGGCATATTCTGTTGTGTAATAATGTCTTGTGTATATTGAAAACACCCTGATTGAACCCCATTTGAGAGATGATTTGAGAGGATAAGGCCTTGAATACCATCATTTTGCAAATTATCAATGACTTCGTTAATCTCAGTGCCATAACGAGGAATGAGCCTCGGATTCATTTGTTTACCCTCAACCAAATCAATTGAAATCATTATCTTTCCTGGATATTCCATGCTATAGGCTTCTAATAAATCTTTTTGAGCAACACTTTTTGCACTTAATGACAAAAAATCTACCCCCGCATCTAGCCAGATTAGAATATGTTCATCATTAAGAACCGCTCCACTTATTTCAAGAATTAAATTAGGAAATGCTTTTTTTAAGGCCCTAACCGTACTCACATTTTCAGGTTCTCTTGATTTCAAAGCATCAATATCAATGATGTGAATACGCTCTATTTTATCATCAATCCATTTAGCAACCACTTCAAGGGGATTTTCTATAATAATTTGTTCTTCACTTTCTTGAGCGCAGGTATAAATGCAGCTCCCCCCTTTTAAATCTAGGATGGGAATAATATTCATATGGTTTTTCCTTTGTATTGATACATTTGGAACGTCCCTACTGTTTGCTGATTAGAACACAACCCTGATTTTTATTATGGAACTCAATTTGAATAACCGCAACTAAATTTATTGCTTTTAAAAATACTGCTGATGCAGCATATTTCTCTTTCAGCCAATAACCTTATCCTACTCTAACAGCTAAATAGGCAATTTTCTAAACTTTAGTTTTATCCCAAAGTATCGGAGTTCACTAAAGAAGCTTGTGGATTTTTTGAATAAATTCATCTATAACCTATACTTAAGGGCACTTTAGTATGCTTTTTGAGGGTTTTTGCCTCAATTTACAAGGCTCGTAAAAGATCCTTTGGTTTTATATTATGTCGTCACCTAAGAAAACTCAATTCTCGAAAAGATTTACTGATTTGATGAATGACATCAAAAAAAACATCTCTCGTCTCTCCAAAGAATTAAAAAATCATCCGGGAGATGGCCTC
>Ga0114934_10002524_pt1 | contig 11698 bp, 11 predicted proteins | sample 4SBtaG_2_FD_99695 | JGI IMG/M metagenome (GOLD analysis project Ga0114934, IMG submission 99695) | Deep subsurface microbial communities from Kolumbo volcano to uncover new lineages of life (NeLLi) - 4SBTROV10_white metaG | ecosystem: Environmental > Aquatic > Marine > Volcanic ...
GACCAGACGTCGCATTTTGGTGTCTGTCGCTTGATCACTCGGGTAAAATGATAGAGCACTCAATCGGATCGCATTTGTGAAAATGCGAATTTGCCTTCATGCACCGGCGCAACGCGCGCCGGACACGACTAAAAAGACACGACTAAAAAGACACGGCGAAAAAGGGGAGATCGGCTTTGATAATCGGCGCACCAAAGGAGACATTCGACGGCGAGAACCGGGTTGCAATGACGCCCGCCTCGGCCTTGCAACTGCAGAAACTCGGCCATGAATGTGTGATCGAAAGCAATGCTGGCAAGGCGGCGCGCTATTCCGATCAGGACTACAAGGACGCCGGCGTCAAGGTGGTCAAGACCGCCGCCGCCCTGTGGAAGGCGGCGGATGTCGTGGTCAAGGTCCGCCCGCTGAAAAACGCCACCGAGGAAAAGCGCGTGCGCAAGGGCCAGACCGTGATCTCGTTCTTTTACCCGGCGCAAAACCCCGAACAACTGGAACGGATGAAAGACGCCGGCGCCAATTATATCGCGATGGACATGGTGCCGCGGATCAGCCGCTCGCAAAAGATGGATGCGCTGAGTTCGATGGCCAATATCGCCGGCTATCGCGCGGTGATCGAGGCGGGCAACAATTTCGGCCGCTTTTTCACCGGGCAGGTGACGGCGGCGGGCAAGGTGCCGCCGGCCAAGGTGTTGATCGTGGGGGCTGGCGTGGCGGGGCTGGCCGCGATCGGCACGGCGACCTCGCTGGGCGCGATCGTCTATGCCTTTGACGTGCGCCCCGAAGTGGCCGAACAGATCGAAAGCATGGGCGCCGAATTCGTCTATCTGGATTTTGCGGACGAGGCGCAGGACGGGGCCGCAACCGGCGGGTATGCTGCGCCCTCCAGCCCCGAGTTTCGCGCAGCACAGCTGGCCAAATTCCGCGAGCTGGCGCCCGATATGGATATCGTCATCACCACCGCCCTGATCCCCGGACGCGATGCGCCGAAACTGTGGCTGACGGATATGGTCGAGGCGATGAAGCCCGGCTCGGTCGTGGTTGATCTTGCGGCCGAGCGCGGCGGCAACTGCGATCTGACCGTGCCCGACGAAAAGGTCGAGAGCAAGAACGGCGTCACGATCGTCGGCTATACCGATTTCCCCAGCCGCATGGCAACACAGGCGTCCGAGCTATATTCCTCGAACATCCGCCACATGATTTTCGACCTGACGCCGGGCAAGGACGGGCAGATCGTTCACAACATGGAGGATGACGTCATCCGTGGCGCCACCATCACCTATGAGGGCGAGATCACCTTCCCGCCGCCGCCGCCCAAGGTGCAGGCGATTGCTGCGAAAAAACCGACCGCCCCGGAAAAAACCCCCGAGGAAATTGCCGCCGAAGAGGCCGCCGCCATGCGCAAGGCGGGTCGCCAGCAGATTGCCATTCTGGTGCTTGGCGGGCTGTTCATGGCGCTGGTCGGGGTTTATGCGCCGCCTGCCTTCATGCAGCATTTCATCGTTTTCGTGCTGGCCGTTTTTGTGGGCTTTCAGGTGATCTGGGGGGTTGCGCATGCGCTGCACACGCCGCTGATGGCGGTCACGAACGCGATTTCCGGCATCATCATCGTCGGCGCTCTTTTGCAGATCGGGGCCGGCAGCGCCATCGTCGTTGCGCTGGCCGCGGTCTCGATCCTGGTGGCAAGCATCAATATCGTCGGGGGCTTTATGGTGACACGCCGTATGCTCCAGATGTTCCAGAAATCTTGAGGGTGGGGGTTTAACCATGACCATGTCAACGGAACTTCAAACCGCTGCCTATATCACGGCTGCCGTTCTTTTCATTCTCAGCCTTGGCGGGCTCAAAGACCAGGAAAGCGCCAAGCGCGGCGTCTGGTTTGGCATCATAGGCATGGCGATTGCGGTCTATGCGACGATTGCGGGGCCGGGGGTCGTGCTGACCGGCACGCTTGCAATCGTCCTTCTGATCGGGGCGGCGATCGGCGCGGTGGTTGCCTTGCGGGTCGAGATGACGGGCATGCCGCAACTGGTGGCCGCGCTCCATTCCTTTGTGGGCTTGGCGGCGGTGCTGATCGGGCTGAACTCGGATCTGACGGTTCACGACCTGATGGGGGCCGAGAAGGTCATCCACGAGGTCGAGGTCTTTCTCGGCGTCTTTATCGGCGCTGTGACGCTGACCGGCTCGATCATCGCCTTTGGCAAGCTGGCGGGCAAGATCAATGGCAAGGCGCTGATCCTGCCGCTGCGCCATGTCTGGAACGTGCTGGTCGTGGTTGTCTCGGTCGTGCTGATGGTGATGTATATGCAGGGCGCGGGGAGCTGGACGCTCTATCTGATGACGGTTCTGGCGCTGGCGCTGGGGGTGCATCTGGTGATGGCGATTGGCGGTGCCGACATGCCGGTGGTGGTTTCGATGCTGAACAGCTATTCCGGCTGGGCAGCGGCGGCGACCGGCTTTCTTCTTGGCAACGACCTTCTGATCGTGACCGGCGCGCTGGTCGGCTCAAGCGGTGCGATCCTGTCCTATATCATGTGCAAGGCGATGAACCGGCAGTTTCTGGCGGTGATCCTCGGCGGATTTGGCGGTTCCAAAGGTCCGGCGATGGAGATCGAGGGCGAGCAGATCGCAATCGACGCCGACAGTGTGGCGGCGGCCCTTTCCGACGCCGACAGTGTCATCATCGTGCCCGGCTATGGCATGGCGGTCGCGCAGGCCCAGCAATCGGTCAGCGAGCTGGTGCGGCGCCTGCGTGCCAAGGGCAAGAACGTGCGCTTTGGCATTCACCCGGTCGCAGGCCGTCTGCCGGGGCACATGAATGTGCTGCTGGCCGAGGCCAAGGTGCCCTATGACATCGTGATGGAAATGGACGAGATCAACGACGATTTCCCCGAAACCGACGTTGCCATCGTTATCGGCAGCAACGACATCGTCAACCCGGCGGCACAGGAAGACCCCAACAGCCCGATCGCCGGCATGCCGGTGCTGGAGGTGTGGAAGGCAAAGCAGGTGTTCGTGTCGAAACGCGGGCAGGGGACCGGCTATTCGGGAATCGAGAACCCGCTGTTCTTCAAGGAGAACACGCGCATGTTCTATGGCGATGCCAAGGCCAGTATGAACGCGCTGCTTTCACGGATCACCTAACGAAAAGGGGGCCTCTCGCAGCCCCTTTTTCTCTTCGTTGCAAAATTACCCTTGGGGTCTTGGGCGGGGGCTGGATGCAAACAGCCCCCGCTTGTTGGCGCGTATTGGTTCCGGTTTATTGGTCCCAGTCGGGCGCGCGTTTTTCCAGAAACGCGCTGATCCCTTCCTCGGTATCGCGGTAGAGCATGTTTTCCACGATCACGTCGCTGGTATAGGCATAGGCCTGCTCCAGTGGCATTTCCAGTTGCCGGTAGAACGCGCGCTTGCCGATACGCACGGCGGCGCCCAGCTTGGCCGCGACGGTATCGGCCAGATCGCGCGTGGCTGTCGCCAGATCGCTTTCGGGCACAACGCGGTTGACAAGGCCCAGCGCCTCGGCCCGGGGGGCGTCGATGAAGCGGCCCGTCGTCAGCATCTCGAACGCCTGCTTGCGCGTGATGTTGCGTGACAGCGCCACCATCGGGGTCGAGCAGAACAACCCGATATTGACCCCGTTGACGCCAAAGCGCGTGTCCTCGGCCGCCACCGCCATGTCGCAGCTTGCTACGAGCTGACAGCCGGCCGCGGTGGCGATGCCGTGCACCTTGGCGATCACCGGCTGGGGCAGGCGGGGAATTGATGTCATCATGTGCGAGCAGCGTTTGAACAGGTCCTCGAAATAGCTGCGCCCGCCATCCTCGGCCTGTCGTCCGGCGGTCATCTCTTTCAGGTCGTGGCCGGCGCAAAACGCCTTGCCGGCCCCGCAGAGGATTACCGCGCGGATGTCCGGCGCGCCCATTAGCGCGTCGAACTCTGCCTGCAGCGCGCCTATCATCGCATCGGACAGCGCGTTCAGGTTTTGCGGGCTGTTCATCGTCAGCGTCGCAACCCCGCCCGCATCCTCGCGCAGTAAAATCGGCTCTGGCATGGTGAAATTCCTCTTGTATTGCTGCGAAACCGGCGCAACTCTAGCGGCTGAGCAGCGACGGGAAAAGGCATATAATGACACCGGTCATGACGATTGACGAACTGCACGCGCTGGTCGAGCGGGTCTTCCCGCAGGTCGATGGGCAGTTTCGTATCATATCCCTTGGCGAGGATAGCCTCAGCCTGCGGATGCATATCGACGACAGCCACCTGCGCCCCGGCGGCACCATTTCGGGGCCCAGCATGTTCGCGCTGGCCGATTGCGCCTTTTACCTTGTGACGCTGGCGATGATCGGCCCCGAGGCGCTGACCGTGACCACCAGCTGCGCCATCGATTTCATGCGCAAACCGCCGCCAACAGACCTGATCGGCGATGCGCGCATCCTGAAACTGGGCAAGAGCCTCAGCGTTGGCGACGTGATGATCCACGCGCTTGACGATACGCGCCCGCTGGCCCGTGCCAGCCTGACCTATTCGATCCCGCCGCGGCGGTGAAATGTGGGGTATTATAATACCTAATTTCTAACCTGTTGATTTAGTTCATATAAATACATATTACCGCTCTTGACCTGACGTCGTTTTCCTATAAAACCCGTCCATCAGTTGACGGGCGGCCGGGATGTGCCGCCACTTCCAAACCCGAGACGGTGAAAACATGAAAACCTATACAGCAAAACCTGCTGATATCGACAAGAAATGGATCCTGATCGACGCCGAGGGCGTTGTTCTGGGCCGTCTTGCCTCGATCGTGGCGATGCGCCTGCGCGGCAAGCACAAGGCCAGCTTTACGCCCCATATGGACATGGGCGACAATGTCATCATCATCAACGCCGATAAGGTGCAGATGACCGGCAAGAAACGCAGCGACAAGATCTATTACTGGCACACCGGCCATCCGGGCGGCATCAAGCAGCGCACCGCCGGCCAGATCCTGGAGGGGAAATTCCCCGAGCGCGTTCTGAGCAAGGCGATCAAGCGGATGCTGCCGGGCGGCCCCCTCAGCCGCCAACAGATGCGCAACCTGCGTATCTACGCCGGTGCCAGCCACCCGCACGAAGCCCAAAATCCCGAAGTTCTGGACGTCAAGGCCATGAACCCGAAAAACACGCGGAGCGCCTGAACATGACCGATCAAATCAACTCTCTCGAAGACTTGCAGGCGGTTGTTACCGAAGAGGTCATCGTCGAAACAGTTGTCGTACGCGAGCCCGTGCGCGACGCGCTTGGCCGCTCTTATGCGACCGGCAAGCGCAAGGATGCGGTTGCCCGTGTCTGGATCCGTCCCGGCTCTGGCAAGGTCACGGTGAACGGCAGGGAAATGGAAAAATATTTCGCGCGCCCGGTGCTGCAGATGGTTTTGCGCCAGGCGTTCGAGGTTGCCGGCGTCAGCGGCGAATTTGACGTCATTGCCACGGTCAAGGGCGGCGGGCTGTCGGGTCAGGCCGGCGCGGTCAAGCACGGCATCTCAAAGGCGCTGCAACTTTATGAACCCAGCCTGCGCCCGGCACTGAAGGCGGCCGGTTTCCTCACGCGCGATTCGCGCGTGGTGGAACGCAAGAAATACGGCAAACGCAAGGCGCGCCGGAGCTTTCAGTTCTCCAAACGCTGAGGCGGCACACCGTTTTGCACGCAATCTGTCAGGGCTGGCCTTCGGGTCGGCCCTTTCTTTTCCGTGCCTCTTTTTGTCCGTCGTTGCGGCGCGTCATCACATCCACGCCCTCGGCACTGGATTTTCAGGCGCCTGTGCCGTAATGGCTGTGTTACAAAACTGACATAGTCTTGCAGAACCGGATGGAATATGAGGATGGGCAGGCACTTTTCCGCGACACGGGAAATTTCCTATGCGATCACGGCGCGCACCCGGCGCGGGCGATTGCTGATCCGCACGGTCGAAAACGCCACCGGCCGGCTGAAGCTGATCCGCCGCGCGCGCGGCTATGATCGCGAGATCGCGGCCGGGCGGAATTTCTGGGACGTGGTGCCCGAGCGCTACAAGCTGAGCCTCGAGGTCACCTCCGGTGCCCTTGACAACATTCCCCAGAGCGGGCCGGTTCTGGTGCTGGCCAACCACCCTTACGGCATTCTCGACGGGCTGATGCTGGGGCAGATCATGTCGCGCACCCGCGGCGATTTTCGCATCCTTGCCCACAAGGTGTTTTCCAAGGCCGAGGACATCAACGATGTGATCCTGCCAATCAGTTTTGACGAGACGCGCGAAGCGATGATGCTGAACCTGAACACGCGCAAACTGGCGCTGCAATATTTGAAAGATGGCGGCGCGGTCGGGGTGTTTCCGGGCGGCTCGGTCTCGTCGCCGCGGCGCATGTTCGGCTTTCCGATGGACCCGGCCTGGCGCACATTTACGGCCAAGATGATCGCGAAATCCGGCGCCACCGTTGTGCCGGTATTTTTTGAGGGGCACAATTCGCGCCGGTTCCAGTTTTTCGGCCGCGTCAACAAGACCCTGCGCACGGCCCTTTTGATCAACGAGTTCAAGCGCCGCATCAACCGCCCGGTGCGCGTGGCAATCGGCACGCCGCTGGATCGCTGTGATCTCGCGGCCTACGCGAAGGACCCCAATGCAATGATGGATTTCCTGCGCGCGCGCACCTATGATCTGTCCTCAAGGCCCGTCAATACAGATGAATACGGGCGCGACTTTTAGGGCAAATGAGGCGCAGATGGCAGTCGGCATTTTCGATAGTGGTCTGGGCGGCCTGACCGTCTATCGCGAGGTGCACGCCTTGATGCCTGAGCTGCCGCTGGTCTATTACGGGGACAATGCGCGTGCGCCCTACGGGGTGCGCGATTCCGACGATATCTATGCGCTGACCTGCGAAGGGGCCGCGCGCCTGTTCGAGGCGGGCTGCGATCTGGTTATTCTGGCCTGCAATACCGCCTCGGCGGCGGCGCTCAGGCGGATGCAGGAGGGGTGGGTGCCGCCGGACAAGCGCGTTCTCGGGGTTTTCGTCCCCCTGATCGAGGCCCTGACCGAACGCGACTGGGGCGACAATTCCGCCCCCTGCGAGGTCAGTGTCAAACATGTGGCGCTGTTTGCCACACCGGCGACCGTGGCCAGCCGCGCGTTTCAACGCGAATTGTCCTTTCGTGCGATTGGCGTCGATGTCGAGGCACAGCCCTGCGGTGGTCTGGTCGATGCGCTGGAAGAGGGTGATCTGATTCTGGCCGAAGCGCTGGTGCGCAGCCATGTGGAGGCGCTGAAACGGCGCATGCCCTCCCCCGAGGCGGCGATCCTCGGCTGCACCCATTACCCGCTGATGGCCGACGCCTTTGCCGACGCGCTGGGGCCGGGGGTCAAGGTGTTTTCCCAGGGCCGGCTGGTGGCCAAAAGCCTTGAGGACTACCTGAAACGCCACCCCGATATGGTCGGGTCTGGCCAAAGCTCGGTCTTTCTGACCACGGGTCAGCCGCGCGCGGTTTCGGATCAGGCGACGCGATTCCTGCGACGCGATATCCGCTTTCAGGCGGCCTAGGTCGGAAACTCGATCCCGAAAATCGCCCCCAAGAACGTCCCCGGTCAGGGGCTAAGGCCCGCGCTTGTTCGCCCTGATTCGGAACAGTTCACCATTTATTCGCATATTTTCAACAATTTGGAACAAATTCCCCAATTTCGGCAATATTTCGCCCAAATTGGCCGTAATGGTGAATTGTTTCCAAAGTTGCCCTTGGCCACTGATTCGATTTGTGGCATAAATGCGGCGACCTGGGGGAATATTGGGTTAATCCGTGTGCTCACGCGGGAATGAAGAGACGGGGACAGACGCACGCCATGACAAAATTAATGAACGGTTCACTTTCCCGGCGCTCTCTGCTGGGCGCCTTTGCGGCGACGGCGGTAACGGCGGCTCCGGTTTATTCAAAGTCGTTCGGTCTTTTGAGGGGGGCTGGCGATATTCGGCGGATATCGATGCGTTCGGCGCGCACAGGCGAGACGCTGGATTCGATCTACTGGATCGAGGGCAAATATATCAAGGAAGCGCTGAAAGAGATCAATTATTTCATGCGCGACTGGCGCGAGGATCAGGCAGTGCGGATGGATCCGCGCAATATGGATATCGTAACAGCTGCGCATCGGCTGCTGGAAACGGACGAGCCTTACCTTCTTTTGTCCGGCTATCGCAGCCCGCGCACCAACGCGTTGCTGCGCCGCCGTTCCCGGCGGGTGGCAAAGCATTCCCTTCACATGAAGGGCATGGCGGCTGACCTTAGACTTTCGACACGTTCCGTCCACCAGATGGCCCGCGCCGGTTTGGCGTGTAACGCAGGCGGTGTTGGAAAATACTCCCGTTCCAACTTCGTCCATCTGGACAGCGGCGCCGTCAGGACCTGGGGTGCCTGACCTCTTCCTGAGGCACCCACGACTTTAAACCCGCCAAAGACCGGCGGGTTTTTTATGCGCAGCCCGAGGAGCTATCCGATCAGGGGCGAAAGCGTGCCTTGGCGGGATTCGTAATGCATCTTCAGACGTTGGAGCGCGATGCGCAACACCACCTTGCCCGAGCGCGCTGACCATCCCATGCGCTTTTCCGCGGCTTCCAGCCCCTCGAGATAACAGCAGCAGCGTAGCGCGATGTCACCAAGGCCCGGTCCGAGGTCGCTGAGGGCCTCGGCAATGCGCGCGCGGGCGGCCATCGGGCCGGCGGCCATCTCGGTGCGGGCCGGGTTGCCGCCGTTGCGCCCGGTGGTCAGGAAGCGATCCCAGTTCTGGGCCACGCGCGGGCCCATCTGCGCCATCTCGAAATCTTCACGCAGACGCTCGGCCGCGGCGACCAGATCGGCGTTCAGAAAGGGCGCGCCGTCTGGCCCCTTGCGCCGCCCCAGCGCCGTGACCGGACTTTCCGCCAGATTACAGCGCATGCGGCGTGGCTTTTGGCCGTTTCCAGCGGGAATGGCGCGCGTGCCCCATTCCTTGTGCTGCTCCTGAAACGGGGTCTGGCCTTCGGCAAAGGCGCCTTCTGGGTGCAGGCTGGGGTCCTCGGCCAGCAGCCGTTTCAGGGCCGATCGCCCTGCCGCCGTGATCCGGTAGATCGCGATCTTGCCCCGGCGCGTGTTTTCGATCCAGTCGCGCAGCGCAAAGGCCTGGGCGAAATGGCGCTCGGTTATCGCGATGCGAACCGGTTTTCCGGCGCTGGTTTCGCGCATGATCGCAGCCTTTTCCATGCCCTTTGCCACCAGAAGAAAGGCGGTGTTTTCGCAAAGCCGGCGCAGAATACGGCGCGCCTCGCGGGCGACCTCGGCATCAGTGGCGATCTTGCGGGTGAACTTTTGGTGAATCATCTGCTCTCGTCCTTTGTCATTTTCGCCGGAGGCGCGACGGGGGGCCGTTTCCAGCGCCTGCAGGCCCTCGTCCACCAGAGGGTCGTCGCGCCGCTGTTCAAGGCGGTGTACCTGGCGCAACACGGTTGAGGCGTGCCCGCCGGTTTCCCGCGCGACCGCGCGCAGGGCCTGCCCGCCGCTGACATGTGCGATATAGTTATGGACGTTTTCCGGCACCCAGCCGGGCCACACCTGACGTTGCCGGGCCAGGGCCCCGATTTCCTGATTGCTCCTGTGCATGACGTCCCCCTTCTGCCAGTTACAAGAGCTCTCCCTAAGGTTGATTGTTTACGAAAACGTTAAAAAGATAAAAATTTAGCAAAATTGTTTCCAAATAATAAACAATTATTAACCGGGCGCGCGCTGTGGATAAAATCGCGCAACAGCGCCAAAACCTGTGCGAGTTTTGCGGCTATCTGCTCGTGAAAGGAATGAAAATGTCTGAAATATCCCGTATTTTCAAGTCGATGCGCCGCCCTGGTATGTTGGTTCGGGCGGCGCGGGTGGCCTGTGCCAGCTATCGGCGGGACAAGGATCTGCGCCGGATTTTGCGCGCGCAGCAGGTGCCGGCACCGGGTCGCGGGATGGCACGGCTTCTCAGCATGGAGGCGGATCTGGAGGCCCGGCGTACGGACGGTGCTGCAACCTACAGTATAGGTCGCCATATCGAGGTTCTGGCGGCGCTGATCTTTGAATCGGGGCTTGGCACGGGGTGCAAGGGCGCCTGATCGGGCCTCAGACGAAGGCGTCCGGCTCGCTCTCCTTGCGCTGCGTCATATAGGCCTGCAACGCCTCGTCTATTGACGGGTCCAGCGCGGGCTGGACGTAATCGGCCAGCATTTTCTTGACGCGCGCATTGGCCAGGCTCATGCTGTCGCGGGCGCCTTCTTCGTCCCAGGTTTCAAAGGGTTTGTAATCCAGCACCTCGCTGCGCCAGAACGCGGTCTTGAAGTTGGCTTGGGTGTGTTCGCAGCCCAGGTAATGGCCGCCGGGGCCGACCTCGCGGATCGCACCCAGACCCTGCCCGTTTTCGTCGATCTCGACCCCCGCGGCCAGGGAATGCAGCACGCCCAGTTGATCGGCGTCCAGCACGAATTTCTCGAAACCCGCAACCAGGCCGCCTTCCAGCCATCCGCAGGCGTGAAGGCAGAAATTGACCCCCCCGAGAAGCATTGCATTCAGGGTATTGGCGCTTTCGTAGGCGGCCTGCGCATCTGGCAGTTTCGAGCAGCAAAGCGCCCCGCCCGAGCGGAACGGCAGCCCCATACGGCGCGCCAGTTGGCCGGCGCCATAAAGGATCTTGCTGGCTTCGGGCGTGCCAAAGGTGGGGGCGCCGGAATTCATGTCGATCGAGGTCACAAAGGCCCCGAACACCACCGGCGCGCCGGCGCGCAGCAGCTGGCTGTAGGCAACCCCGGCCATGACCTCGGCCAGAACTTGCGTCAGGGTTCCGGCAACCGTGACCGGCGCCATCGCGCCGCCGACGATAAAGGGCGAGATGATGCAGGCCTGATTGGCGCGCGCATAGACCCGGAGTGCCCCCATCATGGTGGAATCAAATGTCAGGGGCGAGTTGACATTGACCAGCGACAGCATCACCGTGTTGTCGGCAACAAACTGTTTTCCAAACAGAATCTCTGACATCCGGACCGAATCCTCGGCCCGAACCGGTTCGGTGACCGACCCCATATAGGGTTTGTCGCCAAGGCTCATATGGGCATAGAGCATGTCCAGATGGCGCTTGTTCACGGCAATATCGGTCGGTTCGCACACGGTGCCGCCGGAATGGTGCAGCCATTTTGACATATAGCCAAGGCGTACGAAATTCCGGAAATCGGCAATCGTTGCATAACGCCGCCCGCCTTCCATGTCGCGCACGAAGGGCGGACCATAGACAGGCGCCAGAACCAGCGATTTGCCGCCGATCTCGACGTTGCGGGCGGGGTTGCGGGCGTGCTGGGTGAATCTTGAGGGCGCGGTCTTGCACAGCGTGCGCGCCAGACCGCGCGGAATATGCACACGCTCGCCCCGCACATCGGCCCCGGCCGCGCGCCACAGCGCCAAGGCCTCGGGATTGTCGAGGAAATTGACGCCGATCTCTTCCAGAACGGTTTCGGCATTTGCCTCGATGATTTCCAGCGCCTCTTCGTTCAGGATCTCGAAATTCGGGATTTTGCGCTCGATAAAACGTGCCGTTTCATAGCTGGGGGCGCTGCGGGCGGCACGGCGGGCGGCGCCGCCTCCTGCGCGGGCGCCTCCTCGGGTTTTGCGACGGGGCTGGGCGGCATCTGTCATGGCGTTTCCCTTTGTCTGGC
>Ga0114934_10002525_pt1 | contig 11695 bp, 11 predicted proteins | sample 4SBtaG_2_FD_99695 | JGI IMG/M metagenome (GOLD analysis project Ga0114934, IMG submission 99695) | Deep subsurface microbial communities from Kolumbo volcano to uncover new lineages of life (NeLLi) - 4SBTROV10_white metaG | ecosystem: Environmental > Aquatic > Marine > Volcanic ...
AGACGGCAGAAGGAGGTACACTTTTTTTAGACGAGATCGGCGATTTAAAAGAAAATTTGCAGGCCAAACTTCTAAGAACGCTTCAAGAAAAACAGATAATAAAAGTTGGTTCTGACCATCCCATGCCTGTAAACATTCGTATTATTGCCGCTACAAATAAGAATCTGGAGCAGACTACGAGTGAATCAAGATTTCGCCAGGATCTCTACTACAGAATTGCAGTTTTTACCATAAATCTTCCTCCCCTGCGGGAACGCCGTGAAGATATTCCAGAATTGATCGATCATTTTGTTAGAAAGTATGCGAAAGGAAAAGCCGTGACTGTGGAAAAAGAAGTTTACCAAACCATGACAAGTTATGACTGGCCGGGCAATATACGAGAGCTTGAAAATGTTATAGAAAGAGCAACTGTACTGGCTGATGAAAATAAAGTACAATTGAAGGACTTACCCGAAAATCTTTTAAATAGCTCATCCGGGAAAAAAATTGTGGAATCGGATCAAACTCTGGAGACAATCGAGAAACAGACTATCATCCGAGCTCTCAAGAAGAGCAAAGGCAACCAATCACAGGCTGCCAGGATACTTGATATTCCCCGACATGTGCTCCTCTATCGAATGAAAAAATGGGGCATCCAGACCCCTGGAATTAATCCGTAAGGATTTCATTCTAAGGCATTACCTGAGAGAATAAAAGGCTTACGCCTGAAATCCGAGAATGCTAAATCAACCAATTGTACTATATCCTACAACTGATGTATAATATTCTACAGACCTTTCAATTTATCCTGTTTCCGTGTAAAATAAATTGACATTATATCTTCTTTATTTACAAGAGAATGTAATATCTGTCTCTGAATTGTTTTTAGAGTGGCACAGACTTTGTTATTCTGATTTACAGAACCAGGAGTATAATGATGATCAACAGCAAATCAAAGAAAATTATTCTATTTGTTTTGAGTCTTTCAGCTTTTATCTTCTTCTTTCCGTGGAAGTTCGAAAATGGAGAGTCCTGTCTGGCTGACCATTATTTCGGGATTAAAAAACTGCCAGATCCAGTGGAATTATGTTACGAAGTTCGAGTTAATCGTTATTTAGTTCCATATGGAATTTTATGGTGGATAAGCATAAGTGGAATAATGTTTCTTATTTTCATCTGGCAAAAAAGGAGGTGAAGAGAAATGAAAGAACTGGGAAGAATTATAAGTATAGAAAACAGTAGGGGTATCGTGGAATTGAGTCCTCATGGAGGATGTAAAAACTGTGCAATAAACAATGTCTGCCACACCACAGGAGAGGGAAAACGAGTGCTTTCAGTGAGACTCAGAGGGAAAATGTACAATCCAGGAGATACAGTAGGAATCGAAACTCCGGCAAGAGGTCACATAACGGCTGCATTTCTTGTCTTTATTCTGCCTCTGATTCTTTCAATGGCAGCTTATGGTCTTGTCTATACTGCGACAAAGAATCAAGGGTACGGTCTGGCAGGATTTGCAGCAGCTTTTATTCTTTCAGAATTTCTCATCGCCTGGATAGACAAACATTTCGGAAAGAGCAGATTTTTTGAACCTTCTATTGTCCAAAAACTGGGGAAAGGAATTTAGTTATATACTTAGACGAGGTAACTGTAATCATGAAAGTTGAACTTTTATACACAGATTTATGCCCTCACTATAAAGAGGCTTTACATATACTCCAGGATATCTTAAAAGAGATTGGATCAGGTAAACCCATAACTATGACCCGGATCAGGACAGAAAAGGATGCAAACGAGCATCGTTTTTCTGGTTCACCAACAGTGCGTATTAATGGAAAAGATGTTGACCCAAAATTCAGAGATAACGGGACTTATGGACTTCGGTGCAGGGTTTACTTTTTTGAAGGAAATTTCCATCCTTTTCCACCTCCTGGAATGGTTAGAGAAACAATCACTTTATTAAATAGGAGGAATGAAAGAAATGGAAGTCATTAAAAAACGATCTATAGATTTTGCTGAGATGGAATGGTCTCAATTCTTAAAATTAGAAAAAGATCTTTCAAATAATCCTGGAATCAAAGAATTAACCATGAATAAAGAAGAAGCCTGTTTACAAATCACATATAATTTGGAAAAAATCACCTTAAAGGAAATCGTAGACAGGATTGAAAATTCTGGCATACATCTAAGAAGAAGCCTCTGGGATGGATGGAAACGCAGTTGGCAATTCTACGTCGAACAGAATGAGCGTGAGAATCTTAATACTCCAACCGCTTCCTGCTGCTCTAATCCAGATAAAATTTTGCATAAAGCAGGCTGACGTTAAATTTTATAAATTGATAAAATGACTAATTTAAAACTAAATAATTAAAAGAAAGACCAGCTATTAAAAGTCAAGTAAAAAATGTGGATAATGTCAAAGAGCAATATAAAATCTCAAGCAGCTTTTTTATACAATCGATGGTTTTTCGGATCGACAAGGATGAACCTTTTATTATCTCTCAGGGTGGCGAAGATATACCCGGCGATTTTATTCATACAAGCGCCTAGAGCTACTTTTTTGGGTTTACCCTGGGAAACTTTTTTGTCATAGTATTCTCTGAGGTATGGGTTATTCAGGTTACCTGTTCTATTCTTTCGGATAGAGGCACAGGCAGCCAGGTACAGGGCTCTTCTTAGGAGTTTGGAGCCTCTTTTAGACATTCGGTTTTTGGAGCCTTTAAACTTTCCACTCTGTTTGACAGAAGGGTCTATGCCAGCAAAGGCGGTCAATTGGGCAGGTTTGTTGAAGGCACTAAAGTCACCGATTTCGCCGAGTATTGTAGCAGCGAGAATAGGTCCGATGCCTGGGATGGACATTAGGAGTTTGATTTGTGGATAGTCCTTTGAGAGCTTTTTAATTTGTTGTTTTAGGTTTTGGATTTGAGCTTCCAGGTTTTGCATTGTCGTTATAAAGATCTTCAAGGCTAAGATATTGGCATTCTTTCCCTTTTCTACTGAGGGAGAGAGTATAGCAGCAGAGGTAATGGAATCGAGTTTATGGATAGTCCAGTGGGCATTTTTTCTGGCTGTATTTTTCATCAACTCGAAGAGGATTTTTGGATTTTCTTTGAGCAGTTCCGTAGGGGTAGGATAGGAATTCAGCAGAGTTATGGGCGTTTTTAAGAAAGGGTTTTTGAATACGGAGGTGAAGAGAGGGAAGATTTCAGATAGGATTGATTTAATTCGTTTTTTGAAGTTAGATTGGTCATCGATGAGAGTGTAGTAAGCTCTGGCGAGTTTTTTCAGTTCGATATGTGCTTCAAAGTTTGATTTTGGAGAAAATTGGTGAAGTCTGTAGATATTAGCCAGAGCGTGGGCGCTGATTTTATCTGTTGTAGTTTTTCTCAAAGAAGAAGCTTTTTGAAAGGCATTGGATTGATAGGGGTTAATCAGAGTCACCTGGAAGCCACTATTGAGGAAAGCGTAGTAGAAGATTCTGTGATATGGACCTGTAGCTTCCATAATCACGATAGTATTTTTCTTATCTACGAGGGTGGATATTTTTGAGAGAGTATTATTTATATTGTAATTGTTTGTTTTCATGACAAATTGACCGAGTTCATTGTCATCAGCGTCATGAATGTCGATGTCGGCTTTTTGAGATGCCACATCGACACCGATAATGTAAGGATTTGTTTTCATAACAGTCTCCATGAGTTAGAGGTGAAAAGATGAGCAAGAAGGTGATGCCTATTCCCTTCAGAAGCGAGGAGCAACCTCGTAGGTGATACGTCCATTATGGACAACCAGCTTATTGGCTTACCCTCGCAAGGATAGGCTAGGTGCTCTTTTTTACGAGGACAAAAGCCTCAGGAGGTGTCCCTCCGAGCACCTATCTTGCGAGGGAGAAAATAAGACATCTTTGATATAAAGTCAACGGGAAATTGTCCACGTTTATATGATAGTGCAGAAAATAGAGGTTAATCAACGTAGGACATTTTCCCACCCCACCCCAGAGCTTTGAGTAGGAGCTCTGGGGTGGAGGATAACGTGAGAGTTATTCACAATTCTGAACTATAACAATATACGAGGATATAAATCATGCACATACATCAAGATTCAAATGAATCACAAATGCATAAAAACCACCAGGCGCATCATCATGAACATATGGATCATGAGATGCATAAAGATCAGGAAATGCATGGAGGACACGAGCATTCAGAGCATCAGAGTCATCAGGGCCATCATGATCATCATGCCCACATGGTTGCGGATTTTCAAAGACGGTTCTGGATTTCATTGATCATTACTGTCCCGGTTCTCTTATTGTCCCCCATGATTCAATCCTTTTTGAGAAACAGGGAAGTCCTTCAGTTTCCGGGGGAACTTTATGTTTTATTCCTGTTTTCTTCGGCGCTTTTCTTTTATGGAGGTTTTCCATTTTTGAAGGGGATTTATGAAGAGCTGAAATCAGCCAGACCCGGCATGATGACTTTGATTGCACTGGCGATCTCCGTGGCTTACTTTTACAGCAGTGCCGTTGTCTTTGGTTTGGCAGGCAAGTTGTTCTTCTGGGAAATCGCCACCCTGATTGATATCATGCTCTTGGGTCACTGGATCGAGATGAAATCCATCATGGGTGCGTCGCATGCACTCGAAGCTCTGGCCAGGCTGATGCCGTCCGATGCGCACAAAATTTTGGTAAATGGCAGTATTCAGGATGTTCCGCTTGATGCGTTGAGGAGAGGTGACCGGGTGCTGGTTAAACCTGGCGAGAAAGTTCCTGCCGACGGCACTGTTGTGGAGGGTGAAACATCCGTGAACGAGGCCATGCTGACCGGAGAATCAAAGCCTGTGGGCAAGAAGATAGGCGCTAACGTAATCGGAGGATCGATCAACGGGGAAGGGTCTATCACTGTCGAAGTACAGAAGACGGGTAAAGATTCTTTCATTTCGCAAGTTATCGATCTGGTCAGGGAGGCACAGGAGAGCAAATCCAAGACACAGGACCTGGCCAGCCGTGCGGCTCTCTGGCTGACGCTCATCGCAATTGCCGGAGGAGCAATCACTTTGTTCGTCTGGTTGGTTATCATGCATAAAGATTTTGTTTTTGCTCTGGAGCGTACCGTTACCGTGATGGTCATTACCTGTCCCCATGCTTTGGGTCTTGCCGTGCCTCTCGTGGTCGCTGTTTCTACGGCCATCTCTGCAGCCAATGGATTGTTGATTCGAAATCGAGCTGCCTTCGAAACGGCACGTAAAATCCAGGCGGTCATTTTCGATAAAACCGGGACATTGACCAAAGGCAAGTTTGGTGTGACGGATATTGTGGCACTGGATAAACATATAGAAGAAAAGGAAATTTTGAAATATGCCGCATCTGTCGAAAACCATTCAGAGCATCCGATTGCCAAAGGCATTGTGGAATCTTCAGATGAAACCTATCCAGTTTCCGATTTCAAGGCAATTTCCGGAAAAGGCGCACAGGCAAAGGTGAACGAGAAAGAGGTCATGGTCGTCAGCCCCGGATACTTGCGTGAGAATCATCTGGATATTCAAGAGAAAGGGATCGACGGTCTTGAATCTCAGGGAAAAACCATGGTCTACATTTTAATCGACAAAAAAGTGAAAGGCGCCATCGCATTGTCAGATATCATTCGTCCCGAATCCAAAAGGGCTATTGCACTGTTCAAAAAGATGGGCATCCGCACCATGATGCTGACTGGCGACAACCAACAGGTCGCCAGGTGGGTTTCCGAAGAGCTTAATCTTGACGAATACTTTGCTGAAGTATTGCCGCATGAGAAATCCGCTAAAGTCAAAGAAGTACAGTCCCGCGGACTCACTGTGGCCATGACCGGAGACGGGGTGAACGATGCACCGGCACTGGCTCAGGCCGATGTAGGGATTGCCATCGGGGCAGGGACTGACGTCGCGGTTGAGACAGCCGATGTCGTTCTGGTACGCAATAATCCACTGGATGTTTTATCCATTATCGCTCTGGCAAGAGCGACTTACAAAAAAATGATACAGAATCTGGTGTGGGCAACCGGTTACAATGTGTTCGCTATTCCTTTGGCTGCCGGCATTCTGTATAAATACGGTATTCTTTTAAGTCCGGCAGCAGGAGCTATCTTGATGTCGTTGAGCACTGTGATCGTGGCCATTAATGCAAGATTCTTGAAAGTCAGGAGTCAGTGATTTGCGATTGTAGAATATTCTCTATTTTCATTGGTTTTATATTTTAAGGCAATTTTTAAACAAATAATTTAACATATTGAATTTTAATGATTTATTAGTAATTAATTTAGTTTGGCACAATGTTTGACTTTAGAATATTAAATGAGATATGGAAACAGAAATCACAAGTATAAAAAGGAGGTGAAAAACTATGAAACGACTTACTGGAATAGGGATTCTGGTCCTGAGTATTAGCATTATAGCTATCCCCCTTCTTGCTCAACCACAGAGAATGGCTCAAGCTGGACAAAAAAGTATGATGAACATGCCGGGCTCTGGAACGTACGCTACGATGAAGAGTATGGGTGGTAGCATGATGGAAATGATGCAGAGGGGTATGAGAGAAGATCCAGTCTGCAACGTACTTCACAATTTTGGTAAACCTGGTTTTTATACAAAATTTGCAGACGAACTGGGCTTATCCAATGACCAGGTGAAGAAGCTCGAAGCTATATGGTACAATCACAAAAAAGTTGCCATACGCAAGAAAGCAGATCTGAAGATTGCCCAGTTAGAATTGAAGAACATTCTGAGCCAGCAACCTACAGATTTTAAGAAGGCTAACGCCAAAATCGCAGAGATTGGATCTCTTGAAAATGGACTGCGCCTTGATCATCTTCAGAGCATTGAAAAGGCCAGAAAGGTTCTTACACCGGAGCAGCTCAAAAAGTTCACCAAACTCATGGAAACCTGCGTGATGGGCACGAAAACTCCGATGCACGGACAGATGATGAAAGTAAAGTAATCAGTAGAAGAAGTAAACAAATATTCCTCCAGGGGGGGAAGCTAAATCTCTGCCCCTGGAGGAAATAGAAAGGAGTAATAAACAATTATGCACGATTGGGCAATGATGAACTGGGGTTGGGGCGGCATGATTTTTCAAACGCTGTTCTGGCTGGTTATTGTAGGACTAATTATCTGGGGTGTTAAAGTAATTGTTGGGCAGAGCGGAAATCGGAATTCTTCCACTTCCGCTGACTCGGCTCTCGATATCCTGAAAAATAGGTACGCAAGAGGAGAAATCGACAGGGAAGAGTTTGAGCAGAAGAAAAAAGATCTTCTCGCGTAAACAATTAATGACCTAAAAGGAGGTGAAAAATCATGGCTAAAGATCCAGTTTGTGGTATGGACGTGGACGAAGAAAACGCAACAATTAAGTCTGAGTACAAGGGCGAGACGTACTACTTTTGCTCTGAAGGCTGCAAAACTTCTTTTGACAAAGAACCGGAAAAGTATCTGAAAAAAAAGAACAGATGGTGTTAACTGCGACAGAGACTCAGATAACACGTCAGAAGTACAACAAGAATTCCAGATATTACGATTCCATGGAATTGTTTGTGGCGGGATTGATCTGAGTGAAAAAATGATGACAAAAGCTATACCTCTGGCTAAAGAAAAAAATACTCAATTGATCCAGATGGATGCTGAGCATCTGGCATTTCCAGACGCGACGTTTGATATCGTGATCGTTACCTTTGTTTTTTGCTCAGTCCCCAATCTACGATTTTTAAACATTTTGTGACCAAACGTACCTGAACATTAAGAATCCGGGAGAAAAAAGATGGATTACTATTTTTCCAAAACAATCAATCTTCCATTCGAAAACGCAGTAAACAGAGCCATAGATGAGTTAAAAAAAGAAGGCTTTGGTATACTGACCGAGATCGACGTGAAAGCCACACTGAAGAAGAAACTGGATGTGGATTTTCGTAACTACAAAATCTTAGGTGCCTGCAATCCCCCATTTGCATACAGAGCCCTAAAAACAGAACGCATGATTGGTACAATGCTGCCTTGCAACTTGGTTGTGCAGGATAACGGGGCAGGAAAGACCGAAGTTGCTGCAGTTGACCCAGTTGCTTCGATGCAAACAATTGAGAACACAGAATTAAAAAAGATAGCTCAAGAAATAAAACTAAAATTGAAAAATGTGATCGAAAGGTTGTAGAAAATACAACCTTTACACATACTGATTTAAGTTAAAAGGACAAGTTTATGGTACACGATCCTGTTTGCGGGATGGATATAGACGAAAAAGATGCTGCCGGATCAAGCCGATATAAAGACAAGACGTATTATTTTTGTAACATTACCTGCAAAAATAAATTTGACGCTGATCCAGAGAAATATTTGGGGAAAGAAGAGGATGTCGAGGTTAACCTGAATATTCCTGAGATTCCAGCAAAAAATCTGGGATATAGAGTAAAAAAAACAGAGAGACTTATCCTCCCCATTGAAGGAATGAGCTGTGCTTCCTGTGTTCTCAAAGTAGAAAAATCGCTGAAATCTCTACCGGGTGTGATCAAAGCAAACGTTAATTTTGGCACGGAAAAAGCAACTGTGACCTATATACCAGATAAAGTACATCTATCCGACTTCAAAAGGGCAGTAGAATCTGCCGGAGATTACAGAATTATCGAGATAGAAGAAACCGACGAGGCTGAAACTTTGAGTCGGGAGAGTCACTATCGTAAACTGAAACGGAAATTTATTTTTGGTGCAGTTGCATCTACCGTAATCTTGATAGGATCGATGCACGGAACGATTCCCGGTTTGAAAAATGTTTCAGATCCTCTGATCAAATATTTTCTCTTTATACTAACGACCCCTGTTGTGATTTGGGCGGGTTCTCAATTCTTCCACGGTGCATGGGCTACTCTGAAACACAAAACAGCAGACATGAATACACTGATCGCTGTTGGTACTGGTTCAGCCTATCTATATTCTACGGCCGCAACATTTTTCCCTGGATTCATCACCCAGGGTGGCATCAAACCTCATATTTACTTTGACACAGCCGCAATTATTATCACACTAATTCTTTTGGGACGTTTACTCGAAGCCCGGGCTAAGGGTCAGACTTCCGAAGCAATCCGCCGCTTAATGGGATTAAAACCGAAGAGAGCTCGTGTGGTGCGAGATGGAATCGAAAAAGATATTCCTATTGAGAAAGTAGTAGCAGATGATATTATAATAGTCCGACCTGGAGAGAGAATCCCCGTAGATGGCATCGTAATAGAAGGACAGTCCAGTGTGGACGAGTCTATGATAACTGGAGAATCAATCCCCGTGGTAAAAAAAATAGGTGATGAGGTTGTAGGAGCGACTATAAACAAAATGGGAAATTTCAAATTCAAAGCAAGTAGGGTTGGTAAGGACACTGTTCTTGCCCAGATTATCCGTATGGTTCAGGAGGCTCAAGGTTCAAAGGCACCAATTCAGAGACTGGCAGATAAAGTAGCATCCATATTTGTGCCGAGTGTGATTGGAATTGCTCTTGTTACTTTTGTTGTTTGGATTCTTCTGGGACCTCCTCCAGCTTTCACCAGAGCACTTCTCAATTTTATCGCTGTTCTCATCATTGCCTGCCCCTGTGCATTAGGCCTGGCAACTCCAACTGCAATTATGGTTGGAACAGGTGTTGGAGCAGAAAAGGGTATACTTATAAAGGGTGGAGAAACATTAGAAACTGCCCACAGGATAACAACAGTGATTTTTGATAAAACAGGTACACTCACACATGGCCGACCTGAAGTAACAGATATTGTTTCTGTTTCAGAATGGAATAAGGAGAAGATTCTTCAATGGAGTGCCTCTGCAGAAAAGGGATCAGAACATCCTCTTGGCGAAGCTGTCGTGGAGGCTGCTGTCAATCAAGGTATTGGTTTTCTGGCTGTTAAAGAATTTGAAGCAATCCCTGGACGAGGTATCCGGGCTAAAATAAATGGGAAATCAATTCTATTAGGTAATGAGAAACTGATGGAAGAGCAAACGATTAATACTAAAATAGTGAATAAGATTGCTGCAAGTCTGGCTGAAGACGAAAAGAGTGTCACAATCTTATCCGTCAACAATACTGTAAAAGGAGTCGTTGCTCTTGCCGATACGCTGAAGGAAAACACAGCGGAGGTTGTGACTAAACTCCATCAAATGGGTCTTGAGACAGCGATGCTTACCGGAGATAACAGACGAACAGGAGAAGCTATTGGCAGAGAGGCCGGAGTAGATAATGTAATTTCAGAACTCCTTCCAGGAGACAAGGCAAAAGAAATCAAGAAGCTTCAGGCCCACGGCAAAATAGTCGCCATGGTTGGGGACGGTATCAACGATGCACCAGCCCTGGCACAGGCAGAAGTGGGTATTGCCATAGGGACAGGAACTGATGTGGCAATTGAGGCTTCAGATATCACACTGATGAGAGATGATCTGCAGGGTATTATTCGCGCAATCTCTCTATCAAAAAAAACCATGCGAACAATAAAACAGAATCTCTTCTGGGCTTTCTTCTACAATGCCATAGGCATTCCCATTGCGGCTGGTGTTTTGTATCCTTTTTTCGGAATTCTCTTGAAACCCGTGTTTGCTGCAGCAGCAATGTCTTTCAGCTCGGTTTCTGTTGTAAGTAATTCGTTGAGGCTGAAACGATTCAGAGAAATCCCGTTGTGAGCAACTCGAATATTAAGTCTCCCGCTATTGTTTATTTTGATAAAATCATCTTGCGAGTCTCTACCACTCCATTATCAGTTTTTAATTGATAAAATGAGTCCACTTTTAAAAGGGTATTTACTGACTGATAAAATAATAAACAAATGATTGATTTACTACTTGCATAAGTGATAGAAATACAGTAAATTAATGATACAATTCATAGAGATTGTACTACTAATTAGATGGTCGCAAATCTTCGTCACATAGCTCCCAATTTATTTGGAATAAGACTTCTGCAAAATAGCGTTGTCGAAGAATTTACCATGGTTCAACTTCGCTCAGCATGAACCTTTTAAACTATAATGTTCAATAAGTTAAGAGAAGCTTCATCCTGAACGGAGTCGAAGGATAAATACATTTTTGAGCCATTTTGCAGAAGTCTAATTTGGAATACAAAACACACTACCTGAACCGATGATAGAGCAGTCGCGCAAATCTGAAGACTACCGTTTTTACAAAACCATTTTCTCTCATAATCAAAGAAGAGCTTTTCAAGGTTCTTTATTCAGAGAAAAAAAGAGCAGGCCAAAGGCACGGATAAATGCAATGGTTTCCGCCTGAATTCTGATGAACCGAAAGGGATGGACATAGGAAGAGCTTTTCAAGAATATCTGTTTCAATCTTCTGGCCAGGATTGCTCCTGGGCCTGATAATTTAACAGAGATGCCCTTTTGCCGTACGACTCTTTTCAACCTTCAGAACAAGCTGAATGCTCATTTTGTAGAGACAGGCAAGAACTGACTTGAACAAGTATTTGACAATGGAACACCGATGACAGCCGGATATGAAACAAACGGATAGATAAACTCAAATAAAAGACCGGTGATCTTAATGAACTTCATTAGTAATCTCGAGGCCACTGTACATGAATTTGTCTCAAAGATGCCAGAGAGTAAGCTGAAAGTCAGGGCGCCTTAAAGGCATCTGGATTCGCCTATTCAGTTACCATGAGTGTCACTTTTGGCAGGATGTACCGTCTGCTTGGGGATAATCCTGAGTACGCAGC
>Ga0114934_10002528_pt1 | contig 11673 bp, 13 predicted proteins | sample 4SBtaG_2_FD_99695 | JGI IMG/M metagenome (GOLD analysis project Ga0114934, IMG submission 99695) | Deep subsurface microbial communities from Kolumbo volcano to uncover new lineages of life (NeLLi) - 4SBTROV10_white metaG | ecosystem: Environmental > Aquatic > Marine > Volcanic ...
CATCAAAGCTTTGTCGTGAGCCATCTTTTTTAATCACCATCGGCAAGCGTAATTCTGCACGTTCATAACTGGAAAAACGCTTACTACAAACCTCACATTCACGGCGACGGCGCACTGTCGCTCCCTCTTCCACCACGCGTGAATCAATCACACGTGTATCAACGTTAGCGCAAAAAGGACAATGCAAAAATCAGCCCTCGTAAATTGGGAAGCGGTCAGTCAATGCACGTACTTCCGCAGCAACAGATGCTTGTAATGCAGCATCTTCGGGCGCTTTTAAAACTCTTAGAATCATATCGCCAATTTGCTTGGCTTCAGCCTCTTGCATGCCACGCGCCGTAATCACAGATGCGCCAATGCGAATGCCTGAAGTCACAAATGGTGATTCAGGATCAAATGGAATGGTATTTTTATTGGTTGTAATACCTGCTGCTTCCAAAGCATGTTCAGCTACTTTGCCCGTAATGCCTTGCGGACGAACATCTAAGCGGAACATATGACAATCTGTACCCCCTGAAACCACCGCAAAACCACCTGCTGTTAATGTATCTGCCAATGCACGTGCATTTTTAATCACTTGCGCTTGATCTTGTTTGAACTGATCTTGCAAAGCTTCACCAAATGCCACTGCCTTAGCTGCAATTACATGCATCAAAGGCCCGCCTTGAATGCCAGGAAAAATCCGTGAATTTAGCTTCTTCGCCAAATCATCATCATCGGTTAAAATCATGCCGCCACGTGGGCCACGCAAAGTCTTATGGGTTGTTGTGGTAATCACGTGCGCATGACCAACAGGGCTTGGATATACACCTGCTGCAATCAAACCTGCATAATGCGCCATATCTACAAACAGAATCGCGCCTACAGAGTCAGCAATTTCACGCATGCGTTTAAAGTCAATTTCGCGCTCATAAGCAGAAGCACCACCAATAATCATTTTTGGCTTGTGCTCATCTGCCAAAGCTTGCATAACATCATAATCAATCAGCTGATCCGATTCACGCACACCATAAGCTACAACATTATATAAAAGACCAGAAAAGTTTACTGGGCAACCATGCGTTAAATGTCCGCCATGTGCCAAATCCATACCCATCACGGTATCACCAGGCTGCAATGCCGCCATATACACTGCCATATTCGCCTGTGATCCAGAATGCGGCTGAACATTAGCATGTTTTACACCAAAGATTTCCTTTGCGCGCTCTTGCGCCAAAGCTTCAACCTTATCCACATGCTCACAACCACCATAATAACGACGACCAGGATAACCTTCGGCATATTTATTGGTCATCACAGAACCTTGCGCCTGCATCACAGCCTTAGAGACAATATTCTCACTGGCAATCAATTCCAATGTATGCTGCTGACGACCCAATTCTTCTGCAATGGCCGCAACCACCACATCATCATTCAAATCAGCCTGAAAGAAATCACTACGATTTGTCATTATACCACTCCAAAATCATCTAAAAAAATCATTCTCAATGTAACGATTCAGATTACTACTGATTTGTTTCGTTACACCAAAACAAAACGAGGGCCCACATAAGGAGCCCTCGCTTAAAACCATCACTCAAGGGCGCTGCCCAAGAAAACTTAGTAACGACGCTCGCTAATACGGGCTGCCTTACCACGCAAGTCACGTAGATAGTACAATTTCGCACGACGTACTTGACCACGGCGCTTCACTTCAACGCTGCCAAGCATTGGGGAATGCAATGGAAAAATACGCTCAACACCAATACCATTTGAAATTTTACGCACTGTAAAGCTACTTGAGATGCCTTTGTTATGACGTGCAATTACTACACCTTCATAAGCCTGCAAACGCTCACGCTTTTCAACGCCTTTCTTGCCATCTTTAAAATCTACTACTCGCACATTCACGCGGACGGTATCGCCCTCACGGAACGCCGGAATATCACTACGCAACTGATCTTTTGTTACATCATCCAATGCACGCATTTCATGCCTCCAAACTCTTATCAACCTTCTCTGTCAAACATCCGATCCAAATAAATCGCTAATGCTGACCGTACCGAAAGGTGGCGCACCTTACCTATCCCAACGATAGGTGACAACCATCCATTTGCATCTGGCAGATTCTTCACATCCAAACCTGAACCAGTTCCAAAGACAATTAAATGATTTCCAGCCATTTTTGGCAATGTGTACGGCTCAACGATTTCACCATTTTCAACCTTTGCAGAGGTCATCCAAAGCCTATAATTACCTTCTTTTTGCGCATCTTCGAGTGAATTCACTACCCTTACCGATTGCAGCACCTGCTTACGTCCAACATTGCGCGCACCGCCCTCACCATGTTCCCAATAACCAGTTAAATCATGCACCATAGCCTGCATACCTTTGGCTGGATGCACCAAAAAAACTTTTTCTATACCATAAAAACCACATGTTCGTGCAAAATCATGCACATCCATCGGTGTAATCGAGGTCGTAGAACTTTCACCTTTGCGATTGAGTACAGGGTGATGCACCAATGCCACAGCAATTTCAGCAGCCTCCACTAAGCAGCTGGGTCTACTCGACGAAAGCTATGCACCCAAACTTTTGCATCCAGATTCCACTCCATGCCTTTATGCATACTTAAAATAAGCGCCTTATACATAGCAAGGTTTGGATAACCCTCAGCTTGAGCATCGGCATCAGTCATATCACCTAGTGTTGAGCGTGTGAGTGTCGTCACTTCAAACGCAACACCATCAAGCTCGAACTTCTCGCCAGGGTAGGCATACACGCCATCACGTCGTTGCTGTGTCTTTTGTCCAGCAATTGCAGCAGCAATCAGTTTTGGATGACGCACTAGATTTTCTATTTCACATGTTTTATCAGGATATTGATTCATGTGCCAACTATTGCCGATAACATCCTATAAAGTCTACCTTTTTTATCATATTGATAGCCGCCCCTAATTGCCAAGCAGCCCTTTCATAGCACCCGCGGCTTTGCCACCCATATCACTGGCAGCACCACCGAGGTTGCCTCCAAGTTTACCTGCTCCATTCAAACCACCTTTAAATAAGTCCGCTGATTTACCTAGATATTTACCAACGCCAAGTTTGGCAACGGAACCTTTCACATTACCCAATAGCTTAGAGGATAGAATTTGAGCGACCTCAGCCGCAGTCACACCACCACTTTTCTTGCCCACGTCAGTTAAATGAATGCGCGGTAATTTAACGCTCTGTTCTGCCTTACCAAGCGCTGCAATACGCACCTTTGCAGATGTTCCTTCAACGACCAGTTTGCGAATCACCATTTTTAACTCTTCACCGCTACCTGAATCGCTAGAAGCACTCTTATCACCAGCACCAACACCTAAATTCTTTTTCAATATATCCGCATTGGATGTTCCTGATTTGTTAATCTCATAAATAACAGCCAGATTACTAATCATAAGCTCGTCAATAATCATAGGGTTTTGATTCACTGTCGCGACATCTATTTTCGCACGAATCAGGCCCAGTTTAAAAATGTCTGGATCACTAAAACCCTTAGGATTAGCAACATTTAAACCTCGAACCTCTGCTTGCCCAGCCTCCAGTTTTAACTTCACATCAGCAACACTAACCGTGGTTTTTGTCGCCTCTGTTCCATAAGTCTGAATCGCATCTTTCACAATACCATCCAAGTTGGACCACACAAATATCAAACCACCAATCACCAACACCAGTAGAGAAACAACACCAATCAATACTTTTTTCATAACAACGCTCCCACAAATAAACAGCTATATCTGCTTAGTATAGCAAAAAAAATAGCACTGTTACATCACATGCAATTGCCAGCAGCAGACCATGTCACTTTTTTATTTTTACATCCAAGCTACTTAGCTTTAAGCATCGCTTGCTTTAAATCGCTATCGGCGGGTTTATTACCAAGCCATACAGCCAACAGAGCTTGTTGGAAGTCTAACCCTGCAATACTTCCTACTTGTTGACCTTTAATCACAACATGCGTTTCCCCATTTGTTAAAAAATCAAAGTATAGATGGTCGCCCTGACGCGCATCAGAAAACATTGCACTAAAAGCATCCAATCTATCTTTCAGCGCCGCAAAGGCAGCCTTACTCTGATTTTTCTTAAAACCAGCATGCCAACCTTTGACCAATTTTTCTTTATCCACTTCGCTATATAATATATCCATACTGATGCGTGCGGGGCTTGGTTTTGCCAGCACTGTTTCCGCACGATTGGCAGAATCTTCCAAATACAAAGCGCCCACATAAATATCAAAAAAGAATTTGGTACGTACGCCAGCACCATTCAATAACAGCGTCTTACCTTCCACCACCACCTGATCAGGGACATTTACCCCTTCAACATCAACAGCCCATGCTGATGAAGTAAATAAAAACAATAACATGCATAATATCATTCGTTTCATAACGCTCTCCTGACTACAGGGTAGCAGAAACTCACGCCACCGGTGAAACAAACATACATGCATCCGAACTCCATAGAGCTTAAGAAAGCATTAGGGCAGGCACGCGACCTGATATAACCAATTAAACATGCGCTGCCACAAGTTTTAACCAGTTCACAATCAAAATATTTGCACGCTCTTTTGGTTTTGCGGATAATAATGCTTCTTTTAATTCCGTAACGTAAGCTTCAGGAATATGATAAATTGCACCTGATGTTTCCATGCCCGCAGGTGTTTTCAACAAACGCAGACCAACCACATCACCCACATCAAACATCCGACTTCCATAGCTATCAGCAATCACAATCGCTTTCGCTTTATCTTTCAAAGCATCACGCACGCTAAAGCTTTGCCCAGCCTGACAATCTGTGATTTGATACAATTGCAACGCACATGAGGGCAACTGTTTTAAATAATCTCGCTGCGCTTTATCCAAATTTAAATCATCCGCAGCAAGCACCAGTTTTAATGCATTGGCTTCACCATCCACATCTGCAAAAGAGCCTTCTGACAACAATGTTTCCAGTAAATTAACATCATGAATACTACGAATTCTCGCATCTGCACTAGCAATGCCAGCGCGTTGTTCATCCGATATTCCTTTTAACCAAACATCTTCAACCCAAGCTTCAATTGCTTCACTGTACTGCTTATTCAACCAGCTTAACGCAAGCTGCACACCTTCTTTGCGACCCAAGCTTGCCACATCCTGCTCCCTTTTTTGCAGCATGCAGCATTTTTTATATTTCTTGCCACTACCACATGGGCAGGGTTCATTTCGTTGGGTTTTAACAGTCACAATGTATTCCCTCGCTAAAAAATAGTACTCACCCGCACTCAGACATGAAGGAACGGCTAAAAAGCCGCTCCTAAACAGGTCAGCTTACTGAATATTTTTATCTGGTACAATCAACATTTCAACACGGCGATTAAGCTGGCGACCCGCTTCTGAATCATTACTTGCACGCGGTTGTGATTCACCACGTCCTTCTGTGCTTATACGTTGCGGATTCAGGCCTGAATCTTCCAAATTCCATGCAACAGCATTGGCACGATCCTCAGATAAACGTTGATTGTATGCCGCAGAACCTACATTGTCGGTATGCCCGATAATACGAATGCTTGAACGAGGATAACGCTGTAAAATATTCGCAACCTTGTCCAAGGTGCGTGTAAATGCAGGTTTTAATGCTGCCGAATTAAAATCGAATGAGACTTCAGAGTTCATGGTTATTTTCAGATTCTCATTTTTCAAACGTTCGACTTCAATTTGGTTAGCACGACGTTCAGAAGCTAATTGTTGCTTAAATTCTGCTTCCTGTTTATCCATATAAACACCAGTGCCAGCACCAACTGCACCACCGATTGCCGCGCCCGCCAAGGCGCCACGTAATGCCCCGCCAGAATGATCGCCTTGATAACCAACAATAGCGCCGAGTAAAGCACCCGCAGCAGCACCACCCGCAGCATTCTGTTTGGTGTGTTTATTCGGGTCATCAGGCCCTGTAACACACGACGATAGCAATAGAACAGCAGACATCAGCATAATTTTTTTCATTTTTATCTCCTTATTTGCAAAGCAAAAAAATCCATTAAAAAATATTCAAGGACAGTTTGATACTTTGAGCATACAAGTGCAATAGCTTCATTAGCGGACTTTATACGCCCATACGCGAACATTACACCCAACAAATCACACGATTTAATCTTAGTATAAAAAACCATAAACCACTTACACCGCCTGCTTACATTAAAATAACCACGCTGCCTCTGCACGGCGTGTTTCCTCATAATCACGAATCACATCCGCATGCTGTAAGGTCAAGCCAATATCATCCAATCCATTCAACAGGCAATGCTTACGAAAATCATCCACCTCAAATGAAAAAACGTGTCCTTTTGGCGTTGTAACCGTTTGCGCGTTCAAATCAATATTTAAACGATAACCTTCTTGAGCCTGCGTTTCTGAGAATAACACATCCATCTCGGCATCACTCAGAACAATGGGTAAGATACCATTCTTAAAGCAATTATTATAAAAAATATCAGCAAAACTCGGTGCAATCACACATGAAATACCATAATCTAAAATCGCCCACGGCGCGTGCTCTCGCGATGAGCCACAACCGAAATTCTCACGCGCCAACAAAACTTCCGCACCTTGATAACGCGGTTGATTTAATACAAAATCCTTGCGTACTGGGCGATTCGAACAGTCCATTTCAGGTTGTCCTACATCTTCATAGCGCCATTCATCGAATAAAAATGGCCCATAACCTGTGCGCTTGATGCTTTTTAAAAACTGTTTCGGAATAATCGCATCAGTATCAATATTTGCCCTGTCCACAGGCACAACCAATCCGTTTAACGTTGTAAATGCTTGCATAATTAGTTACCCGCCTTTTCTTCCCAATCTCGAATATCAACAAAATGACCTTTGATTGCTGCCGCTGCTGCCATCGCAGGACTCACCAAATGCGTACGCCCTCCTGCGCCTTGGCGACCTTCAAAGTTACGGTTGGAGGTGGAGGCACAGCGCTCTTGCGCGCTCAAACGATCCGCATTCATCGCCAAACACATCGAGCAACCTGGTTCACGCCATTCAAAACCTGCCGCTTTAAAAATCACATCCAAACCTTCTTCTTCAGCTTGCTTTTTCACCAAACCAGAACCTGGAACCACCATGGCAAGCTTCACATTAGCCGCAACCTTATGCCCCTTGGCAACCGCAGCCGCCGCACGGAAATCTTCAATACGCGCATTGGTGCATGAACCAATAAACACTTTATCAATCAAAACCTCTGACATCGGCGTATTTTCTTGTAATCCCATATATTCAAATGCTCGCGTCCAACCTTCACGCTGCACATCATCTTTGGCATCTGCCAAAGCAGGTGTTGAGCTCGTAATCGGTACAACCATTTCAGGGCTCGTGCCCCACGTTACTTGCGGCACAATATCTGCAGCATTAAAATTTAATTCTTTATCAAACACTGCATCAGCATCTGAATGCAGCTTGCGCCATGCTGCTTCTGCTTGATGCCATACTTCACCAGCTGGCGAAGACGGGCGACCTTTCACATAATCAATGGTCACATCATCTACCGCAACCATGCCGCAACGCGCACCTGCTTCAATGGTCATATTACAAAGGCTCATGCGCCCTTCCATGCTCAATGAGCGAATCGCCGAACCTGCAAATTCAATCGCATAACCTGTACCACCAGCCGTACCAATTTCACCAATGATATACAAGGCAACATCTTTGCCTGTAATGCCTGCTGGCAAATCACCATCCACTGAAATACGCATCACTTTTGGTTTCTTTTGAATAATACACTGGGTTGCCAAGACATGTTCCACTTCAGATGTACCAATACCCATCGCTATTGCACCAAAAGCTCCATGCGTAGAGGTATGTGAATCACCACATACCACCGTCATACCAGGCAGAACCAAGCCTTGCTCAGGACCAACCACATGCACAATGCCCTGACGAATGTCATCCATCTTAAATTCGGTGATGCCAAACTCTTTACAGTTCGCATCCAAAGCTTCGACCTGTGTACGTGCTACAGGGTCTGTAATACCAAACTCTAAACCAGTTGTTGGCACATTGTGGTCAGGCGTTGCAACCGACGCATTCACGCGCCAAGGTTGACGCCCAGCCGCTCTCAAGCCTTCAAATGCTTGCGGACTGGTCACTTCATGCACCAACTGCCTATCAATATATAACAACACGGAACCATCATCGTTGGCCTTCACAACATGCTGCTGCCAAACTTTTTCAAACAATGTCTTGGACATGCTTACTCCCTAACGTGAAACAATAGACGGTCGCAGCCGTCAAGGCGACATAGTACCCAAAACAAAAAAAAGGGCGACCCAAGGCCGCCCATTTATTTTATATGCATTGCATCAGAAGTTCACTCGATAATGCACATTACGCCAACATTCGGGTAAAACTTCTCCAGAAGGAAATGCCAAACGCTCTTTATTCGCAGGCATGGGATCACCCACTTCCTCACCAGATTGATAGCGTACAGAAATCTCACCAACACTAGGATCCGTTAACGCACTCACATCCAACACATCTACCAAATCACCATTTTTCATATCTTTCAAAAACATGACAGCCTCCTTCGACAAATCACTTCGCAACAACCACAACCTCCCTTCTAGTAGTGAAGCACCTATTACTGCAATTGTCTATACAAGATAAATTAACCTCATGAATTCAAAAGCCTTACTTGTCATAACATACGGCATGCTACTTTAAAAAGTTAAGATTGTGGCGCCAGTAAAACGATATCAATACGGCGGTTTTTTTCACGCCCCTGCAATGTTTCATTGTTCGCAATCGGTTTTTCTTCACCAAAACCAACCGATTCAACGTCACGAGGCACTTCAAGCTTCGCCATCAAATAAGCTTTTACTGCATCTGAACGGCGTTCTGATAGCGCTTGGTTATAAAGGTTTCCACCCGCAGAATCAGTATGTCCCTCTACACGTACCGAACGATCAGAAAACATCAAAATAGACTGTACTGCACTATCAATCATAGCATACGTATCAGGTGGAATCACAGCACTACCACTGCGAAAATTAAGACGCTTCATACGTAAAATAACATCTGCATCGGGTGTTAAAAGAATTTCAACATCCGCAGGGTCAAATAGCTTGGTTAGACGCTTAATTTTCGCTTCAGCATCTCTTTTAACCTGCAATTTCCTGCGTAGTTCTTTCATGCTGGCAAGATCCCCTTCATAAACGCCCATCTTGGCATTCAATGAAGCAATCTCTTTATCAGAATCTTGAAGTTGTTTTTGGTAACTTGTTTGCATAGCTGCTACGGCTTGCTGCAATATCAACGCCTGCTGTTCAGCACTATCGGCAGCGCTAAGATTCACTCCAAGGTATTTTGCCAAGGCATTTAATCGAGATTCTTCAGTATCACGCAATGTTTCAACCATGGATGGGTTATCACGCATGTTACGGCCCAAAGTTGCCACCTCAATCGCACGCTCCGATTTAGCCTGAGCTTGTTGCGCAAGCGCATGCATTTTTACTTGATTATCTGGGCTATCTTTAATCAAACGTTCAATTTCTTTTTTCAAAGCAACGGCTTCACCTGTTGCCTTGGGGGCATATTCTCTGGCTTTTAATTTACGTCCTTTCGCCACACTCAATACCACAGGGCTTACAAACTGTTTACGCAAGGAAACGACTTGTGCCGAGCGAAGCGTCTGCAAAGCAAATTTAGCCTGCTCCTTTGCGCGCTCCATATTCCCATCTTCAACAGACTTAACAACACGATTAAAGTCTTGCTCAGCACGTAATACCAAATCATCGCGCAAATAACTTGCATCGGTCATCTGCATGCGATCACGAGATTCCACCAATCCTGAAAATTGCGCGCTCACCGTCTGCACCGTTACAATTGCTTGTTCGAGTTCATTCGCACTCGTATCCAACGCTTCCCGCGCTTTATCATTTCTACCTGCTCGTAAATATTCCTTCGCATCTGCCAAAGATTCCTTTGCATCATGATAATGATTGGGTGAAAATTCAGCAGCCCTAAGCTGCTCTGCTTCTCCCATGCGTTTTTCTACATCATCCATCGTCATCGCACAGGCCGCTGATGTAAAAAACATCAACGCAAAAGAAGTGACTAAAATACGTAACAATACCAATATATAATTTAACATCACAAGGACTCCTTTATCATTAAGAAAGAAAATGATAAGGCTCTTGTTTTACTCTAAAATGACCTATATCACAAAATAATCAATTTTATTTTGCTAGATCATACCACGTAAAATCACTCCAATACTTGAATAAGTGACTCACATGCCTTTTTGGCATCATCAAAAATCATCATGCTCTTATCCATATAAAACAAGTCATTATCCAAACCTGCATAACCCACGGATAATGAACGTTTAATAATGAGAACATGGGCTGCTTTTGAAACCTCTAAAATCGGCATGCCATAAATCGGACTGCTCGGATCTGTTTTTGCAGAAGGATTGGTTACATCATTCGCGCCAATGACTAACACGACATCAGTATCCGCAAATTCAGGGTTAATCTCATCCATTTCATACACAATATCATAAGGCACATCTGCTTCTGCTAAAAGAACATTCATATGCCCAGGCATGCGCCCTGCCACAGGATGAATAGCAAATTTCACCTGCACGCCTTGTTTTAATAATAAATCCACCACTTCTTTGAGTGCGTGCTGTGCGCGTGCTACAGCCAAGCCATAACCAGGAACAATCACCACGCTACGTGCATTTTTAAGCAAGAATGCAGCATCTTCAGCAGCACCTGATTTAAATGGTCGATCTTCTTGTGCGCCACTTGCTGCGGCCGTCGGTGCATCACCACCAAAACCGCCCAATAATACATGAAACAACGAACGGTTCATGGCTTTGCACATAATATACGAAAGGATTGCACCCGATGAGCCTACCAAGGCTCCCGCCACGATGAGCATATTATTGCCTAGTGTGAATCCAATACCCGCCGCTGCCCAGCCCGAATAGGAATTCAACATCGACACAATCACTGGCATGTCCGCGCCACCAATCGGGATAATCAATAAAACACCCAATAACATCGCAACACCTAGCATTATCAAGAACGGCATCCAAGATGGTTCGATACAGAACATCACGCCAGCAGTAATCATCACAATACCTAGCAATAAATTAAGCAAATGTTGCCCTACAAATGTCACAGGACTGCCAGACAATAAGCCGTGCAACTTACCAAAAGCAATCAATGATGCGGTAAAGGTAATCGCACCAATAAATGTTCCTAAGAATAATTCAATTCGACTGGTAACATGCAGACTTCCGACCCCATCAGCAATACCATAACCAACAGGGTTAGCAAAAGCAGATACAGCAATAAACACTGCAGCCAAACCGACCAAGGCATGCATAAATGCAACGGTTTGCGGCATGTGCGTCATTGGAACTTTCTTAGCGGTAACAGCACCAATCAAGCCACCAATAGCAATAGCAGCAAAAATCCATGCATAATTCTGCACCGATGACAACTGCAACGTCACCACAACTGCAATAAACAGCCCTACCATGCCAAATGCATTACCACGACGTGAAGACTCAGGCGATGCCAAGCCTTTGAGTGCTAAAATAATCAGTACCGATGCAGCCAAATAGGCCAATGCCACCATATTTGCGGATAACATAA
>Ga0114934_10002529_pt1 | contig 11672 bp, 8 predicted proteins | sample 4SBtaG_2_FD_99695 | JGI IMG/M metagenome (GOLD analysis project Ga0114934, IMG submission 99695) | Deep subsurface microbial communities from Kolumbo volcano to uncover new lineages of life (NeLLi) - 4SBTROV10_white metaG | ecosystem: Environmental > Aquatic > Marine > Volcanic ...
CCCTCTCTTACTTTCAATATTATGCCGTAAAAATCATCCTCTTGCTCAATACAGATGGCTTTCATTTCATGACCAAGTCTAAAAGGCTGATGTTCTGCTGCGTCTGTGAAATATGCATCATCCTCGTCTTCCATTCTTTTAACCATAAATGGGAAAGTGAGTTTCTCATTCAGCCAGTATTCCCATGATCTTTGCTGCCATTCTTTATATTTTTTGTCAAAGGCCTCTTCATCTTCGGACAAATCCCAAGACTTATCATATTGTTCCATGTTGTGCTCGATTTCTTTGCTGATTATTTATGCCGAATAAGGCAGATAAAATGCCCTGTGAACGATTGTAATGGATCTTTACGAGCAGATCTTAAAGAGCTTTTCATGGTGACAAATCACCACTGTATCGGCAAATAACTCGCCAATCATTTCAAACAATTGTAAACGACTTATTTGGAAGTCATCCGCCGGCGCCGGTTTTGCCATGCTATTCCGTCCCGTCCGTTCCCCTTTTTTCAATGGGTACATAGGGCCGCTTGTTATAGCCCATGTATATCTGCCTCGGCCGTGCGATTTTTTGTTCCGGGTCGGTCATGTGCTCGCGCCACTGGGCGATCCACCCGGGGAGCCGGCCGATGGCGAACATCACGGTAAACATGTTGGTGGGGATTCCCATGGCCCTTAAGAGAATGCCTGAATAGAAATCGACATTGGGATAGAGATTATGATCCACGAAATAGGGGTCTTTTAAAGCCGCCTCCTCTAGTTTTCTTGCGATGTCCAAAAGCGGGTCATCGATGTTCAGTTTTTTGAGCACTTCGTCGCAGTGTTTTTTCATGATTTTGGCCCGGGGATCATAGGTTTTGTATACCCGGTGTCCGAATCCCATGAGCCGGAACGGGTCTTTTTTCGATTTTGCCCTGCGGAGCACCTCTTTGATTGTCACCCCGTTTTTGTGGATGTCTTCCAGCATGTGAATAACGGCCTGGTTCGCGCCACCGTGAAGCGGTCCCCAGAGAGCCGATATACCCGCGGAAATCGAGGCATAGATGTTCGATTTTGAACTGCCCACGCTCCGAACCACGGAAGTCGAGCAGTTTTGTTCGTGGTCGGCATGAAGAATCCAGAAAACGTTCAGAGCCTTGACCAGTTTTCTGTGGATTTTGTAGGGACGGACCGGGCTGTTGAACATCATGTGAAGAAAGTTTGCGCAATATGTATAGTTTGGCCGGGGATATTCAACGTTGTGGCCGAGGGATATCTTGTAGGACATGGCCGCCATTGTCCTTACCTTGGACAGGAGCCTGAGAAAGGTTTGCTCGAATTCCTCTTCCGTGTTGATCAGCGCGGGATAAAAACTCCTGAGCGCATTTACCATTGCGGAGAGGATGCCCATGGGATGGGAGTTTGTGGGGAAATTCTGATAAAAGGTCTTCATGTCTTCATGGACAAGGGAGTGGTCGTTTAACTTTACGCTGACCCGTATCAGCTCTTCGGCGGTGGGGAGTTCCCCGTTTATAAGGAGGTAGGCCGTTTCCACGAAAGAAGATTTTCGGGCAAGTTCTTCGATGGGGATGCCCCGGTACCTGAGGATCCCCTTTTCCCCGTCCATGAACGTTATCCGGCTCCTGCAGCTTCCCGTATTTCCAAACCCGGGGTCATAGGTAATATAGCCTGTTTCCGCCCGGAGCTTTCGGATGTCTATGGCTTTTTCTCCCTCTGATCCCTCGATTATAGGAAGTTTTATTGTTCGGCCGTCTTCAAGTGTCAGGGTTGCATATTTACTCATGTTTTTTTCCTGTTTTAAAATCATTAAATCTTTTTTACCTGAAAAGGGCGTATTGTCGTCTGCCTGGACTGATTGTTTCGGAAAGAATAAAAAGCTCTTCATGGTGACAAAACACCACTGTATCAACAAATAACTCGTTAATTATTTCAAATAGTTACAAATGAGTTATTTGGAAGAGATATTTTTGGGGCAGTGTATTAAGACAGACAGTCCGGCAAACGATAAACGTATTAACGGCCAGCCATAAATGATTACTCAAGCTGACGTCATGCCTTCCGGTAAAAATTTATTTTTTATTTTAGATAACATACAAATAAATAAAATTAGCAGAATAACAATTTAGGGTCAAGAATTTATTGTTTTTATATCGCATCAGTGCACGGGCCGCTTTATTCTTTCCGCCTTAAGTTATCGGCATTGTAGAGAAAGTTGATTTCAAGCGCTCATCCCTCGACCCGACTCATTTAACCCGTTTTATGATTTTTCGGGGCCGGCTTTTGGATATGCGTAAAATTGCAAAACCCGGGTTTATGGCGGAAAAAGGTTTGCGATTTGCATCGCATCGCACAAAAGCCTGATTCCGGCAAAATCTTAAATTTCGTTTATAAAATCGGCACTAAATTATCCGTTTTTTCGAAGGTTTTTTAGGAAACCGCCGGTTTTTTTTGTTTTCTGAAAAGATTCTTGGAAAACGGATCGTTACCTTTGTTCCCTTTGTAAGCTCGCTTTCGATGTCCATGAATCCATTGTATGAGGTTACGAAATGCTGGACGATTGAAAGGCCCAGCCCGGTCCCTCCCTGCTTGGTTGAGAAGAACGGATCGAATACCCTGTTTAATTGATCCTTTTCAATTCCGCATCCATTATCCGATACCGAAAGGCATACATAAGTTTTATTAAAGGGATAGATGCTTATCGTTATTTCCCCCTCGTTCTTGTCAATGGCCTGAATCGCATTGTTTAAAAGGTTCCAGACAATCTGGCGGAAATGTTCCGGGTCGATCATGACAAGCAGGCCTTCAGAAAATTTGCGGATGATTTTTGTGCCTCTGCATTGGGGATCAGATGCGAAGACATCCAGTATTTCGGCCGTGGCAATATCCATGGACAGCGGAACCGGATTTCCGGACACCGGCCTTGCAAACGTCAGAAATTCGGATACCAGGCTGGTGAGACGGTCGGCCTCCCGGAGGATGATATTCATCAATTTGTCATGTGCCGGATGATATGGGATACTCTTTGAAAGCATCTGGATGGAGCCGGTCAGGGCTGCCAGAGGATTTTTGATTTCATGTGCCATGCCTGCGGCAAGTGTCCCGATGGAAGCCAGTTTTTCAGCCCGTTTGACCTGTTCTTCCATGTCCCATAATTCCTGTTTGGCCCGTTTTTCCTGGCCTGAAAGCAGTCCGCTCAGGAATGAGACGGTATAGCAGGCGAAAATGATGATGACAAGCCGGTAGACCACGTAATGCCAGTCATAGTCGGTCATCAGGGAGCCGGGGCCGAAGCCCGGCGGATGGATGATTCCATAATATTCCAGATCGATCATCAGCCCGTACTCGATGCTGCACAAGGTCGCCATAACCATTCCGCCCCGCTGGTACAGGACCATGCATGCATACACGATGACCACCAAATACAAAAAAGAGAAAACAGATGAAAAACACCCGGTCAAAAAAACGAGCAGTGAGATGAAGATCGTATCGATTCCGATCTGGATATACCCGAAAAGGGTCAGGCGCCTTATGCGGGAAATGAGAATGGCGCAGGCGAGAGAAAAAAAAAGCATGGCCACGGAGACGATTCCTATCCATATCAGCGGGCCTATTATCAAGGACAGGATCTCAGGCGATCTGAACAGCACGATAACGACAGATCCAAGTAGAACGGCTGCAAAGAGGCCGCGGAAAAAGATCAACCATTTCAGCTTGCGGTAAAGATCGTATAGTGCTTTGGATGTGAATTTTTTCATAGGCCCTGAATACGGCAGGAAAAGGGGACGGGACTTGCCGGAGTTCTGCCGCAATCCTTTTTCTGCCTGAGGCGGTCAAATGCCGGTTATCCTGAAACCGCTCCGGCCATCTTGAATATCGGGAGATACATCGATACGACCAGTCCGCCGATGGTTACCCCGAGAAAGACCAGCATGAAGGGTTCGATAAGCGCCGTGAGGTTTTCCACGGCCTGGTCCACCTCTTCTTCGTAAAAATCTGCGATTTTTTCAAGCATGGCGTCGATGGCGCCGGTGGATTCCCCCACGGATATCATCTGGCAGACCATGGGCGGAAAAACCCCGGTTTCCATGAGCGGGTCTGCAATGGTCTGGCCTTCCGAAATGGCGGCCCTCACCTTGTAGATGGCCTTTTCAATTGTTTTGTTTCCGGCTGTTTTTGCAACAATATCGAGCGCTTCAAGTATTGAGACCCCGCTTGAAAGCATGGTCCCCATTGTTCGTGTGAACTTGGCCACCGCCACCTTCCGGATCAGGATACCGACTACCGGAAGCTTTAAAAAAATATCATCGATGATTTCACGGCCCTTGTTGGTGGCATAGGTCTGTTTAAAGGCAATGATTAAGCCTATGATGGCGCCGATAATCAAACCGATGTTGCCCTTTACAAAGTTGCTCATGGCGATGACTACCTGGGTGGGCGCGGGCAGGGCTTTTCCGAAGTCCTTGAACATTTCTTGAAATACCGGGATAACGAAGACCATGATAACGCCTACCACAATGATTGCAATCACGATGGTCACAATCGGGTAGGTCATGGCGCCTTTGACCTGTGCCTTGAGCTTGGCGGCTTTTTCCATGTAGGCTGAAAGCCGTCTTAAGATGACGTCGAGGATACCACCGGCCTCGCCTGCTGCGACCATGTTGACAAACAGCTCGTCGAACTGCTTTGGGTATTTTTTCAGTGATTCCGCAAGGGTCTGGCCGCTTTCAACCGAGGATTTGATGTCTTTTAACATTTTCTTGAACGTCGTGTTTTCCTGCTGGGCCTGAAGAATGTCCAAGCACTGGATGATAGGCAGCCCGGCGTCGATCATGGTGGAAAATTGACGACAGAATATAATCACATCCGTCTGCTCGACTTTTGGCTGCAGGAACGCTACATTTTCAAAAAGGTCTTTGGGTTTTTTCTTTATCTTGGTGGGGGTGATGTGCTGCCTTGCAAGGTTGGCCCGGACCTCCTGCTCGTTGGGAGCTTCCATTTCACCTTTTCGGACCTCGTTGTTCCGGCCTTTGCCTTCCCAGAGAAAAATCGCCATTATTCCTCCTTTGGCGTTTTAAATCCCGGCCCTTGATTTAACGGTATTTACCGGTTCAGTTATGCATTAAATCAGTGTTTAGATTATTTTACCATGTTTGCAGTCATGGTCAAATATTATCCTTGAATATTTAAAAAATTTACAGTTGAAAATAATCTGCTATCATAATAAAGAGTGAAATACAAATTTTTTTAGTCTCTTGGGCTGCAAGACCAGATTGCACGATCTGTTTTGCATGCGGTTTGTATTGAAATTTTAAAACATCCGGTCCCGCCTGGAAGATGCGGACCTGTCTGAAACGATCGGACCTTCCCGTGACCATATCGGAAAAAGAAACCAACGGGCTTACCCTGATCACCACCCATATAAACGCCGATTTCGATGCCGTGGCCTCGATGCTTGCCGCACACAAGCTCTATCCTGGTTCGCGCGTGGTTTTTCCGGGGTTTCATGAAAAGAGCGCAAAAAATTATTTTATCAACGCAATGGCCTATCTTTTCGATATGATCGATATAAAAAAGATCGACAAAAACAGGGTAAGCCGGCTGGTTGTAGTGGATACACGCCAGAAGAGCAGAATCCGTTTTTTGTCGGATATCCTCGATTCTTCCGGCATTGATATCCATGTTTACGATCATCACCCGTCAAGTGAAGGCGATATCAGGGCCGATTATGAGCTCGTCCGTAAATGCGGGGCGAACGTGACCTTGCTCGTCGATCTCATAAGGAAAAAGAAAATCAAAATAAGCCCGGAAGAGGCGACGATCATGCTGCTCGGTATTTTCGAGGACACGGGATCGTTCACCTATCCATCCACCATGCCGGAAGACTTTTCTGCAGCCGGGTTTCTTGTTTCAATGGGTGCGGACCTTACCACCATCTCCGACATGATTTCAAAAGAGCTTGAATCCGAGCAAATCATGCTTTTAAACGATATGATAGAAAATGCCGTTCCCTATTGCATAAACGGCATCGATATAGTGCTTACGACCGTTTCATGTGATGAGTATGTTCACGACCTGGCATTGCTCGCTCAGAAGATGCTTAAGATCGAGAATTTGAAGGCCGTTTTCGTTATTGCCCTGATGAAAAACAAGATTTATGTTGCGGCCAGGAGCCGGGTCCCGGAAGTGAATGTCGGTAAAATCGCCCGGGAGCTCGACGGCGGGGGACATGAATTCGCCGCAGCCGCGGTGGTCCGGGATATGACCCTGGCGCAGACAGAGGAATTTATTCTTCACCTGCTCAGAAAACATTTAAAATCCGTCCAGCGGGCCGCAGATATTATGTCTACGCCGCCCATCTCGGCCCCTGCCTCCACTACCTGCAAAACCGCCCGCGAGCTGCTTTCCCGCTACAATATCAATGCACTTTTGGTAATCGACGATGAGAACGGCAAGGCGGTTCTCAAGGGGTTCATCTCCCGCCAGGTCATTGAAAAAGCTCTGTATCACAATCTCGACGACGTGCCGATCGGGGAATACATGAGCACGGACTTTATTTATGCAACACCTGAATCTGATTTTGCTGAAATCCAGGAAAAGGTTATTGAAAGCAAGCAGCGGATCCTGCCGGTCATGGACGGGGACGTGGTCAGGGGGGTTATCACACGGACCGATGTTTTAAACATGTTGATATCAAGCGAGCGGCATCAGTCCGATACCTTGGATGAAACAGCGGCAGTGGTTTCTCCCCTTCGGAAAAGAAATATTAAAAAATTTCTTGCAGAACGTCTGCCGGTTCATGTCATGAATCTCCTTGTTTCGGTGGGACAATCTGCAAGCCGGCTCGGCCTTTCCGCATACGTTGTGGGAGGGTTCGTACGGGATCTTTTTCTTTTCCGCCACAACGAGGATATAGATATTGTGATAGAAGGGGACGGCATTGCGTTTGCCAGGGAGTTTGCCAGGGAAAACGGAGCCCGGATAAATGCCTACGCCAAGTTCGGAACCGCGGTGGTCATATTCCCCGATGGATTTAAGATAGATGTTGCATCAGCGCGCATGGAATATTACGAGTTTCCGGCCGCGCTTCCCACCGTGGAATCGAGTTCCATCAAGCTCGATCTCTTCCGAAGGGATTTTACGATAAACACCCTGGCGGTCAGGTTGAACCCGGAAAATTTCGGTGATCTCATCGATTTTTTCGGCGGGCTTCGGGACATAAAGGGAAAAGTCATCCGGATTCTTCATAATCTGAGTTTCGTGGAGGATCCGACCCGGGCCTTTCGTGCGATACGCTTTGAGCAGCGCTTCGGGTTTACCATCGGAAAGCTCACGGCCGGACTGATCAAAAATGCCCTTAAAATGGGATTTTTCAAGCAGCTTTCGGGCCGCCGGGTTTTTTCCGAGTTCAGTCATATTTTAAGCGAAGAAAATCCGATCGCTGCCCTGACAAGGCTGCAGGAATTCGACCTTCTTTCAGTGATTGACAGCAGGATACGGATAGATAAAAAACTCTTTTCCGACCTTGAGAGTGCCAAGAGCGTTCTTGCCTGGTATGATCTTCTCTACATAGATGAGAAGATCGAGAAATGGTCGGTTTATTTTATGATTCTGCTCCAGAAGCTCGATTTTGAATCATCGCTTGAGCTCTGCAGGCGTTTTGAGATTCCGCCGCGACAGATTAAGATGTTCACTGAAGGACGCCGGGATGCGGATGCGGCCCTTGCCGATCTCTACCGGTTGAAGAAGAATATCAGAAACAGCCTGTTGTACGAAAAATTGAAAAACTTCAAAACCGAGCTTGTCTTGTATATGATGGCCATTGCAAGAACAGATACGGTAAAACGGGCCATTTCCCTGTACATGACGGATCTGCGTGATATCAGGCCGGCGCTTTCCGGCCGGGACCTGAGGGGAATGGGTATCCGGCCGTCCCCGCTCTTCGGCAGGATATTCAAGGCCCTTATTGCCGAAAAGCTGGACGGTAATATCAAGACAAGAGACGAAGAATTGGCGTTTGTGAAAAAATATGTTTCATCAATTTAAAATAATCGATTATGGGCTGCAGATCATAGCGATTCTTTTCGCGGTGGTACTCCATGAAACCGCCCATGGATATGCGGCCCTTAAGATGGGGGATCCAAGCGCAAAACAGGCCGGCCGCCTGACATTGAATCCTTTGCCCCACATCGATCCCTTTGGATCGGTTATCCTGCCTGTGCTCCTTATTTTTTCAGGCTCTCCCGTAGTATTCGGATATGCAAAACCGGTTCCCGTGGACATGGCCCTTTTTTTTAACCAGCGGCTCAGGATGATCATCGTGGCCGTCGCCGGGGTTGCCGTCAATTTCTGTCTTGCCGTTGCTTCGGGCCTTGCGTTCAGGTGGTTTCATGCACTGATTCCCGGCATGCAGGATTATGCACTGCAAGCAGCGTTTATTGTCATTGCGCGTTTCTTGTTTTACAGCACGATTTTCAATGTCGTCCTGATGGTTTTCAACCTCTTTCCCATTCCTCCCCTGGACGGAAGCAGGGTTGTGGCAGCTCTCCTGCCGACAGAGGCGCGGCTCGCATTTTTCAGGGCGGAACGGGTCGGGATGGTCGTATTAGTCATACTTCTGCTGACCGGCAGCATCGATAAGGTCCTTGTCTGGATAATCAATCCCATATTCCTATTTCTAACCGGTTTGTCATGAACATGTAAAAGAAAGGATTGTGATGAGCAAACATAAACGGATAGTAAGCGGCATGCGGCCGACAGGTAAGCTCCACCTCGGAAACCTGCACGGAGCATTGAGTAATTGGATAAGGCTCCAGGATCAATACGAATGCTTTTTCTTTGTTGCGGACTGGCATGCCTTGACCAGCGATTATGAACATTCGGAAAATATTCGAAAATTTTCCCGCGACATGATGATCGACTGGCTTGCCGCGGGTCTTGATCCTCAAAAGAGTACCCTTTTTGTCCAGTCGAGGATACCGGAACACGCGGAGCTTTTTCTGCTCTTATCCATGATCACCCCTGTTCCCTGGCTCGAACGAAATCCCACGTACAAGGACCAGGTCGAGCAGTTGAAGAACCGCGATCTTTCCACATTCGGATTTCTCGGCTACCCGGTTCTCCAAGCCGCAGACATAATAATTTACAAGGCGGACGGAGTTCCTGTCGGCATCGACCAGGTCCCGCACATCGAGATTACCCGGGAGATCGCCCGGCGGTTTAATTATCTCTATACCCGAGTCTTTCCAGAACCCGAGGCCATCCTGACCGAAAGCGCAAAGATTTTGGGGATTGATCGCCGGAAGATGAGCAAGAGCTACGACAATGCGATCTACCTGGGGGATTCGCCTGATACTATACGCAAAACAGTGGCGAAAATGATCACCGATCCCCAGCGGATGAGAAAAAACGATCCGGGCGATCCGTCCGTGTGCAATGTGTTCACCTTTCACAGGCTTTACTCTGATGCGGCCATGGTGTCTGAAATCGATGCATCATGCCGCAAGGCTGAAATCGGGTGTGTGGAATGCAAAAAGAAGATGGCTGAAAATCTCATCCTGTTTCTAGCCCCGATCCGGGAAAAAATTGAATACTACCGGGCGCATGAAAAGCGCGTTGACGAAATTATGGAAGCGGGCTCAAACAAGGCGCGGGGGATTGCGCAAAAGACCATGGAAGAGGTCCGCGCGGCCATCAGAATCCGATGATCGTTGCATGAATTTAAAAAAAATCATTTTAATTTGTATTTTTATCGCGTTAAGTGGGTGCAGTGTTGCACACCAGCCGCTTTATCTCTACACCGGCAAGCTTCCCGCATATCTAAAGCCATCTGAATATATAGATATATTAAAAATAGATGACACGTTGGTTAAGGTTAAGGCGGAAGGGGCCGGCGGGACGATTTATTCATGTGTTGCGCTTGCGCCGGGAAAACATACTGTTGTCGTTAAACTTCCCTGGTTTGAAAAGGGGAATATATTTTTTCTAAATGTCTTTGTGATTGGCGGCAGACAGTACGTGATTAAGTATAAAGTCGGTGATCGTGTCAGTTATTTTTCGTCTAAATGGTATATTGATGCCTGGGTCGAGGATGCGATTACCGGGGAAAAGGTGAGTTCAACCATACGTAATTTGTAATGCCAACGGGCAGCATTCTGTTCGGAGAAACATGCTCAATACCGCATACCAGGTAAGGCTTGAAAACGTTTTTGAAGGTCCCATGGACCTGCTTGTCCATCTCATCAGGAAAAACGAGGTGGATATACGGGATATCCCCATCGCCATGATCACGGACCAGTTTCTCGCCTACATCGATTGGATGCGGGCCATGAACATAGATGTTGCCGCAGATTTTCTGGTCATGGCCGCAACCCTGACCCATATCAAGTCGCGCATGCTGCTCCCTGCCGAGAAGGAGGATGCCGGTGAGGAAAATGACCCGCGCAGCGAGATCACCGGTCCTATCATGGAATATATCCGCATGAAGGCGGCTGCGGCCATTCTGGAAGAACGAAGCAGACTCGGCCGGGATGTATTTGCCCGGCCCCAAAAGCCGCGGTTGTTGTCTTCCAGGTCGGATATGCAGGTAAGGCTCGATATATTCGGGCTGGTAAGCGCCTACCAGGGTCTGCTCGACCGGATGGCCCCGGATATCCGCATTCAGATCACGCCTGAAAAAATATCGGTCCGGGAGCGTATGACCCAGATTATCGACAGGTTGTCGGAAAAAGGGACCCTGGTTTTTGCAGACCTTCTTGATCCGGATGCGGACCGGGAAGACATTGTTGTTACGTTTCTGGCCATTCTCGAGCTCGGGCGTCTGAACCTGGTTCAAGTCGTTCAGGAAAGGCAGGACTGCGGGATAAGGCTGTTTTCAATAAAGGCGTACGATGAATGATCTGAAACAGATCGTGGAAAGCCTGCTTTTTGTCTCGGAATCGCCCCTCGATCCGGCTCGTGTCAAAAAGGTGCTTCCTGAGGCAGATGTCCGGGAAATAAAGGATGCGATGGAGTCACTTGTCCGCGACTACGAAATCCGTGACGGAGGATTTATGCTTTGCCGCGTGGCCGGCGGTTACCAGTTCCGCACCCGCCCGGAGCATGGCAAACTGGTGAGCAAGTTTCTCCAGCCGAACCCGGTAAGGCTGAGCCGGGCTGCCATGGAAACCCTTGCCATAGTAGCCTATCACCAGCCGGTCCTGCGCAGCGAGGTGGAACAGATCCGGGGGGTAAATTCCGGGAACAGCTTGAGGCTTTTGCTCGAATACGACCTGATACGTATCCTCGGCAGGCGTGAGATTCCAGGCCGTCCGATTGTTTACGGGACATCGAAAAAATTCCTCGAAATCCTCGGGTTAAAGGATATAAAGGACCTCCCCTCCCCGGAGGAGATAGAAAAGCGCGCGGCATTAAAAAATTTTTCACGGTGATTTTACACCCCTGCATGACAAAATTATTCATTAACTATTTCAAATATTTATAAACTGATTATTTGAAAATGTTAAATCCATTGCCCCGGCGGGACGGAGCCTTCAGATCCGGATGAAGGACAGGAAAATAATACTTGACTTTGGACCTGCCTGAGCCTTATTTTATACATAATAAGGGCGGTTAACTCAGTGGGAGAGTGCTACCTTCACACGGTAGAAGTCGGAGGTTCAAATCCTCTACCGCCTACCA
>Ga0114934_10002530_pt1 | contig 11671 bp, 9 predicted proteins | sample 4SBtaG_2_FD_99695 | JGI IMG/M metagenome (GOLD analysis project Ga0114934, IMG submission 99695) | Deep subsurface microbial communities from Kolumbo volcano to uncover new lineages of life (NeLLi) - 4SBTROV10_white metaG | ecosystem: Environmental > Aquatic > Marine > Volcanic ...
AGCCCGCATTTCTCACACACTTCTGTCGCGAGGCTGCGGAGATGCTTGTCAGCACGGCTTTTGACCAAGGTGCCGTCGAGTCGTGCTCGCAGCACGTCGCAAGCGGCACCGCCGCGAGAAACGCTGTGCCGGCAGGTGCATCCGCGGCCGCAGCAGGAAGGGTGTGAGAAATGCGGGCTAATGTTTTCTTATCTTTGCGCTCTTTGCGTATTTGCGGCTCAAGTCTCTCCTCACCGCGATCACATCCTCCCGCGGATGCAACCTGACTCAGGGGCATGGCCTGGGTTACTTACGGTCCATCGGCTGCGCGGGGGTCGAGAACGCGAATCAGCGCCTCCGCCGCCGCCCTTCGCGACGCTGCTTCCTCAGGTTGTCCCGGAAGGTCGACGCCGCCAGCGCAATCGGCGAGGCGATGAACACCGAGGAGTAGGTACCCACGATGATGCCGACCAGGAGAACGTAGGCGAAGGTGTTGATGACGTCCCCACCGAAGAGGTACAGAGTGATGACCACGACCAGGGTCGTGCCCGACGTGATCAGGGTCCGCGACAGCGTCTGGTTGATCGACTCGTCGATCAGACCCTGCAAACCGGCGCCACGCTTCAGGCGCAGGTTCTCGCGCACGCGGTCGAAGACCACCACGGTATCGTTCACCGAGTACCCGACCAGGGTGAGCAAGGCGGCGATCGTCGGCAGGTTGATCTCGCGTTGAGTGATGGCCAGCGCTCCGAGGGTGATCAGGACGTCGTGGAAGAGCGCTCCGACAGCGCCGATGCCGTACGGAAGCTGGAACCGGATCCAGATGTAGACGAGCATGCCCAGCAGGGAGAATACGATCGCCAAGGTCGCCTTCTCCCGAAGATCGGCGCCCACGGCCGGCCCGACGCTCTCGGCGCCGAGCAGAGAGAAGGTCCCGACCGCGCAGTGCCCCTTCAAGGCTTTCTTGACGGCGTCGCTCAGCTTGGCGATGCCGTCCAGCTCGTCCAGTCTGGAGAAAATCCCGGCATCCTTGCGGTAGGCCATCACCTGGGTGGCCATGGGCTCGTAGTAAGCGGTGAGCGACTCGTTGTCACCCCCGACTCCGTCGGGATCGAGCCCGACCAGCAGGTCGGTGAGCTCCTTGACGCCGCCGGTATTGAGGTCGAACTTGCCGTCCAGATCCGCGTTGTACTCGCGGTTCAGGAGATCGAGGATCGGCCTGGTGAAGTCGCCTTCCTTCCCCTTCGGGTTCTCCACGCGGATCAGGATCTCGTGCTTCTCCGCCTCGTCGAATCGCTGAATCACCGGCTCGCCCACGCTGAGGCGAGCGATGGTCTTGCGCAGCCGCTTGAGGTCCGGGGCGGTATGGAACTTCAGCGTCACCTGGGTCCCGCCGGCGAAGTCGATGCCAAGGTTCAAGCCCTTCCCGAAGACGATCACGGCGAGGCCGATCAGGATCAGCGTCAGCGAGATGCCGATGGCAATCCAGCGGTAGGACAGGAACGGGACGTGGGTTTCTTTGATAATTCGCATGGTTCCCCCGGATCAGATGCTGAGAGATTCGACCCTGTCCTTGGAGGAGAGGACGATCATGTACAGGGTTCGCGAGACGTAGACCGCCGTGAACATGCTGGCCAGGATGCCGATCGACAGGGTCACGGCAAAGCCCTTGACCGGGCCGGTTCCGAACTGGAACAGGAAGAGCGCCGCGATCAGCGTCGTCAGGTTCGCATCGAGAATCGTTCCAAATGCCCTCGAGAAGCCCGCCTCGAGCGCCGACCGGACCGTCTTGCCCACCGCCAGCTCCTCCCGCACGCGCTCGAAGATGAGCACGTTCGCGTCCACCGCCATACCGATGGTGAGGATGACGCCCGCGATGCCGGGCAGCGTCAGGGTGGCCCCAAAATACGCCATCGCACCCATCAGGATGATCAGGTTGCCGAGCAAAGCGACGTTGGCGTTGAGCCCCGACCACTTGTAGTAGACGAGCATGAACACCATGACGAGGATGAGACCGGAGACCGCCGCACGAACGCCTCGAATCACCGAGTCATGCCCCAGGGAGGGGCCGACGGTCCGTTCCTCGAGGTAGGTGATCGATGCCGGCAGGGCGCCGGCCCGCAAGACCAGCGCGAGGTCCTCCGCCTCCTGGACCGAGAAGTTCCCCTGGATGATCCCCTGGTCGGAGATCCGGCCGTGGATGATGGGGGCGGACATGACCTTGTTGTCGAGCACGATCGCCATGTAGGTCCCGATGTGGGACCCGGTGTAATCGCCGAACTTCTGCGCGGCCGACGCGATGAGGGTGAACTGGACCGCGGGCTGCCCGTACTCGTCCTGGCTACGGCGCGCCGACCGCAGCTCGCGACCGGAGACGATCGCCGCCTTGCGCAGCAGGTAGTACTGCTTGCCGATCACATTCCCGTCCATGTCCTTCCGATCCCCGATGACCACCTCGGCGTCTTCGGGAACGACACCGTTGAACTTCGCCAGCAACGCCTGCCGATCGGAGGTCGGCCCGCTGATCACCTCTTTGAGCTCCAAGAACGCCGTATTGGAGATCAGCTCCTTGACCCGGCCCGGATCGTCGACGCCCGGCAGCTGGACCAGGATGCGCCTCCCCTCGATCCCCTGTCGTTGGATCCGCGGTTCGGACACACCGAACTGGTCGATCCGGTTGCGGATCGTTTCCAGGGCCTGCTTGACGGCAAGATCGCGGATGTTCCGCGCCACGTTCTTTGGCAGCTCGAAGACCCACTTGTTCGCCCCCGGGTTCGACTTGTACTCCGCCAGGTTGGACGAGATCACGCCGCGCAGGGCCTGCCGGTCCACACCCTGGGGAACCGCAACCTCGAACCGCAGCTGGTCGGGCTCGGTTTTTACCTGCCCGAGCTCGATTCCCTTCTGCTTCGCCCGCGAGATCAGGCGCTGCGAGGCATTGTCCAGCTCGGCCTTGATGGCGTCACCCGTGTTCACCCGCAGCACCAGATGAATCCCGCCGCGCAGATCCAGCCCCAGGTGGATCTTCTTCGTCGGCGGGTACAGGGACCACAGGGAAACCCCCAGTACCGCGAGAATCAGTCCGATGCGCCACATTAGCTTCTTGTCCACTCCAGCCTCCCGCGGGTCAGTCGCCCGTTCCGCCGCCCGGACCCACCTTGGCGGTGATCGCGCTCCGGGTCACCCTGATCTTTACGTTCTCGGAGATCTTTAGCAGGATCGCCTGGTCCTCGACCCCCGCCACCGTTCCATGGATCCCGCCGCTCGTGACCACGCGGTCACCCTTCTTGAGCGACGCGATCATCGCTTCCTTCTTCTTCTGCTGCCGTCGTGCCGGCAGAATCAGCAGAAAGTAGAAAACGGCAAAAATCAGCACAAAGGGCAAGAAGGTCACAATTGAACTTTGGCCCGCTCCGTTCATGCTCTTGAATCTCCTTCCCCGGCGGCCGCCGGGTCCCGCCGATCACTCCGCCGGAGCGCCTCTGAGCGCGTCCGAAACTCCGAGTAGCGGCGCGCCATGATAGCCTCCCGCGCTCCGCGCATCAAGGCCAGGAAGTAGGTCAGGTTGTGAACGGTGAGCAAAACCACCGACGTGACCTCCCGCGCCACGAACAGGTGCCGGAGAACTGCGCGCGAGTACCTCTCGCACGTCGGGCAGGAGCAGTCGGGATCGAGCGGCCGCGGGTCGTCCGCGTAACGGGCGTTCTTGATGACCAGGTCCCCCCGGCTGGTGAAGACCTTGCCGGTCCGCGCCGACCGCGTGGGGAGCACACAGTCAAACAGATCCACGCCGCAGGATACCGCCTGGAGCAGATCCTCCGGATAACCAACGCCCATGAGGTACCGCGGCCGGGTCTCCGGGAGAAGGGGAGCGCACGTCGCGACGGCCCGGTGGAGGACGGGCCGCGGCTCGCCCACCGCCAGCCCGCCGATGGCGAATCCGTCGAACGGATGCTGCTTCAGCTCCTCGCTGCACCAGCCGCGCAGGTCTGCATCGACCGCCCCCTGCTGGATGGCGAACAGGCCGCCGCGCCAGTCGGTGCCCGCGCCGCGGAGGCCCTCCGCCCGCTCGAGGCCGCGGATCGCCCAGCGCACCGAGCGCTCCACCGACGGCCGCGCGGCCGCCGGCGCTACGGGGTACGGCAGGCACTCGTCCAGGACCATGGCCACGTCCACGCCGAACCTGGACTGAACCTCGACCACGGACTCGGGAGTCAACCGGTGGCTCGACCCATCCAGGTGGGAGCGGAAGACCACACCGCTCTCGTCGAGACGCCGCCGCGCGGCCAGGGAGAACACCTGGTAGCCGCCGGAATCGGTCAGGATGGGACCGTCCCAGGCCATGACGCGGTGCAGACCGCCCAGGGCCTCGATCCGGTCGACGCCGGGACGCAGGACCAGGTGATAGGTGTTGGCCAGGATGATCTCCGGTTGCAGGCGCTCGAGCTCCCAGCCCGTGATGCCCTTGACCGTCCCCGCCGTTCCGACGGGCATGAAGGCCGGGGTCCTGACGACCCCGTGCGGCGTGGACAGCTCGGCAGCCCGCGCCGCCGAGCCCGAATCCCGGGAAACCACCTCGAATGGGAGCATCACGGGCTCGGAGAACCGCCCGGGCGCACGGTTTCCACGCGGACATCCTCGCCCAGCTCGAGCGAGAACTCCCCCGGCTTCACCTCGGGATTGAGCTCGAGCCTGGAGAACTCGTACAGGGTGCTGTCACCGTCGCCGTCGACGTACTCCACCCGAACGGGCAGGAACAGCTTCCGATCCACCGCGATGATTACGTGTTTCAGCTTGTGCTTGAGACGCGGCCCCTCGGGCTCGAAACGCATCAGGTAGGGTGCACCCTGACCGCCATCCGTCAGCGTGATCCGAAAGTTTTCCGCGAGCTTGTCCAGGGGCTGGGTTCCCGAGAGCAGCCTCACGAAGCGGCGCTCGCGTCTCGGGATCTTCACGCGCTGGACGCGTCCGCTCTCGGCGCCATAGGTGGTCAGCACGTTGCGGGCGAAGACGACGACCATGCGCCGGGGCTTCTCGTAATCCCAGCGAACCAAGTCCGGAGCCAGGTAAGTAAAGGCTCCCGTGGACACCGCCGGCCGGAGGAACATCGCCCCCCTTTTGGTTTGACGGAAGTGCGCGCGGAGCGAGCGCAACGACTTCTGTGCCGCAGTCACGCGCGCCAGGAGCTCGTGGACCCGCTCACCGGGCGGCAACGTCGACAAGCGGGATGTCCCGGCCCGGTCCCCGGTCTTGGGAGTCCCGGCCAGAGCGAGCCCGCCCATCGAGCTCACCGCCAATGCCAAGGACAGCGCCACGACCGAGCGATGCACTCGGTAATGGACAGGTTGCCGGCGCGAAAACGGGGTCGAGCGTGCCGTGTTTCGGCCCACAAAGAAAGATCGGCGAACGATGCGGGAACGGTGCACGGCGCGTACTCTAGCACAGCCATACAAATGGCGACCCCAACGGGATTTGAACCCGTGTTGCCGGCGTGAAAGGCCGGTGTCCTCGACCTGGCTAGACGATGGGGTCGCAGCGCTTTTCTTCGGTTGTCGTGGCCTTCCGCAAGCCAAGTGCACGGCGGATCGGCGCGGTCGATACTCCCTGGACCGCTTGGGAACCGCCATCCTACAACAAATCTCCCGCAACGAAAACCCGGCCATGCCTCGGAGAGCACGGTCGCCGTTCGTCGTCCGACACGGGCGGACGCCACGTCGAGCAACACCCTCTCCGATGACACCAGCCTACCGCGCATGGTCGCCGCCGGAAAGGAGACGACGCGGCCCATCTTGGCGCCTCCGCGGCCGCAGCAGGAAGGGTGTGAGATATGCGGGCTAAAGCAGGAACGGTCCTGCGACGGAAGTGTGTGAGATATGCAGGCTAATCGAGGCCAAGCGCGGCGAAGGTCGAGGATCCGCCCCGGAACCCTATTGAGACCCGTTCGTGGTCGACTACGACCGGAAGCCGGTGCTCCCAGGAATACCGGCGCAGCTCGGCCATGCGGTGGGGCTCGCGGCTGAGGTTGACCTCCTGAAAACGAACCCCCCGCCGACGGAGATCCTCACAGAGGGCTCGGCTGTGCAGGCACCCATCCGCGATAAAAACGACAACCGTCTGAAGAACCATCAGCTTGGCTCGTCCGGCAGGGATTTTCCAGCGCCTGCTGTCAGATCGGTGATCTCGTCATCGACGGCGGCGACTCCTGGCTCCATCTGCAGCAGCACCCGGGGATCGTCCCGCCAACGCGGATGCACCTTGACGTGAAGCCCGAGAAAGATGCGCACTCCGAAGCGCCCCTCCAGCTCCCGGCGGGCGGCGCTGCCGATGCGGGAGATCATCTTGCCGCTCCTGCCGACGACGATCCCTTTCTGACTCCCGCGCTCCACGTAGATGACGGCGTTGATGCGAAGGAGCTCGCCGGTCTCCTCGAGGTCTTCAACGATGACGCCGGTGGTGTAGGGCAGCTCGTTGCGGGTCGTCTCGAGCAGCTTCTCCCGCACCACCTCGGCAATGAAGAATCTCTCCGTCTGGGTGGTGGTGACCTCCGCAGGATAGAAGGGAGGACCCTCCGGAAGCGTCGAGAAGAGGCTCTCGCGAACCAGTTTGAGGCCTTCTCCCGTAACCGAAGAGATCGGCAACACCTCCGAGGTCGGCCGATGCCGGCCGTACCGCTCCATCAGCGAGAGAAGAGGCTCCCGCGTCCGCAGGAGGTCAATCTTGGTCAGGAGACCGACCACGGGAACGGCCACCGGGTCGAGAAGCTCGAAGAGGTACTCCTCGCCCCGTCCCCAGGGCTGCGAGGCGTCGATCAGATGGAGCACGAGGTCCACCTCGTCCAGGGAGGATCGAACCTCCCGCATCATCTGCGCGTTCATCCGGTGCAACGGCCGGTGCACTCCGGGCAGATCGAAGAAGACCGCCTGTCCCCGCGCCTCGGTAAGCACACCGACGATCCGGTTCCGGGTCGTCTGCGGCTTGTCCGAAACGATGGCGATCTTCTCACCGAGGAGGACGTTGAGGAGGGTGCTCTTGCCGGCGTTCGGCCGGCCGACCAGGGCCACGAGACCGGAATGGGTCAGCTCACCCCTGGTCATCCCGCCTCTCCGCCATCACCCGGCGCACGAGGACCGACTGGATCCTCCGTTCGTCCACCGCCTCGACCGTGAACTCCAGTCCCAACTCATCGACCTTGACGGTCGCCCCGGCTTCCGGCACCGTCCCGTAACGGGCAAACACCAGGCCGCCCACGGTGTCGACCTCTCCTTCATGGACCTCCGCATCGAAGAGCTCCTCGAGGACCTCCAGCGGCGCTCGGCCTTGCAGACGGTAGACGCCACCCTCCAGCGCCTGCCACTCCGGCGGCTGTTTCGGCTCGTGTTCGTCCTGAATCTCGCCGACGATCTCCTCTAGGATGTCCTCGAGGGTGACGAGACCCGCCGTGCCGCCGTACTCGTCCACGACGATCGCCATCTGCTGCTGCAACCCCTGGAACTCGCGCAGCAGCTCGCCGAGCTTCTTGCTCTCGGGAGCTACCGGGCACTCCCGCAGGAGGTTGGCGACCGACGGTTCGTGTCCAGCCACCAGATCTTCGACCACAGCCTTGACATGGACGACGCCGAGAATGTGGTCGATCGTGTCGTGGTAGACCGGGATTCTACTCCTTCGCGTTTCCGCGAACACGGCGACCAGCTCCTTGAAGGTGGCCGTGTCTGCCACCGCCACCATATCGGTTCGCGGGGTCATCACTTCGCGAACGGTGGTGTCGAAGAAGTCCACCAGCGACTCCACAAACTCGCCCTCCTCGCCCTCGAAGATGCCCGCCGCTTCCCCCACGTCGAGGAAGGCCTGGATCTCCCGCTCGCTGGCCTCCTCTTCCTCGTCTTCGGTGGGAGCCACGGCCCGTTTGCCGTCGCGCGCGAGGACCGTCACCACGGGAAGGGCCAGGGGCCGGACGAGCCGCAACAGCCTGGCAGTCGTTTCCTCGGTCACGAGGCCGACCACCAGCTCACCCAGGAAGACCGTCACCGCCCACGTGGCCAGCGCCAGGCCCATGGCGGCGAGATCGCCGACGCCCGGAAGGTGCACGCACACCAGCCACAGCAGCCAGAGGACGCCGATCTCCAGCCAGCGCAGGGCGTCGAGCAGGCGCGAGAGGTGGAGCGGACGTACACCGGCGAAGGGGAACAGACTCTGATGATCCTCCAGCATGCCCTGAAAGCGCACGTTACCGATCTCCGCCAGGCGGCGGGACAGGATCTCCAGGTTGAGGAGCAGTGCCATCAGCACGACACCGGCCAGGGCCAGGGTCACGGGGTGCGCGAGCCATCCGACGAGCTCCGACTTCATGTGAGAAGCTCCTCCCGCAGGCGAAGCTCGAGCCGGTTCATCTCTCCCTGGTCCCGCTGGTGATCGTAGCCGAGGAGGTGTAGCGTCCCGTGGAGGGTGAGCTCCTCGAGCTCGCGAACGATGGAGTGCCCGAGGCGGGCGGCCTGCTCGCCGGCGGAGTCGAGGGAGATCACGATCTCTCCCAGCAAACGCCGGCCGTTTGGCATCTCGTCCCCGTCTGGGAAGGAGAGCACGTCGGTTGCCCGATCCCGGTCCATGTATTTCCGGCTGAGCGAGCGGATCTGGTCATCCCCGGTCATCAGGATCGACACGTCGACGTCCTGCTCGCCGAGCTTGCGAAGGACACCGCGGACGATCCTTCGCAAGGACTCAGCCGTCGGTTGCTGGGGCCTGCGTTCCCAGGTGATGTGCACCTGATTCACTCTTCTTCTGCCTCCTGTTGAAATCGAAGCCCGGATAATCTACTCGGCTGTGGAACATGTTGGTCAACACCCAGAGGAAGGCGGAGCCGATTCTCTCGAGCTCCTTGAAGGTCAGCGCGGACTGATCCAGCTGTCCGTCCTCCAAGGCATCGGTCACGATCCGTTCGATCATGTTCCTGATCTTCCCGGGCGTCGGGTTCTCGATGGTGCGCGCCGCCGCCTCGATGGCGTCGGCGAGGAGAAGGATTCCGAGCTCCTTGGTGTGCGGCTTGGGGCCCGGGTAACGGTAATCGCTCTCTCGAACCTCCCCCACATCGTGGCCCTGCTCCTCGCGCAGTTGCACCGCCCGCGAAAAGAAGTATCGGATCAGCTTGGTCCCGTGATGGGTGGCGATGGCCTGCCGAATCGGCAGCGGCAGCTTCTCCCGGCCCGCGATTGCAAGCCCCTCCTTGACATGGCTCATGATCACCAGGGCCGACATCGAAGGGGTCAGGTTGTCGTGGGGGTTGATCCCATGCTGGTTCTCAACGAAGTACTCGGGCTTCACCAGCTTCCCCACGTCGTGGTAGTAGGCGCACACTCTGAGCAAGAGGCCGTTGGCTCCCACCGCATCGGCTCCGGCTTCCGCCAGGTTGCCGACCGCGAGCGAGTGCTGGTAGGTGCCGGGGGCCTCGAGCGAGAGCCGCTTGAGCAGCGGCAGGTTCTGGTTCGAGAGCTCCAGGAGACGGATGTCCGTCGTCGCACCGAAGATCTTCTCGAAGGCGGGCAACAGGAAGGTCGCCACGCCCACCGCCACCGGACCGCCGGCGAAGGCCAGCACGGCCCCGAAGGCCGCCGGACCCGCCGATGCGGGGAGCCCACGGTACAGCTCGAGAACGACCATGGCGATCACGTTCACCACGCCGATGACCGCACCCACCCGGGTCAAAACGGCCCGCTCCTTGAACTGCTGGGCAGCCAGGATGCCGACCAGACCCGAGATGAGCGCGTACACGGCCACGGTGAGATCGCCTCCGAGCATGAGGGCAACCAGGATCGCCTGGGACACGGAGAAGAGAATCGCCGGCTGGATGCCCAGGAGCATGAACGCCGCCAAGGGTCCGGCCGCGTGCGGGAGCGCCCAGAGGAAGGTCTGCGGCGACGACATCATGGCGCTCTGACTGTTGAGGGCCACCGCGTTGGCGAGGAAGACTCCGATCCTGTCAATCACCGTGAACACGACCATCAGTAGGAGAACCGTCGAAAGACGGTACCGCCCCTCTCCTGACGGAGCGAGACGGGAGAGAAGCTTCCACCAGCCCAGAACCAGAAAAACCACCAGCAACAGGGTTCCGGTCACGGTCGTGTAGTTCATGACCTGCCGCCGCGCGCGGTTCATCTCGTGCAGCGCCGCTTCCGTGGCCGGAGTCACCGTGTCACCCCTGCGGATGAGGACCTGGCCCCGCTTGAAGATCTGCAACCTGGGCGTGACCTTCTTGGCGGCCGCGTTCCTCCTCGCCGAGGTCTCCGCCCGGTTGAAGACCAGATCAGGCGTCAGGTTCGCGACCAGGAAGCGGAGGGTGGCCTTGATCCATCTCCTGCGCACCACGTCGTGCTCCAGGAGCCGGGCCCGCAGGGTGGGTTCGAGCTCCGAGCGCAGGTCAATCACGCTGGAGAGGTCGTCCAACCGTTGCTGAGTTTCTACACCGGAGGCGAGGCTCCGCACGATCACGCCCGCCTTCACTCGTCGCTCGAGGGCCCGCTTGTCGTCGATCACGTGTTCCTGGTAGATCTGATCCACCACATCCACCAGAGCGTTTTCGAGCCCGGAACCGCACTGGGCCGATCGCAGAACGCGCACCATGTCCGCGTCAAGGCTCATGTCCGAGCCTGCCACCAGATTCTGCAGATTCAGCTCCCCACGCTGCAGATCGTCGCGACAGACCGCGAACAGCGCCCTGACCTCGTCGATCGTTTCCTGGCGCAGACGCGGCTCCAGGTCGTAGACGGGGAGAACCTGTGAACGCGCCTCTTGACGCACCTTCTCTGTCGCGGCGTTGTCGGGAACCGCTCGGTCCTCCGAGACGATCACGTCGAACGTGGCGACGTCGCCCACCCTCCAGTCCGGCAGCCGCCGACCGACTCGCGGAACGATCAGCCAAGCGCAGATGAGGACGGCGAGCACCGACCAGACGAGGGGATGCTCCAGGGTCCTGTCCCACCAGCCGGCGCGGACCTCCAGGCCTCTCTGAATCCGCCCGGAGGAAGTGAGCTCCAGCTTATCGTTCAGGTTCTTCTTCATGCTTCCCACCCGCGTCCCCGCGAGCCTCCCAGCGCTCGTACCGGTCCACGATCCTTTGCACGAGCCTGTGGCGCACCACGTCCTTGCGGGTGAACTCGACAAAGGAGATGCCTTCGGCGCCCTGGAGCACGTTCATGGCCTCGACCAGACCGGAGGTTCGGCCGCCGGGCAGGTCGATCTGGGTAATATCGCCGGTGATCACGGTCTTTGAGTGAAACCCCATGCGCGTCAGGAACATCTTCATCTGTTCGTGGGTCGTGTTCTGAGCTTCGTCCAGGATGATGAAGGCATCGTTGAGGGTACGACCCCTCATGAAGGCCAGGGGCGCCACCTCGATCATCTCCCTCTCCATGAGATGGGACACCTTGTCGTAGCCGAGGATGTCGTACAACGCATCGTAGATCGGCCGGAGGTAGGGGTTGATCTTCTCCTCTAGGTCACCCGGGAGGAAACCCAGACGCTCCCCGGCCTCGACGGCGGGGCGGGTCAGAATGATCCGCCGCACCTGTTTGTCGAGCAGGAAGGCGGCGGCCATCGCGACGGCGAGGAAGGTCTTGCCCGTTCCCGCCGGCCCGATTGAGAACACGTAGTCGTGCTTCATCACGGCCTGGATGTAGAGCCGTTGGTTGAGGTTCCTCGGGAC
>Ga0114934_10002531_pt1 | contig 11668 bp, 8 predicted proteins | sample 4SBtaG_2_FD_99695 | JGI IMG/M metagenome (GOLD analysis project Ga0114934, IMG submission 99695) | Deep subsurface microbial communities from Kolumbo volcano to uncover new lineages of life (NeLLi) - 4SBTROV10_white metaG | ecosystem: Environmental > Aquatic > Marine > Volcanic ...
AGATTGACGCAGGATTATTGTTTGTCTTCAAGGCGTAGCAACAGGCGCATAGCCGGGCTACGCAACTGTTGCTACAACGCAGAAGACGGACAATAAGACAAGTCAAGATTCGTATATTATTGAGTCCTCGCTCCTAAGTACAAATGATAGCTTATTGGCTTGAGATAGATGTCAATATAGGAGTAGTTAGGCAATTGTTTGGTTATTTTCGGCGTTGTATTTAAGCGGGTATTCGAAAGTCCGTTTCGGAAATAGATAAGAATTAGGAGAGATGGCCGAGTGGCTGAAGGCGCTCCCCTGCTAAGGGAGTATGGGTTAATAGCCCATCGAGGGTTCGAATCCCTCTCTCTCCGCCACATATGAAGGTGCTTTCATAATAAAATATCTTGACACCAAGGCAACAGAATACCAGAATACTCAGTTCATTACGCGCCCGTAGCTCAGCTGGATAGAGTACCTGGCTACGAACCAGGCGGTCGGGAGTTCGAATCTCTCCGGGCGTGCCATTTTGTTTTCATCCCCACAAAAGCTACCTAAAGCCTTGAAAGCTAAAGTAGTTTCTGGGGTTCGAAAATCTTCTCCACGCACATACGCCAATCTGTCTGCAAAGGTGAGTTTCATCACTGCATGACGGTCTTCTATGCGCCCTGAAACCCATAGTTCATAAGGGTTTGAGAGAAAATCCATCGCAGTTCGAAAACTTTCATCAAAGCCTCTTAACGGACGATCACACAGAGCGACTTTTTCCTGCATGATCTGCTTTTCGAGCTGTAGTTCGCCGATGCGTTTCTCATAGGCAGTGACGACAGCCGTTGATTCCGCATCCACGATACGATCCAGCACACTCGATCTTTTTCTCGGTCTTGTTCATCTCCAACTGAAGGGATTTGCCGTGTGTTTTCTGGTATTCCAGACGGTATTCCCTCAGCGCTTTAAACATCGCCAGTGTCAGGTTGAATAGCGCCTTGATGGGTTTTAGAGAAAACAAGCTATTGAATGCAATGCAAAAATATACTTGTTTCTCACAGCTCTGATTGTTGTTTCCTATATTTTCCTCTATTCTCTCCATAGCTATAAGGGCAATAAATACTATGACTGATCAGATTTTGACCTTGAAAGAGGTGGCGGCGTACCTAAAACTTGCTGAAAAAACGGCTTATAAACTCGCCGCTGCTGGAAAATTGCCTGGCTTCAAGGTGGGTGGTAGCTGGCGTTTTAAAGAAGCTGATATTGAGCGCTGGATTGAAGAAAAGAAAAACAACAAGCCCTGATTGGGGTTACTTTCCAGGCACTCAAAGAGACTGAGTTTGGGTCAATAAAACAATGAAGAGCAAAACATGACAGATTTTAATCGGTATAAAAAACAAAGTGACGATATTTGGGAAATTGCCAACTTACTGAGAGGCCCATATCGACCACCACAATACCGTAGGGTGATGATCCCCTTGACTGTCCTCAGACGTCTTGACTGCGTACTAGAGGAATCAAAGCAAGATGTTCTCAAAGAGTATAAAAAGCTTAAGGCGCAGGATAAGCCAGAAGAGCAGATCGAAACGATCATAACTCACAAGTTTAAAATTAACTTTTACAACACCAGCGAGTTTACATTTAAAAAGCTCTTAGGTGAGCCGGATGGTTTGGCAAAAAACCTCAATAACTATATTGCAGGTTTTTCGAGCCGCGCTCGTTATATTCTGGAAAAATTTAAGTTTGATGAAGAAATCGAGAAGCTGGAAGAAGCCAACCGCTTATTCGACATCTTTAAGAAAATCGCCGCTCAAGATTTGCATCCCGATAAGCTCGACAATATGGGCATGGGCTATTTGTTCGAAGACCTTGTAAGGCGCTTTAACGAGCAAGCCAATGAGGAAGCGGGAGATCACTTTACACCTCGTGAAGTCATTAAGCTGATGGTAAATATCCTCTTCAGCGGTGAAGAGCAAATCTACAAGGCGGGTAAGCTCACTAAAATATACGATCCGGCTTGTGGTACAGGCGGAATTTTGTCCGTGTCTGAAAACACTATCCTTGAGCAAAACGATAAGGCGGAGGTTCGCCTATACGGCCAGGAATACAATCCAGAATCTTACGCAATATGCGGTTCTGACTTCATGATAAAAGGCGAAGATATGAGCAATATCGCCTTTGGTGACACGCTGGGTACAGGCAAAGTCTACCCAGGGCGTGTCGATGGTGATGGTCACCCCGATGAACGTTTTCACTTTATGGCGGCGAACCCGCCATTTGGCGTTGAGTGGAAGCCCGAGCAGGATTTCGTGACGGATGAACATGAAAAGCTTGGCTTCAGTGGTCGCTTCGGGCCAGGCCTGCCGCGCATAAACGATGGTGCGCTCTTATTCCTGATGCATATGATTTCCAAAATGCAGGCCCCGCCAGAGAACTATACCCTTGGCCCAATCAAGGGTGAAAAAGGCGGTGAAGGCTCAAGGATAGCAATCGTCTTTAATGGCTCACCGCTGTTTACCGGTGATGCAGGTAGTGGGGAAAGCAATATCCGCCGCTACATTATCGAGAACGATATGCTCGAAACGGTAATCGGTTTGCCAGACCAGATGTTCTATAACACAGGCATCTATACCTATATTTGGATTGTGACCAATCGAAAAAGTCCAAAGCGCCAGGGCAAAGTGCAACTGATTAATGGCACAGACTTCGCGTGGAAGATGAAGAAAAGCCTTGGTGATAAACGCAAGAAGTTAGGTGAAGGCCCTACGCCTGAAAACCCAGGTGAACCCAATCATATCGAAGAGCTAACGAAAATATACGCAGATTTTAAGCACGACGATCAACGTAAGCTCTCTGAAATCAAAACCAATGTAGAGCTGCCGAAAAAAGCCTTTAGGGATCAAAACAAAGAGCACTTCGTCAGCAAGATATTTTTAAATCAGGAATTCGCCTATCTCAAAATTACGGTGGAACGCCCCTTGCGTTTAAATTTTGCTGTAACCGATGAACGAATAGAAGCTTTTACGGAGAGCACCTATTTCATCAATTTAGCGGTTAGCAAAAAACGTAAAGACAAAGCCTCGATAGAAAAGGAAATTGTTGAGGGCAAACAACAACAGCAAGACATCATAGCGGCACTTGAGGCAATGAAGTCACAATTCAGCAAAGGTGAGTTAATCAAGAACAGAGACGAATTTGAAGTTTTAATTACCGAAGCGTTCAAGCCAAGCTCTGTCAAATTGGATGCAGCATTGAAAAAAGCACTGCTTGCACCAGGATCGCTGGCTGAACGTGATCCTAGCGCTGATGAATGCATCGATAACAAAGGCAATCGCGAGCCGGATTCGGAGTTGCGAGATACAGAAAATGTACCGCTACCGCTCGATATACCGCTGCCTTTGCCGCAGGATTACGAAAACAAAAAAATCAACAAAGGCAAGGTTGATAAAACAGCATTGCTGGCATTGGTTGAGCAGCACTGTGAAGAGTATCTGGCAGAAGAAGTCTTGCCCTATAGGCCAGATGCTTGGATAGACTTCGATAAGACTAAATTAGGTTATGAAGTTCCGTTCAATAGACACTTCTATCAATATGAACCTCCGCGAGATCTTTCTGAAATAGAGTCTGATATTAAAGGGCTTGAGCAAGAAATTCTGAATATGTTGGCGGAGGTTGTTTGATGCAATATCAGCCATATAAGAATTATAAACTTTCCAATGTGGGATGGATACATGAAGTCCCATCTCACTGGGCCACTTGGAAAGTAACGCATGGGTTTGGCTTGATTGGCAGTGGGACTACTCCCAAAAGCAACAATTCCGCTTACTATGAAAATGGAGATACAGCATGGATAACAACAAGTGAGCTGAGAGAGAAGGTAATTTTTGAAACTAAATTTAAGGTTTCAAAAGAAGCTTTGCGCGACTACTCGACATTAAAAGTCTATGAGCCAGGTGCGTTAGCCTTTGCTATGTATGGTGCTACGATTGGTCGTTTAGGAATTCTGGGCATCAAAGCCACCGTAAACCAAGCTTGCTGTGTTTTTGACAAGCCCGAAAAGTTTGATACAAAGTTTTTCTTTTATTGGCTATGGATGCGGCGCGATGTACTTATTTCGTTGTCCGTTGGTGGCGGACAACCAAATTTAAGTCAAGATGATTTGAAAGCAATCAGAGCGCCTGTTCCACCTATCGAAGAACAAGCCCAGATTGCTAGGTTTTTAGAGCATAAGACTCGCCAAATCGACGACCTAATCGAAAAGAAAAAGGCTCTCATCGAAAAGCTGGATGAACAGCGCATTGCGGTTATCACGCAGGCCGTTACCAAGGGAATTAACGGAAAAGCCAAAATGAAACCTTCCGGAGTTGATTGGATAGGTGAAGTCCCAAATCACTGGGAAGTTAAGCGCCTAAAGTTCTTTGTCAAATCACTAAACTCTGGTGTTAGTGTAAATGCTGAGCAAGTCCCAGCTCAAGGAGATGAATATGGTGTTTTAAAGACAAGTTGTGTCTATGGAAATGAATTTCGAGCATCGGAAAACAAAAGAATATTTAGCTCTGAGATTTCGCGCGCTAGTTGTCCCGTAAGAGCCGACAGCATAATAATCAGCAGAATGAATACCCCAGAACTAGTAGGCCATTGTGGGTATGTAGGCAAAGATCACTCGAATTTATTTTTACCTGATCGATTATGGATTGCTCGATTTCATCGCGATTTCGACGGAGTCGTGAAGTATTTTTGGTACTTACTTAGCTCGAAGGGCGCGCAAAGCAAAACAGAAACAATGGCTACCGGAGCGAGTGCGAGTATGAAAAATCTCACTCAGCCAGACTATTTAAGCATGCGATTAGCTGTTCCGAATTCTATTGAGCAGAAAAGTATAGTTGATTTTTTGGATGTGGAGATAAGTAAAATATGCAAACTAAAACGTGTTAATTATTACACCATTGATAGGCTACTTGAATATCGCCGCGCACTAGTCACAAGTGCTGTCACAGGAAAGATTGACGTAAGAAATATACAAATACCAAAAGGCGAGTAACTCTGATGGCAGTGGATGCAAATAAATATTTCAGAGGGCTTCGCTCCTACTTGAATACCAATGAATATGAAATAACGAAGCGTGACAACGATCGGATCGTTCTTGAAGAAAAGATATTTTTAAAAGGTGGAGCAGAAAGAAAGCAAAAAGTTCGCCTCGGATATAGCGGTGATGTGATAGCAATCCAGTTGGACAAGAAAAATCGAAGAGGCAATAGTGACCCGCTGTTTCATTTTTTTGATGACAATGCCAAACCATGGTCGAAGCGCTGCGATTTTGTGATTTTTCAGCTCTTGAATAATCGGATCGGCATATATTGCATTGAATTTAAGTCTTCCACTTTGCCCGATGGATTGGTGGATCAGTTGAAGGCAAGCGAGGCTTGGTGTAAGGCTGTTCATAGTGTGATCAACCTTTACACAGGTGAAAAAAAGCAATTGCGGCTAAAGAAGTTTGTTTTTTCCTGCATGGATGACCCCAGTCGGTTCGTGGATGACGAGGGTTATATCATGAGAGATCACAGTATTAGGCATTACCAATACGATGATTTGTCGAGTATAAAGTTAGAAGAGTTAGAAAATGCATGCCCGGTTTTGGTGGGTTAAGGAGGAACAATGAAAATACACACTGAAGACCGTTTGGAAGATGCAATTGAGCACCAGCTTGTTGAGGTTGATCGCTACCACAAAGGTAGCTCTAGTGATTATGATGTGGATCGAGCCTTTGATCCTGCCCGCGTTATCTCCTTCATTCAACTTACACAATCAAAGCTTTGGAATTCTTTAAAAAGCATTCATGGGGAGGATGCTGAAAAGGTCATCCTGGATGACTTGTACAAAACCCTCGAAACACAAGGCATGCTTAATGTATTGCGCTACGGCTTTAAATCATACGGTAAAAAAATTAAGGTCGCGTTCTTCTCCCCCAGCACAAATCTAAACCCCGAAACACTTGAGCTATATGATTCAAATGTTTTGAGTTGTACCCGTCAGCTTTACTTTTCTAAGAACGATACAAAATCTCTTGATGTTGTGCTGTTCCTCAATGGCTTGCCTGTCATCACTATGGAACTGAAGAACCCGTTATCAGGCCAGACAGTGGAGCATGCAAAAACACAATACAAAGAAGATCGAGACCCGAAAGAAAAGCTCTTCGAATTTAAAAAGCGCGCATTAGTACATTTTGCCGTAGATCAAGATTTGGTATTCATGACCACTCGTTTGAGCGGAAATAAAACGTTCTTTTTGCCATTCAATTTAGGATGTAATGATGGGGCAGGCAATCCTCCTGCATCTGATGGAGGATACCGCACTGCCTACCTTTGGAGAGAGGTGCTACAGAGCGATAGCCTGCTGGATATTCTAGGCCGCTTTATGCATTTGCAAATCGAAGATAAAAAAGTGGTTACGGATAAAGGCATCAAAAAAATCCGTAAAGAGACCATGATCTTTCCGCGCTATCATCAATTGGATTCAGTCAGGAAGCTAATCATGCATAGCCAGGAAGCAGGTGCAGGAAGAAACTATCTAGTCCAACATTCCGCTGGATCAGGCAAGTCCAATTCAATTGCATGGCTTGCCCACAGGTTGTCTAGCCTGCACAACAAAGACGATGAAAAGATATTTGATACGGTTGTTGTTATCACCGACCGTCGCGTGCTCGACCAGCAACTACAAGACACGATTTACCAATTTGAGCACAAACAGGGTGTCGTACAAAAGATTAATGAAGATACTCGACAATTGGTAAAGGCTCTGAGCACAGGAACACCAATCATCATTTCAACAGTTCAAAAGTTCCCGTTTGTTACTGAAACAATAGAGAAGTTGAATAAGGAAGAAGGCGAAGGTAGCGCCGCATTAAGCACCAAAGGCAAGCGATTTGCCGTTATCGTTGATGAGGCTCATAGCTCCCAGTCAGGCGAAACAGCTATGGAGATGAAATATGTCCTCAATAAGGATGGGATCGAAGAAGCCGCCGCGGAATACCTTGTTGAAAATGAAGAAGATGACGAAGACCTCGTGATTAGAAGCATGCTTAAGCGTGGTCGCCAGTCAAACATTAGCTTCTTTGCTTTCACAGCGACACCAAAATTTAAAACCAAGCATGTCTTCAATGAGCCTGGGGAGTCTGGTGAAGCGCCATTCCATGAGTACACTATGCGCCAAGCGATTGAAGAGCGCTTTATTCTGGATGTACTTAAAAACTACACAACATATGAGACCTATTTTCGTATTGTTCAATCCGCAGAGGATGATTCAAATGTAGAGCGTAAGAAGGCAGCTCGGGCTTTGGCGAGATTTTTAACGCTGCATCCGCACAATATCGCTCAAAAAACCGAGGTTATGATCGAGCACTTTAGGGCTTCGGTTCAGCACAAAATTGGTGGCCGGGCCAAAGCGATGGTGGTGACGGACTCCAGATTACATGCAGTGCGCTATAAGCTCTCATTTGATCAATATTTAGAGGATAAGGGTTATACCGACATTCGAACCTTGGTCGCATTTTCAGGAACCGTTGAAGACCCTGATTTACCCGGTAAGAAATTTACTGAAGTCGGCATGAATGACGGCATTAGCGAAAGAGAACTACCGGCGCAATTTGATACAGAGGAATATCGCGTCCTCCTTGTGGCCGATAAGTATCAAACGGGGTTTGATCAGCCGTATTTACATACGATGTATGTTGATAAAAAGCTATCCGGTATTCAGGCGGTGCAAACGCTTTCCAGGTTAAACCGATCCGCAACTGGTAAGGAAGACACCTTTGTTCTGGATTTTAGAAATACTCGTGATGAGATATTTAAAGCATTCAAACCTTTCTATGAAGTTACCCAAGCAGAGGAACTGACAGACCCACAGCACATGTATCGTCTGCAAGCTCAAATCGACGAAAAGCAGGTGGTGTATGAAAGTGAAGTTACTGATTTTTGCACCGTTTACTTTGCGCCCAAACGTAAGGAATCTGTTCATGATCATGCCAAAATGAATGGGATACTAGATTTGGCCCTTGAACGCTTCAAAGCTTTGGACGAAATTGATCAGGAAGAGCTTAAAAGCCTTTTTGTTAATTTTAGAAACATGTACGCCTTCTTATCCCAGGTTATCCCATATCAGGATTCCGACTTGGAAAAGCTGTATACCTATCTGCGTTTTTTGCTCACTAAGCTACCAAGAAGGGCCTCAGGCCCGGCCTATCACCTGGAAGATGAGGTCGAGCTAGAGTATTACCGACTACAAAAGATAAGTGAAGGTAGTATTGATTTGGGACGAGGAGAAAGCCAGCAGTTAAAAGGCCCTAGTGACGTTGGTACAGCAAGCGGCGGTGATGATGAAATCTTGTTATCCGAGCTTATTGACCTTTTGAACGAAAGGTTTGGCACGGATTTCACTGAGGCAGATCAATTGTTTTTTGATCAGATCGAAGCCGAAGCCAAAACGGACGATAACCTTAAGCAGGCAGCAAAAGTCAATACGATGGCTGATTTCCTTCAGATATTTAAAAAGGCGTTCGAGGGCCTTGTTATTGATCGAATGGAAGGTAATGAGGATATATTCAGTAGGTTGATGAGCGATCCAGAGTTTCGGGATTTGGCTCAAGATAATCTCGGTCAGAAGATTTATAAAATGCTTGCCAAAGACTCAATGAGCGAAGAAGACCAAATTAAACTTCTTATTTCAAAGAATGAATCAAAGACTCTGGAATTTAAACAAACGTTCTCGGTTGATGTGAAAAAAGGAACGAAAGAGAAATACATTGAAAAATCTGCTCTAAAATCGATAGGTGCGTTTTTGAACTCAGAGGGTGGCGAATTGCTTGTTGGAGTGAAGGATGACGGTACAGTTTCGGGCGTAGATGACGAAATTGCCAAATTTTACAAAAACGAAGACAAGTATCTTCTCAATTTCAAGAACCATATTAAGTCGAAGGTTGGAGAAGGGTTTTACCCCCTAATTGACTATAAGCTCGTTGAAGTGGACGGAGTTAAGGTTCTGCGTGTTGGTTGCGGCTTGGCTAACACACCCTGCTTTATTGAAGATACCGAGTTTTATGTTAGAAGCGGCCCATCGACTGACATGTTGGAAGGTAAGCGTCAACACGAATATATCAAGGAGCGATTTGAAAAATGAAGGCTACCTCCGCAAATCTACTCAGCGTAATTAAAGGGCCGAGACAGTTCGTCATTCCCATTTACCAGAGAACCTATAGCTGGCATCAAACGCAGTGCGAGCAGCTGCTCAATGATATTATTCGCGTTAGAAAAAGCGAGAATATACATGGCCATTTTGTTGGCTCTGTCGTTTATTTCCAGGAAAGCATACACACTGTTTCAGATGTTCCGCGACTCCTGGTAATTGATGGTCAGCAGCGTCTAACCACAATCACGTTGCTTATTGCCGCTTTGGCGGAATTTTTAGATAAAAATGAGTCTTCTGTCGAAACCAGCTCTACAAAGCTGAAAAACTATTACCTGTTTAACGCTGAAGAGGAAAGTGATTTACGGTATAAGCTTCTCCTAACTTGCGGTGACAAAGACACTTTGATTAATATTCTTAAAGGCGTTGAAGCTGAGGGCGTAAACTCAAAGCGTGTTTTAGAAAACTTCCAGTATTTTAAAAGCAAGATAAATTCAGACAACATTGAAGATATTTACAACGGATTGATGCGGTTATTCATTGTGGATGTGGCACTAGAAAAGGATGTCGATAACCCTCAGCTCATATTCGAGAGCCTGAACAGCACTGGCCTAGACCTGTCTCAGGCTGACCTAATTCGTAACTACGTTTTAATGGGGCAGGAGGTCGATTTACAAACTGAGCTGTATGAAAAAAATTGGTTCCCTATGGAGCAGCGTTTTGGGAATGAATACGCATCAAAATTCGATTCATTTGTAAGAGATTATCTTTGTGTCAAAACAGGTGTTATTCCAAATGTAAATCAGGTTTACGAGGCGTTCAAGGCTTACGTCGTTGGGCCGAATGCTCCAGGAACAATAAGTGGTGTCGTCGAGGATATTCACCGATTTTCTAAATTTTATGCAAATATGGTCTTGCATAAAGAAACCTCTTTAAAACTAAAAGAAGCATTCAAGCGCATATCTAAGCTAAAAGTAGACGTGAGCTATCCGTTTTTGTTGGCCGTATATTCTGATTATCAAGAGGAGTTGATTACAGAAGAGGATTTTTATGAAGTTATTTGCTTAGTCGAAAATTACGTTTTCAGGCGAGCAATATGCGGCATCCCGACAAACAGCTTGAATAAGACCTTTTCTGGTCTTCATCGAACAATTAACCCTGATTCATATCTTGAGAGCGTCATGGCTGCCTTCCTACTTTTAGATAGTTATAAGCGATTCCCTGACGATTATGAGTTTGAAAAAGAAATAGTTGCGAAAGATGTTTACAATTTTAGAACAAGAAACTATTTGCTTGATCGTCTGGAAAATTACAATCGCAAGGAGGTGGTGAGTGTTGATGAATACACTATTGAGCATATTTTACCGCAGAACCCAGACTTGCCTTCCGAATGGAGAAAGATGCTCGGTGACGATTGGGAAGAAATCCAGATGGAATATCTTCACACGCTCGAGAATATAACACTGACTGGATATAATTCGGAGCTTAGTGATCGTCCCTTTGGGCAGAAGAAAAAAATAGAGGGTGGCTTTGATGACTCACCAATCCGATTAAATGAATACATGAGAGCAACAGACGTATGGAATGCTGAGCATATTCAGACCAGAGCAAAGCTTTTGGCTGAAAAGGCTAAAACTATTTGGTACGCACCTAATTTAGATCACGAAATTCTTGGTTTATACAGACCAAAACTTAAGCGAGGTAAAGCCTATTCGCTGGAACACTATAAGTATTTATCAGGCGAAATTCTGGACTTATATCACGCATTACAGAAACGGATTATGAACATTGATTCCTCCGTTTCTGAGGAGTACAAAAAGCTATATATTGCCTACAAATCAACTACTAATTTTGTCGATATTGTTCCTCAAAAATCTCGCTTACGGTTGTCGTTAAACATGGCGTTTTCGCAACTAAATGATCCCGATGGAATATGCAACAACGTCTCTGAGCTTGGAAGGTGGGGCAATGGCGAGGTCGAAGTCGGGCTATCCAACCACTATGACATTGATTACGTTATGGAGTTAATTCAACAGGCATTTGACATTCAAACTGAAAGTACATAGCGCAACCCGCTAAGGGAAATGAAAGATCATAAAATGCAGCAAATGCCATCGAGCTATGAGGAAAATAGATCGCCGCGATGAGATGGCTGAGCTTGATGAGGATGCGACGGATGGTTAAATGGCTGACTATTTCGGAGCAGAGCTGTCTGGAGAAAATGGAGCCTGGAACGTAGGAATTGTGGAGTATTATTGTCGTAATTGCGATCTCAGTAATGAAGTCATAAGCGATAATTTAAATGACTACTATACCCCCTTATTCATGCGTGGCATGATAAGGCTTCAGAAGGCGATACATTTTCTCGTTTTGTATTTCAGTACTTGGCATTTATTGCGCATGTTAAGAACAATCTTTACTTTGATGTCTCTAGTGATCGTTTAGCAATACAGCGATTAAAGCGTGATGCAAGAATTCGAGGCCACTATCTTGATAGAATTCATCATGACGACGAATTGCGACA
>Ga0114934_10002533_pt1 | contig 11660 bp, 10 predicted proteins | sample 4SBtaG_2_FD_99695 | JGI IMG/M metagenome (GOLD analysis project Ga0114934, IMG submission 99695) | Deep subsurface microbial communities from Kolumbo volcano to uncover new lineages of life (NeLLi) - 4SBTROV10_white metaG | ecosystem: Environmental > Aquatic > Marine > Volcanic ...
ATTTCATTCAATACGCTAACCAATGGCACGGCAAACGATGCTAGGCCGGTCAACAGCAACTTCACCAAGGTAAACGTAGAGCTGTTCACCACTAAGCTGGCTCCAGAGTCCAGCCTTCAGAATCCGTATGCAGACGTAATCATTGGTCCTTTTACGGTAGGCACGTTGGGGGCAAGCAGCAATCACTTTGATATCCGCATCAGCCCGCCAGTTATGGATGACGTTCTTATTCCGGTGCGGGCCAGCCTGAGCTTCAACTCCGGCGGGGCCAATGCCGATGCCACGCTAGACATTGTAGAGGTGGTTGGCGGCACGTCAGGCAGTATCTTCACATCTGTTTTGACAGCTACGACGGCAGTCACGGTATTCACTAGAGATAGTTTTTCAGACGTATCAATCGCAGCAAACTCCGTATTGCGCTTTGAGATATCAGAATCAACAGGAAATGCGGCAATTAGCGGCATAACAGCTATGCTATGGTGTAAGACGAGGCATCAGGGGTAAGTTATGGCAAACGTATATGAGAAGACTGGATTCCAAAACCCATCAATCCCTAAGCCATCAGGTGGCTATAGTTCGCTTATAAAGCCAGCTACGGCTCCTATGCGCCAGGGCGGCCTATCTCAGCTTGCAGCCAAAGCGGCAGCAGCGGGACGCCAGCCAGCCGCTGGGAACCCGCCTATTCCAGATACTGGCCGTGGCGTATTTCAGCCCAGGGCTCAGGAATCACAACCGCAAGGGACAGGGCGGCAGCAGTTAGGCTCTATGCCATCGACGGGCTATTCTGGTCAGCAGGGTATGCTTGGTCAGGTCAGCCAGCGGGCTGCTACACCACAGGGTCAGCAGAGAGGTCCAGGCGGGCCACCCCCTGGCTATGTAGCTGGTGGTGACAGCAGGGTTCCTGGTGGTGGCGACTCGCCTCAAAGGCAGGCTCCTGATGCCGGGCGAATGCCGTACTCAGAGCCCTCTTATGAGGCAGCTCCTATATCACCACAGGCGCGGCAAGAGATGGGTATGCTAGAAATGCTTGTCCGTGGGTCAGCGGCTCCTGGCTATGCGGAGGGTTATGATCCAAGAGGATCCTATGTCCTAACCCCTGAGCAGTTGGAGCAAAAGAAGCTGCTTGAGGCAATGGCAGGCGGGGCTGGGTCTCCGACTGGCGAAGGGGCTCACCAGAGTAAAAAGTCCGAGGCCATCTATGACCTGATTCAAGGCGGCATGGACCCGCAACTGGCTGAATTGGTTGGAGGCTTACTCCACGATGAGTACGGGATTAGCGATGAAGAGATAGCCAAGCAGGTCAACGAGGCCGCAGCAAGGCAAGCCGAGATGATGGCTGCCCGTGGATTGGGCGCATCTGGATTGGCTGGAACTGGCTTTGGTGATGTTTACTCACAAGTTCACTCCGATGCAGCGCAGTTAGCCATCCAAGATGAGTTAGCTAAGAAGCAGCTTGCAGGTCAGCTAATGACTGGCTCTCAAGAGCTGGACATGAAACAGCAGCTAATGGCGGCGCAGCAGTCCGCTGATGCCTTGGCTAATCCAAAGCTTGGTCAGTGGAGCGTGTTGGCTGGTGGTAACAAGATAAACCCCAAGGCTGAGGCAACGTATCAAAAGCTGCTCGCCGAGGGCTATACAGAGGACGAAATCAAGGCCATGGGCTGGGTGGACGATAAGACAGACGAGTACAATATAGCTAATCCGCTGCCTGATAACTTGATTGAGCTGGAAGGTCCACCACCCCTTGATGATGTAACCGCTTTCTGGGCATGGGCTCAGGCTATAAAGAGCAAGTACGGCACAAACCACGTCACAATCAAGGAATGGCTTGAGGCTAATAATATCGACTATCCGAAATCAAAAGACGTTCCTGAATACATGTAGGGTGAGACTATGGCTAGAGGCTCAATACTGGATATCTTAGCAAGGCGTCAGGCGCAGTCTGAACAGCAGAAGCTTATGCAACAGCAGCAGGACTGGCGAGAGGGTCAAGTGTGGCCTGACTTTGGTCGTAAGCTCTTAGGTGGCCTTCTGGGTGGCGCAACGCAGCTTGGCATGGCTCGTATAGGTGAAGAGTGGTTGCCATCAAAGAAGGCTGAGGCCGAACTCGCGGCCCTCAAGATTGCCGAGCAGAAGAGGCTGGCTGATGAGGCTAAGTTCAAGGCCGATGTTCGCAAGTTTGAAACGGGTGCTTACATACCTGAGACGGGAGTATCGCAAGAGGACTATACGGCTACTGAGGCAAGGCTCCGTGGGGAGTTGCCGGATCGCGCAGCGGAGCTTCGGCGCTTGCACCGAGAATTAACACCCGACGTGCAGTCAGGCATTTCAATGCCTGCCGTGGGCCTGAGAGAGCCCAAGCCCCCAACCCCTGAGCAGATTGAAGCGCAAACCCCTCGCACCATGAAGCAGTACAGCCGTGAGGTCGTAGCCGAGGCCAAAAAGCAGATGAGCGATAAGGACTTTGCGAAGGCCCAAGCCGCCGCCAGGACAGCAGCGGGACTCTGGCCAATGATGCGAAGGTCTGGGTTCAAGGGCCAAACCCCAAAAGACGCGATGGACTTTACCACCTACTTCAGAGGGGTAACAGGTCGCGGTATTGGCGGCGGCAGACGCCTCAAGTTCAAGTCGAGGGAAATGCAGTTGGCCTATGACGCAGTGCAGGCAGACGCAGACGATGCCTTGCGAGGTCGTGGCGACTACAAGAAAGGGGTTCCTGTTTTCGATAAAGATGGCAAGCATATAAAAACCCTCCGAGGCAGAAATGCGGCAATGCACATTATTAGAGAGAGGGGCATTCCGCTCTCTAGGGCCATCAGGGACGGCTACACGGGTCAGGGGGCGAAAACCGCCAGGGCAAAAGCGATCCTTAAGAGCAAGGCAGCTATAGCCGCTGAAAAGATAAAACTTCTACAAAAGAAGATAGATGCCGGGAGAGCAGACGCAAAAGATAGACAGGATTATATGGCGCACAACATGAGTCTGAGGCAGGCCAGGTTTGACCTGGAGGTGATGGACAGGGCCACTGGATCAACAAAACAAGTCACTGATGAGTTCGGCATGACAAAGAAGGTGGTTACTGAGCCGACCCTCACGCCTGAGCAGGCGGGAACCATTCTGGAGGGCACCACCCCTCCCGTCAGGCCCACCCCCGCACAGTCCCCCGCGAACCTGGAGCCATTAGGCAATGAGTCAATGGCGGCTTATGGGCAAAGGCTCAAGGCATTTATGGGTCATGACGCAGCCAAGGCTGAGATGAAGAAGCGATTCAATCCCGATGGAACGCGGAAGTAGCCCATGTCGGACCCTTACGATGACGCCCTTGCAGAGCCAGAGGCAGGGGAGCCCGTAGAGATAGACCCCTATGATGCTGCGCTATTAGAGCCCGCAGAAATGGACCCCTATGATGCTGCGCTTGCGGAGCCAGAGCTTCCATGGCCACTTAGCGATCCATTCATTCAGATGGCAGTGGTCGCACCCTGGGAGCAGATGCCGACAAAGGAGCATGTGGCCAGCAAGCTGCCAACTCCGATGCAGCTACTGGAGAAACAAGGGCCTCCGCGTCACCCGGTAGATGACCCCATATGGGCGGCTGTTGGCGCTCCCAAGCAAGAAGCCGCGACCCCACAAGGGCACAGCCAGGCACAACTGGACGCTGCCCAGCGAAGGGTTGACTCACTGATTGGGTCGGTTCAAGCCCAGAACCTCATGAGGGCGCTGGGCCATAAGGGCATCCGGCAGATGAGCCCAACGGAACTGGAGTTTGAAGAGGCCCCCATCGCCAAAAGCCGAGACGTGAGAATGGGTCAGATAACGGGCCACCAGGTGGAAACAGACGTTATTCCCGGCACGCAGATTGCCAGACAGAAGCCCTCTGTTGCGCTGGACTTCGTTGATACCACAGACGGTCTTCGCATCAACCTTGGTGATATCTATGAGGGCTACGGCTACTTCATAGCCAAAGTCCTGCCCATTGTTGGTGAGTCCGTCCAGCTCATGGCAAAGCACGGGACTCGGGCGGGCGCGGTCAAGGGCTTGCTGAGTCAATCATATGGTACGCAGGGCTGGAAGGGTGATGTAAGCACCGTATATACGGACCTGATTCTAAACGCCTTGCCGGACCCTGCCCAAAAGCTGCTGCCGAAAGATAGGCACGCCTCACCAGAGGAAGCTGTGAAGGCCGCCATCGAGGCAGAGGTTATCCGTCACCACGGCAAACAGGTGTTCTTGAAATACCTCAAAGAAGGCGCGTCTGCACTTCCAGCCGGCTCCGAGGCCGCGAAGGAAATAGCAGAACAGGCCGCACGGTTCGGAACGCCAATATCAGCAGGTAAGCTCACCCTTATGCTGAAAGAGGCAGAGGCATACCCGGATACGGAAGCAAGGATGCGGCTTGCACTGGCACCACTGCATCGCATGGCAGAGGGCAGAGGCGCTGAAGCGCGAGCCATTTCGATGTTGTCCGAGGTCATGGACCGGGGCACCCTCCCCGAAAAGCCGATGACCCCCGCTGAAAAAGAGCGGCAAGAGGAGGCGGCGAAATCAAAGCTCCTGCCGGATATCTATAAAACAACGGTGAACACCTGGCGAAACGTGGAGCACGTCTTCACGGGCATTGGGATGATAGCCTACAACGTGCCCAAGTATGTCTTTAGCGGCCTTCCGATAGACGATAAGGTGGCAACCACCCAGGACATGGGTGAGCACCTTGTAGAGTACTTCACCCATCGCTATGGGATGCTCCTGAAGGGCAATGTGGGGGGCTTTCTTGAGGAGGGCCTTCTGTTTGCCCTCTTTGACCTAGCCCTGCCTTTCCAGGTGACCAGGGGCATGGTTCAGGGGGCTGAGGTGCGCGCTCTCAAAAAAGCGGCAAAGCTCGCAGGCGCAGACAGCTTGCTGGTCGAGAGGATTGTATGGACCGCTGATGATGCGTCATTGTTGGAGCAGGCTAAGAAGCTGAGTGCGGAGATACGGCAGGAGCGAAAAAGGCTAAACAAGCAAGAGCGCATCGTATCAGACAGCGAGAAGGGTCGCGTTGTTTGGGGTGATTACATCAGTGATTACGAGGCGATGCTGAAGGAATTCAACGAGCTGATAAACAGGATCCACCGCAGACAAGACCTCAAAACCAGCAGGGGCCGGATTACTCCAGACAGAAGAACAGAGTACGACGTTGCCAATAAGCAGCGAAAGCAGGCGCTAAAAGAGGGGAAGGAGTCCCTTGCGGAGAACATTGCCGAGCGCATGAGGATCATTGAAGCGGAGAGCGAGCTGGCATTAACGCAAAGGCTCCATGAGCTGGAGCTTGGAAAGACCGTCACCCTGGAGAGACTAGAGGCGGGCAGGGGCCAATTCGCAAAAATAGATGCGGAGTCCAGGGCAGCTAAATCAGCCGTCCAGCAGGTTGAGACCCACTTAGAGAAAACGATAAAGATGCGGGATGACATCGCACTCAGCCTTCGCCCGCAGAGGTTTATGGCCCCTCATGCCAAGGTCGCCCACCACCCAGAAGCCAAGATACTTGCAGAGAAAGCTGCCATTCTGGGGACAGTAGCAGACAAGCTGCTTGCGACGCAGAAGTGGCTCATGCCGTGGGGTGGTATGGGCAGTGGCATAATCGGCGGTGCCATGGGTGGCCCCGTGGGTGCTGGCCTTGGGTTCGCCTCCGGTGGCCTGGTTGGCCTCAACGCCCTAAAGAACAGGCTGCTTCGGGAAAACTCTAAGCTCGCTAAGTTCTTAGACAAGAGAGGTCTAAGAACGAAGGTTGCCAAGGACTTAGATGTTAGGTCCATAACCACCCTTCGGCATTGGTTCAAAGACCCAGATAGGCTTCTACCGGAGACGGTTCAAATCGCAATGAGAGAAGCCGAGGGCGCACAAAGCGCAGCAATCTTTGCTCTCAGCGATAGCCTGCGGGCTCTGCCGAAAGAGCTTTGGCCCGAGATGAGGCAGTTCCTGCACTTTGAGCATGAGGCTGTGGTCAAGCACTTCAACTGGCTTGAGGACAGCAGGGGCAATATCACCTATCAGCTAAAGCCTGAATATGCTGGCAATACCGTCTTGGAGGCCAGCGTCGTTCACGCCAATAAATATGCCGGGCCGATAGCCTCTGTCATCCGGCGCTTCGCCACTAAGAACGCCTTGGAGGTAGGTGTTTTTGAGCATGGGGAACCCATCCTTGGGCGACTGTGGGTGAAGAATATGTACAACTACGACAATCCACATGGCGCGATAAACGCGATTCAGGATACCGTCGTGGGCGATTCGTTTAGAGAGAGCATACTGCGCAAGCGCGGAATCCCCATTGAGGCCCGCGAAATACCGCTCGGTCAGATCATCCCTGAGAACATCATCAACAAAGCGAAAAACCCGGAAGCCAGAAAGCTGATGAGGGATAGAAATGCGTCAGGCCCTGGCGGCTGGGGGATGACAACAGACCTGGTTGAAGAGTTGTTTGTTGGTGTCATGCAAACGATTCATGACGTAAACCTGCTCAAGTCTTACAAGATGATGGCCGCCGACCCCATTGTGGCATCTCGGATTGCCAGGCCGGGGTGGGTAAAGTTCCCAGAGTCAACCGTGCCTGGCCTCAGTGTCAAAAAATACGGTCACCTTGCCGGGAAGTGGGTCAACCCTGACTACGCATACTTTATAAAGATGCAGAACGTATTTGCTGAGAAGGCGACCGGCTTCTGGGGTAAGACCCTTCAGCATTGGAAGGCCGGTAAAACCATATTTAGCCCCGCAACACACGCCACAAACTTCCTGAGCAATGGCCTGGTGTTGTCCATGATGGCTGACATCTCACCGGTAAACCCGCTCAACTGGCGCTTTTATGCGAAGGCAGCAAAGGAGTTTGTGGCAAAGGGAAGCTCCGACCTTTACAGGGAGTGGATAATAAATGGCGGCAAAGGAAGGCGAGGGGCATCGCAGAGGAGCGAGCTGGTTGCCGAGGCTGAGAGCATAGCAGCCCAGCTTCACCTGGGGTCCATGGGCCAGGGCAAGAACTTCATGATGGAGAGCCTGAACAACTGGAGACTCACCTCCCAGGGTGTAGAGCGCATCGGAAATGTCCATATTGGCAAGCGGTTCTACTCAAAGATGGGGCTCATCTACCAAGCTGGCGATGACTTCTACCGCTTTGCGCTGTACCTGAAGCTACGAAACAAAGGCGTGCCGCCCGTTGAGGCCGCGCTCCGTGGAAGGAAGGCGTTTGCCGACTACGAGAACCTGTCAGGCATGTTCCAGGTTGTGAAGAACTCGAACTTTGGAATACCGTTCATTTCGTTTGACGCTCGAATGGCCCCGCAGGTTGCCAAGTGGATGAGAACGAGCCCGCTGAAAGGGATTCTCTTGGCGCAGTCGTTTGACTTTATCAGCCAAATGAACATGGCCCATGCTGGGGTCAACCTGGAGCAAGTGCGGGCGTACATGAGAAACCTCCCCTGGTATCAGCAGCAGGGCTACATTCCATGGGTTCAGTTTAGTGGTGAGCGGCTACGGCCCGGCTCGCAGATTGGGGGCATTGGCATGCTCAAGTACATCCCAGGCGCTCGCTTTGTTCCCCTTATAGACGAGATGAGAAAATACGGGCAGGGCGGTCCCGACGAAATTGTGGACCCAGGCGTCTTTGATTGGCTACGAAGGGCCACCCTAGGCAATAACCCCGTGATGACCTCCTACGCAGTTGCCGCGTTTGGCTACCATCCGTTCTATAAGAAGAAGCTTGAGGGCTTTGGCAAGGACAAGCTGGACTACTTGGCCCAGCTATGGATACCAAACTTCCCGCTAATCCCCTGGTCTTGGGGCGATAAGAGGATTCAAGCGGCAAAGGAGAAGCGAGCAAGGCTTGGGCGGGATGACTCGGAAAGCGAGTTTCAGGCGGGCTTGGCCTCTTGGATAGGTATCAGAGATATTGATTACACCATGCAAGAGATGCTTATGACCGCTGCCGACGAGCGCGACAGAAGAGACATCGCCAACCTGAGAGGTGCGCTTTCAAGGCAGAAGCGAGAGCTTATATCCGATATTGATGCTGCTCGCAGGCGTCGCGACGAGGCTGGGATGCTCAAACTTCAGCAGGGTGCGCGCTTTAGATTTGCAGATATCATTGAGCGCATGGCCGAGATAATGCGTAAGCAGATGACCGAGCGGAACATAAAAAGCCTCAAAGCCTTTTATGAGGTTCACTAAACACTATGCTAGGATTCACAAAGAGGAGCTAGACCAATGTCCAACAGTAGAAAGATATTTTCAGAGAAGGCGACCTTCGACGTTGCCGCATCAGAACTCATCCACCGTTTCACCCCAGACCGTGGCGCTGACACATGGCAGCTCCGCTTATTCTGGACAGGTGGCGCAGGCGGCTCAATGAAGTTTGAGACCTTGGATGAGGATGGAAACGAAACCAACGATGTCATTGAGATTGATGGCTCCCCATTTGACCAGACATCCGGCGACGTGGAGGTGACCTTGGACTCAGCCAATAAGACCCTGCTGGCAACCGTCAGCGGCGGCACAGGCGAGGCCACAGTCAAATGCAAAGCGTGGCGCGTCATTGATGCGACCAACGTGGGCTATCCCACCGCCCTTACTGCCACTGCGTCATAGGAGTAACCCATGGGAACCACACGATACGGCACCCGGCTGAGTATGAAGAAGGCCGATGTGCTTGCAGCAAGAGCAAGTGCAGACGCCGGTTTTGTCATTGAAAACGGTCGCTTGAAGATGACCATGCCGCTTGACCTCAATGACAACCGCATTGTGAACCTGGGTGAAGGCGTTGATGAGACCGACGCTGGTCGAAACAGTGGCGGCGGTGGCGGCGATGCCCGAACCCTTTATACGCGCACCTTTCAGATTAGTGCGGCCACCATTGCAGCTAAGGGGACAGCCTGGAGCGCCAACTTTGAGATATTCACCCTGACTCAGAACGAGGGGATCCGCTGGTGCTGGATGCAGAATGCAGCAGCCTTTACAGGCGGCACTATGTGGGCGCAGTTCGGTGTTATAACGGCCCTCAACTCCCTGTATCTACAGCAGAATGTGTCGGCCATTGGCCACTATGATGATAACTCTATGCACGGCACAAGCTTTCAGACCTATGGTGAGATGGGCGACAAGAAGTACTCAAGCTCATATAACGTGGGTGATGCCACTACCTACTTTAGAACGGGTAACACTATCCACCTCAACCTCCAGACTTATGGCGGTGCCAAAATGAATACGATTGGCGGCGGTGACTTACGTCTTCATTTTGAGATTGTCCGGGTAGACCCTGACCAGATGGAGACCATATGAGTAAATACAAGCAAGAGCTTTTCGAGCTGGCCCGCGACCGACTTGCCTATACAGAGCTTGAGGGCCTGGGCATTGACTGTACTGAAGAGATTGCCGCTATAAACAAGCAAATCAGCGTGGCTAAGAAGCGGCTCGACCGGGTTGATGACATCGAATACTACCAAGATAGGAAGCGATGGAAGCCTGGGACGGGTCTGACTGATTCCCAAAAGAAGAAGATACGGGACATCAAGGGCCTTCATAGCGACTCAATCGCTGGCGAGGTATTCAACTAATGGGACGCACTCGCTACGGGACCAGAATCAGCATAAGACGTGGCGCTGCCAAGGCCGCATACGCTGCATACCAGGCGGGGATGAGCTACTCAACCTCAACCCTTTTCCTTACCAAGCCTCTTGATATGGGCAGCAATAAAATCATCAACCTGACTGATGGCACCAACCCTCAAGATGCTGCCGCATTCAACCAGGCAGGTGGTGTTTCAGGCACAGAGCCCGTAGACATTCAGAGCGTTTACTTTGATGACCTCAATAACGTAACAGATGGCCAACTAGACAAGGGTGAGCTGGTCACCTTCTCAACCGGCTCCACGGGTATCGTGAAAGCTGCCGGGTCAAGCCGCAATGTCGTTGGTGTTATGGCAGAGGACGCTGCCGCAGGAGCCAGTGCCAAGGTTATCTACGCAGGCCGTTGCCAAATCTGGCTCAGTGGCTCTGACGGTCCCGGTGACTATGTGAAGATGAGCAGCACCGCTGGCCTTGGGCAGACAATCACAGGCGTTCAGTCTGGCCGCTTCGCTATCTTAGAGGAAGATGGCCCCGGTGGCACACCTGCTCTAACATGGTGCGCATTCAGCCTCCCAACGGAGATTTACTAATGGCAACGATTGAAGAAGCTGTTCGGAGCTATCGGAAAAAAGATAAGTACCCCAACAACGCCCTTGGGAAGCTGGCAAAGGCGCTCCGCATTCCAGCCAGACACGTCGAGCTACTCTACAAGCGCAGTGTATCCAAGACCGTGGAGGCCAAGGCCGCAGTAGACTATACCGGCTTGACTCGCGCTGAATTGTACAAAGCGGCCAAGGCCAAGGGCCTGGACGTGAACTCCCGAACCAAGAAAGCAGACCTACTCAAAGCCCTAAAGGCCAGCTAGATGTGGTGGTGGTTCTTCGGTGGCCCCAACCCTAAGTGGGTCAACAAGGGAAAGAACCTGCGCTCTTACAAGAGGCGCGGGCCTTTGGACCAGGTGGTCCTCCATGAGAGTGTGACCCCGACAGCCGCATCCTGCGTCAAGGTTCTAAAGCGCCGCAAGCTTGGGGTTCACTACACCATAGACCGCGATGAGGATGGGACTGTACGAAGCCACGTCCCTATAGATAGAGCCTGCTCTCATGCTGGGAGTGGGCACAACCACCGCTCCATCGCCATAGAGATAATCAACAACTATTATGGCAGCAGAGCCAAAGACGAGGACGCCACCATCAAGGCTGTCTGGGCGCATAAGAAGGAGTATATCCTTCCATATGAATCGCAGATGAAAAGTTTGTGGCGTCTATACGTGTGGCTTGTGATATATAGCGACGTGTATATTGCGTTCCCAGGCATCAAGGATGGGGTCATGAAGTGGGGCCGGATAGAGAATCACAAAGCTGGCGGCACCATGGCTCATCACAGATGGGCGCACGCTGACGGGTGTTTTCCTGAAGCCTACCTTTACTGCCGCTCCCGAGGCATGGGTCATGACGATGCATGGAAGGCTACCGTGAAGGCGGCTAAGTCAGGCAAACGCAAGACGAAACTAATTACAGAGGATTTAGCATGAAGTTGGCCGACTGGTTGGTAGTGGCAGCGGTTATAGTTCCGCTGTCAGTAGGGTTCTTTATCTGGATGAGTGACACAGACCACGATGTCAAAGTAAACTCATCCGGCATTGAGCGCGTTGAAGAAGTAAACGACAAGCAGGATGCCGTAATCAGCAAGCTGCAAGAGAAGACCTCCAGCATAGACAGTCGTCTTAGCAGGATTGAGACTCAGCAAAAATCAAACACTAAGCTTCTGGAAAAGATGGACCGGCGGCTTGAGAAAGTATTGGAGAAGAGACATGGCCACTAAGAAGAAAGAAGCCAAGCCCTTATATAAATCACTGACTGTTCAAAGCGCAGTAGCCTTTGCAGTCCTTTTATTAGCCAAAGTATTGCTACCGGTGTTCACAAAGTATGAAGTCCCTGATTCAGTGTTTGAAAGTCTATGTGCATTGCTCGGTGTATCTGGCACAATTGGCCTGCGCCGCGCCCTTCCTGTCCTTATCATTGCTTGTCTTCCTTTCGCGCTTACGCAACCAGGCTGCGGCCCAAGCAAGTG
>Ga0114934_10002534_pt1 | contig 11655 bp, 10 predicted proteins | sample 4SBtaG_2_FD_99695 | JGI IMG/M metagenome (GOLD analysis project Ga0114934, IMG submission 99695) | Deep subsurface microbial communities from Kolumbo volcano to uncover new lineages of life (NeLLi) - 4SBTROV10_white metaG | ecosystem: Environmental > Aquatic > Marine > Volcanic ...
ATTTTACTATATAAAAAAGGGAAATGTAAAAGAAAGCGTGGCTGGGCAAGGTATAATAGAATAGTCTAATCTAATTGAGAATGACACAAGTACAGTGGGCGAGAATAAAAAAAAGGAACATACCATTTTAAAATTTTTCAAACGATTTATCTCTTCTGCAAATGAGACGGATAGTCGACAGCATGCGCCACAGATTTATGCGCGGTCGGAACATAATGTTTCTCGGGCGCAGATCAGTGACAATGCGCTGAAAGTATTATATCGGCTGAAGAAAGCCGGTTTTGATGCCTATCTGGTTGGTGGTTGTGTCAGGGATTTGCTATTAGGGCGTGAACCTAAAGACTTCGATGTTGTGACCAATGCACGGCCGGAGCAGGTTAAGGCGACATTTAGAAATTGTCGTTTGATTGGCCGCCGGTTCCGCCTGGCGCATGTTTATTTTGGTCGTGAGATTATCGAAGTCGCCACCTTCAGGGGTGATGAAAGTGAACAGGATGACCTGCTACGTGTGCATGAAGATGGTCGCTTGTTGCGGGATAACGTATTTGGCACGATTGAAGAGGATGTCTGGCGACGTGATTTTACGGTCAATGCCTTGTATTACAATATTCGCGACTTTTCTATCGTTGATTATACCGGCGGCATGCAGGATCATGCCGAGACCGTCCTGAAATTGATTGGCGACCCGGATGTTCGCTATCGTGAAGATCCCGTCAGGATGTTACGTGCCATTCGGTTTGCCGCTAAACTCGGTTTTAAAATCTCGCCTGAAACTGAAAAACCCATTCATAGACTGGCTTATTTATTGGAGGCCATTCCGGCCGCGCGTTTGTTTGATGAGGTATTGAAATTATTTTTATCGGGCTATGGCGTGCAGACCTTTGAAATGTTGCGTCATTATGGCGTGTTCAAAATTTTGTTTCCGGCGACAGAGCAGAGCCTGACAAAGCAAGAGAGTGAATTTCCACGTTTGTTTGTCGCTAAAGCATTGGAAAACTCGGATGATCGGATTGCCAGCGGCAAGTCGGTGACGCCGTATTTTTTATTGTCGGCATTCTTGTGGGAACCTTTACAGGATCGGCTGAAAGAAAAGTTAGCCCAGGGGGAGAGTGAAATCAACGCCTGGCAGCAGGCCGTGAATGAGGTCTTGAGCGAACAGGTTAAAATTATCGCTATACCGAAAAGATTTACTCAATCCATGCGTGATGTCTGGTTTTTACAGTCGCGCTTTAATCGACGCACGGGCAGCCGGCCTTATCGCTTATTGGCACATCCGCGCTTCAGGGCAGCCTATGACTTTTTAGTGTTACGCGCCGAAACGGGCGGCGCAGAGCAGGATTTGGTCGACTGGTGGACGACATTTCAATTTGCCGATGAAGTCGAGCAGCGACGAATGACGCAGCCGGCCAAAAAAACCGGAAAAGGACGCCGCAGAAGGCGCAACCATTTCCGTACGGATAACAAGAAAAAGACTGAGCAATGAAGACAGCCGCTGAAATAGAGGCGTATATCGGTCTGGGGAGCAATCTTGAGCAACCTGAGGCACAGATAACATCAGCCCGAAAAGAAATTGCGGCATTGCCGCAGGTCGCTGAAGGTGCATTTTCTTCCCTTTATCGCAGTGCGCCGATGGGGCCGCAAGACCAGCCTGATTATATCAATGCCGTGATGAAAATCAGCACAGACTTGTCGCCAATGGCGCTGTTACAGGCTTTGCAGCGCATAGAAAACAGGCATGGGCGGGTGCGGGCCCGGCGCTGGGGTGAAAGGACACTGGATCTGGATATTTTATGCTATGGCGACCAACAGATCGAGCAGCCTGATTTGATTATTCCGCATGTCGGCATTGCCGAGCGTGCATTTGTGCTCTATCCCTTGGCAGAAATTGCCGGGCCTGATCTAGTGATTCCGGGGCAGGGCACATTGTCGCAATTACTGACTGCCTGTCCGTTAAATGGACTTTCCAGGTTGCCCGCATGAATCCCTATAAGACGAATTCTGAACGCCAACTGTTGACGGTTAATCATTTAGCTGAAATGAAGCGGCAAGGGGAAAAAATCGCCTGTTTGACGGCGTATGATGCGAGTTTTAGTGCGCTATTGGATGAAGCCGGGATTGACATTATTTTAGTGGGCGACTCATTAGGCATGGTGATTCAGGGCAATAGCAGTACCGTTCCAGTAACGCTGGATGACATGGTCTATCATAGCCGTTGTGTCACGCGCAGGCGTCGCCGTGCTTTTGTCATCAGTGACATGCCTTTTATGAGCTACAGCACGGTGGAGCAGGCGTTACAGAGTGCGGCGCGTTTAATGCAGCAAGGTGGTGCGCAGATGGTGAAACTGGAAGGCGCGCATGTGGATATCATCCGTTGCCTGGTGGCTCAGGGCATACCGGTTTGTGGGCATTTAGGTTTGTTGCCGCAATCGATTAACCAATTAGGGCGTTATAAGGTTCAGGGAACGGTACCTGACCGGGCCGAACAAATGATTCAGGATGCACTGGCTATTGAAAAGGCGGGGGCGAGTTTATTGGTTCTGGAATGTGTTCCGGCGACATTGGCGCAAACCATCAGCCGACAGCTTGAAATTCCCGTCATTGGCATCGGTGCAGGCCCGGCTTGTGATGGTCAGGTGCTCGTGCTGTACGATATTTTAAATATTGATTCAGGACGTAAGCCTAAATTTTTTAAGGATTTTATGACCGGCTCTAAAAGTGTTTTAGCGGCAGTTAAAACATATCGACAGGCGGTTAAAAAGCAAACCTATCCAGCGCCAGAGCATTGCTATTGATGAAAATTGTTCGAACGATTTCTGAGTTAAGACAGGCTTTGACAAACTGGCGTCAGGCGGGCGATCGCATAAGCCTGGTGCCGACTATGGGCAATTTGCATGCCGGTCATCTGCAACTGGTCACAACCGCGCAGCAGCAGGCCGAGCGTGTTGTGGTCAGTATTTTTGTCAATCCCACTCAATTCGGGCAAGGGGAAGATTTTGCAAGCTATCCGCGGACTGAGGCCGAGGATATTGCAAAGCTTGAGAAAAGTGGTGTCGCGCTGGCTTTTATACCTTCAGTGACGGAGATGTATCCAGGCGAACAACAGGTCAATCTTCACGTGGCAGGGCTTGCAGAGCGTTGGTGTGGCGCCAGTCGCCCTGGGCATTTTGATGGCGTGGCGACCATTGTGGCGAAGCTTTTTAACTTGATTCAGCCCGATACTGCGGTTTTTGGTGAAAAGGATTATCAACAGTTGGCGGTTATCCGGCAGATGGTTCGGGATTTGAATATCCCGGTTTCGATCGTCGGGGCACCGATTGTCAGAGAGCCGGACGGACTGGCGATGAGTTCACGCAATAGCTATCTGACGCCGGTGCAGCGTGCGGTTGCGCCGCGTTTATATCAAGCCTTGTGTCATCTGCGGGATGCCATACAAAGACAGGGAGCGGATACGGAATCCCTTATTCAGACCCAAAAAACGCAATTGCAACAGGCTGGCTTCAAGCTGGATTATCTGGCGTTATGTCATGCGGAGACATTGGAGCCGGCGCTACCTGAAGATCAAGATTTGGTTATTTTGGTGGCGGCCTGGCTAGGGAAGCCCAGGCTCATTGATAATGTACGCTGCTCGCGGTTTTCCGAAAACCATACAAAAACAGGTCGTCGATGTTAAAAAAAATAGCTGGAACAGGATTACTGCTATGCTGTATTTTTTTTGCGGGGCCGCTGTTTGCCGCATCGCAAATAGCCGATATTGTTGCCCAGCTTGAACAAAACAGAATGCAGCTTGATCAGGAAAAAGATGAGGCGCGTATTGATCAGACATTAGAGCGACAATCAGAATTACTGGCGACTTTAATGAAGCAGGTCAAACAATCTGCTCATTTGGTTTTGCCGAAAGGGATCAGCGAAAAACGTCGTAATTTTCTTAAATCCAGGATTGCGGTCAATCAAAAACTCGGCAATAAACTGGCTGTGTTGCGCGATAAGGCTGAACTGGAAGCGGCGAATACACGGCAGGCCATCGGTCAATATCTACGCTATGTAAACAATGCGGCAACGAGTTATGCCGACATAGCCGAGCTGGTTTCCTATTCACAAAAATTATTGGAAAAAAGCCGGGCAAAGAATAAAACATTAAAGTTACCTGAACATTTGCAGCAGCCTGACAGTAAAGTCGCCGCCGAGGTGCTGTCAAAACTGGCTGAATTTGAAGCGGTCAACGGCGTTTATCAAGATATTCTGGATTACGTCATCAGTAATCCACGGCAGATTGTGACGACCCACTGGTTTCAGAATTTATCCTTGTTTTCTGTGATCAGTTATATCAATCAATTTGATTGGGCTAAGCTGGTCAATCGGAAGTTAGCAGCATTGAATATCGATGCGGGTGGTGTCGGGGTTTCTATCGCCATTATCTTGTTGGTTTATTTTTCTTACCCGGTTGTCTTTAAATGTACCAGTTGGTGTATTGAAAAATATATCATTGATGAAGGCGCAGAAAACCAGACCTTGATTTATCACGAAGTCCGCAAGCCTGCCCGCGCGTTGTTAGTGTTTTTTGGGATTGATCTGGCGACTAATGCATTTTTTTATCGCACCGACTTCAGACCGGTTATCGAAAAAATCACCTTTGTCATTTATTGTCTGCTTATCGTTTGGCTGTTATTCAAAATTCTCGACAGCATCATTCTGGTGCATATCAGTCGTATCCGTCGAACCAATAAGGCTCTCCGCAAAGAGTTGTTCAATCTGGGGATTCAGATCATAAAAGGTCTGATTCTGGTCACCGTACTCGCTATCTGTTTGAGTTATTTTGGTATCAATGTCACGGCTATTGTTTCAACCTTGGGGCTGGGTGGTCTGGCTTTTGCATTGGCGGCAAAAGATACGCTATCCAACTTCTTTGGGGGTATTACCATCTTGTTAGACAATATCTACAGCATGGGCGATTGGGTTAAGATTGGCGAGGTGGAAGGCACTGTCGCAGAGATCGGGCTGCGCAGTACTACGATCAGGACGTTTGATAATGCCTTGATCACGATTCCAAATGCGCAGGTCTCTGTTTCCAGTGTCAAAAACTGGAATCGGCGGGCCGTCGGGCGACGCATTAAAATGTATATCGGCGTCACCTATGAAAGCGATATGAATGATATTCGCCAGGCTTTGGAGGATATCCGAAATCTGTTGCGGGAACACCCCGGAATCGCCAACCCGAAGCAAAAAAATATCGTCGAACGTCGGCATTTTAAACTTTCTTCACAGGAAGATTCACAAGGCATAAAAACGACACAACTGGTATTTTTAGACCGATTTAACGACTTTTCCATCGATATTTTGATTTATTGTTTTTCCCGTTCGGTCAACTGGGCGGAATGGCTGGCGGTGAAAGAAGATATTTTGTTCAAACTGGATGAAATTTTAAAGAAAAACAACCTGGAGTTTGCCTACCCGACACAAGTCTGGATTCAGAAAAGCCCGGATGCCGAAAAATTGGCGATTATCGATACGGAAATGGTCAAAAATTGAGGCTTGGCGCCCAATTTATTTTATTCCCATGCCTAATTCGGGTAAAATAAGCTGTTCCCAAGACTAAAGTTTCAAGAGAATGCAGATATCTATGCTCAAAGCAAAACTCCATCGGGCGACGGTAACCCATGCCGAATTAGGCTATGAAGGGTCTTGTGCGATAGATGGCGATATTCTGGATTTTGCCGGTATCAGGGAATATGAGCAAATTCAGATATACAATATCAACAATGGTGAGCGTTTTACCACCTATGCTATTCGGGCTGAAGCGGGTTCCGGTATTTTTTCCGTCAATGGTGCCGCAGCGCGAAAGGCCTGTCCGGGTGATTTGCTCATTATCTGTACCTTTGCGCAAATAGATGAGCGCGAACTGGATGCGTTTAAGCCAACTTTGGTGTATTTTGACGAAAAAAACAATATAACGCGCTCCAGTCATACCGTTCCCGTTCAGGCCGCTTGACCTAAGCGGCATCAAGTCGTCACGGTTTCGCTCATATTGATTTCGTTTCGGGCTTCATCAGCCAGGATAATGCTCTGTTCCATGTCGATAAATACTTTTTGAAAACCAATCCGTTTGTCGGCGTTGATAATCAGTGGCGCCTTAATCGAGCCTTTGACCGTCGGTTTGCTATTCGTGCTGTTTTCTTCATCGGTATGCAGCAAAATCAGCAGTAGAATGTCTGAGTTCTCGTCAAACTGCAGGTGCGCGGCTTCTTTTTCACTTAATGAGAAATTGTAGTTGATGTTGAACGTATCAGGCGTCGTAACGGCGAAGGTTAAATCGGCATCATCAATCGACTGCAGCCAGAATAATGCCTTGTTATCCTCTTGATGAAACAGCTTGAAGCGCTTTTGATCTTCAAAGCCGGGCAGTCCATCGGGGAACTGAATGATTGAATCGGGGTCGATTTGTTGTTTGCCGAGCAGGCTGGACTGAATTTCCATCATGATGCATGTCTGGAGTTAAAAAGATAAGGTATAACATAAATTTATTTTTTTACAAGCCAGAAACTGTGCATTGCAACCGGTCGCTCTTGTGTGTATTCTGCCATTTATGCAAATAAACATGATTGCCGTTGGCAACAAAATGCCCGCCTGGGTCGAACAAGGTTATCGGGAATACGCGAAACGCTTACCCCATGAATATCGTTTGATATTGAAAGAGATCAATCCAGGCAAACGGGGCAAAAACAGCGATACGGCGCGGATTGTTCGGGATGAAGGTCAGCGTATGTTGCAGGCTGTGCCTCAGGGTGCCTATGTGGTGACATTAGACATTCCTGGAAAACCCTGGAGTACCGAGCAATTGGCGAAGGCCATGCAGCGCTGGCAGCAAAATAGTCAGCAGCTTGTATTGATGATTGGTGGCCCGGAAGGCTTGTCCGATCAGGTTCGAGAGCAGGCGCGGGAATCCTGGAGTCTGTCACCTTTGACGTTTCCTCACCCCCTGGTGCGTGTGATTGTGGCAGAACAGATTTACCGCGCCTGGAGCATTCTTAAATCACATCCCTATCATCGTTGATGACAGAGCAAATCATATTAGCCTCAGGTTCTCCCAGGCGGCGGGAATTATTGAACCAGATCGGCGTCACATACCGTGTGCATGCGGTCGATATTGATGAAACAGCTTTGCCAGATGAGCCACCGGATGTTTATGGTCAACGTATTGCCGCTGAAAAGTCAGCCTGCTGTGTAAAACAATTCAAGTCCACGCTTCCGGTGTTAGCGGCTGATACCAGCGTGGTGCTGAATGGGGCGATCATGGGCAAACCGAAAGATGCGGCAGATGCTGAAGCAATGTTGATGGCATTGTCGGGGCGGACGCATCAGGTTTATACAGCGGTGTCATTACGGAATCGATGTCAACATTACGAAGTGTTAAGTGTGACCGATGTGTGTTTTAAGCCCCTGACAAAGGCTGAAGTCCGCGCCTATTGGCACAGCGGAGAGCCGGTTGACAAGGCTGGCGCCTATGCAATTCAGGGGCTAGGGAGTGTATTTATTCAGTCGCTATCAGGAAGCTACAGTGGCGTGATGGGGCTGCCATTATTTGAAACCGCCGCGCTTTTACAGCAACAGGGAATCAAAATTATCCAATGAGTGAAGAAATTTTAATCAATGTGACGCCCCCGGAAACGCGTGTGGCTGTGGTTGAAAACGGTGTGTTGCAAGAGCTGATCATCGAACGGATGCTGCAAAAAGGATTGGTTGGTAATATCTATAAAGGCACTGTTTGCCGGGTTTTACCCGGTATGCAGGCTGCTTTTGTCGATATTGGCCTGGCTAAGGCGGCTTTTCTTCATTTATCCGATTTCAGCACCAAGGAACTGGAAGCCCGGGGTTCGGATAACATTGAGCATTATCTGCGAGAAGGACAGACAATTTTGGTGCAGGTTACCAAAGACCCGTTAGGCAGCAAGGGCGCCCGGCTGACCACCGAGATTTCCATTCCATCGCGCTATCAGGTTTATATGCCTTATGCGAAAATCTGTGGGGTATCGCAACGTATAGAATGTGAAACGGAGCGGGCGCGACTCAGAGCCTGTATCGAGGCCTATCAACAAAAAAATGACAGCGGCGGCTTTATTGCCCGAACCGCCGCTGAATGTGTGGAAGAGACGGTTTTGATCTCTGACATGACATTCTTGCTCAAATTGTGGGAAGCGATACAGGAAAAAGCGCACAAGGCACCGGGTAAAACCCTGATTCATGAAGACTTGCCGCTCAGTATCCGCACCTTGCGCGATTTGTATAAGGAAGGCCTTGAAAAGGTGCGCGTCGATTCGAGAGAAACCTATCATAAACTGATTGAATTTTCTGAAGTGTTTGTGCCAGAAGTTGTGCCGGTGATTGAGCATTATTCAGGTGAGCGGCCATTGTTTGATATTTACAATATCGAAGATGAGATCGCCAAGGCACTGGAGCGCCGCGTGCAACTGAAATCAGGAGGGCATCTGGTGTTCGATCAAACCGAAGCGATGACCACGATCGATGTCAATACCGGCGGTTATGTCGGCGGTCGTAATCTGGAAGAAACGATTTATAAGACCAACCTGGAAGCGGCGCAGACCATCAGCCGACAACTTAGATTGCGCAATCTGGGTGGAATTATTATTATCGATTTTATCGATATGAAAAGCGAGGAGCATAAAAAACAGGTGCTGGATGCGTTGCAGCGCCATCTTGATAAAGATCATGCCAAAACCAAAATTACGGAAGTTTCGGTTCTGGGCCTGGTCGAGATGACACGCAAACGTACCCGGGAAAGCCTGGAACATATCTTATGCGAAACCTGTCCGGCCTGTTCCGGGCGGGGCGTATTGAAAACAGCGGAAACCATTTGTCTGGAGATTTTTCGCGAGATTATTCGTGAAGTCCGACAGTACAAGGTCAAGAAAATTCTGGTTCTGGCTTCAAATGAAGTGGTCGAAATGTTGTTAGATGAAGAAGCGGACATGTTGGCTGAGCTGGAAGTGTTTTTGGGGATTTCGATAAAATTTCGCGCCGAAACGGAATATAACCAGGAACAATACGATGTTGTTCTGCTTTAACCATTATTTATTGATGATTTAAATTATTCTGACGACCTGTTTGCGTTGTGATTCATCATATCACCCGGGCGACCCGGCATTTGATTTTCTGGTCATTACTGATACTGGCTGTGGGCTCTATTGGCATACGTCTGGGGTTATTGGCCGTTGAGCGCTATAAAGTCGAATTGGAGCAAAAAATTGCCGAAATTGGTGGCGTAAAGGTCAAAATAGGTTCACTCCGAGGCGGTGTACAAGGCATTAATCCCGAGATTATTTTACGCAATATTTCGGTATTGTCCGAGGATGAAAGTGGCCAGCCTGCGCTGCGACTTAAGCAGATCAGAGTCGGGATTAATGTTTTCCAATTCATGCAAAGTCGGGATTTATTGGCGTCAACCTGGATTACCCTGGTAGGTACCCGAGTGACTGTCATGCGCGATGAACAAGGGGATATTTCGATTAAAGGGCTGGCTGTCATTGATGAAGCGATTCCGGTCTGGATGCTCAGCTTTCGGCACTATGAAATTCTCGACACGCAGGTCATTTGGCAAGATCAGCATCAACCGCCGCAATTTTTCAAGGATGTTGATTTTTTGTTAAAAAGCGATGGCAGCCGACGCGACTACGATATTCACGCCATGGCTTTATTACCCCCCCCTTATCGCGGATCTTTACGCCTGTCTGCGCGTGTGCACGGCGATCTTTTTGCGGCTAATGTGCCGATCGGCGATGTTTATATCGAAGGCAAAAACGTTGCTTTACCCAAGGCTTTGTCACAATCGATCATAGCGGATGCCGCACTGACCAGCGAGGCGGCTGATTTTAAAATCTGGCTGCGTTGGCAAAATAGGCAGATACATAGCTTGGCAGGACAATGGACAGGCGGTGAACTTAAATTGAAACAGGGACAGGCCGAACAGGATTTTGACAAGGTATCGGCGCTGTTTTCCTGGCAGCGACAACCGCATGGTGGACGGCTGGATGTTGTGGATTTGCAGTTGCAAAAGGCCGATAAAATCATTCCAGCCATGCGTTTTAGTGTCGTCTGCCGGGAGAAGTCTGTCGCGGGTGTCATCAGTACGCTGGATTTGGCTTCACTCCAGTTTTTTACACCGTTTATGCCGGCAGATTGGCACAGAGCTTATCCGCTGACGACATGGCGAGCGACAGGTTTATTGCAAAATACAACCTTTTATGTTGATGACACCAATAATCTTTATGCCTTATCCGGTCAATTTGAGCACTTGAGTTTGAATTCGTCACCAGACCAGTTTTCGTTTTCAGGGCTTTCTGGCACAATTCGGGGCAATAACGACGAAGGTGTGCTTAACTTGGATAGCACGGTGAGTCGAGCCACTTTTCCGAGTATATTCAGAGATAGCTTGCCATTCGAGCAAATTCAGGGCGGGTTATCCTGGAAGCAGAGTGATGCGAGCTGGTTTCTACACAGTCAGCAATTACGCCTGAAAACGAAGGAACTGGAGGCGGTGACGGCCTTGAGTCTGCGCGTGCCTAAAAAAGCGCAACACGCCATCGAAATGGATATGCAGCTTGGCTTTGACAGTTATCGACGAATACAAAATATCAGTCGCTACCTGCCAACCGGCATCATGAATAAGGAACTGGTGCAGTGGTTGGATAATGCTGCCATTTCCGGTGTGATCAACAATGGACGGATGCGCTTGCAAGGGGCTTTGGATCAGTTTCCATTTCAACACGGACAGGGTAAGTTTGAAGTCTTGTTTGATCTGAATGATGGTGCATTGCAATATTCTCCCGATTGGCCGCGTTTGAACCAGCTGGATGCACGCGTACATTTTCTGGCTGATGCATTACAAATCGATATCGATCACGCGCATTCAAAGAAACTGAATAGCCACGCCATACAGATTGTGTTGCCCGATCTGGAAAAGGGTGAACGCGTGCAAGTCAAGGCCAGGGTGGATGGAAAAGTGGATGATTTTCTGCATTATTTACAACAAACGCCTTTGCATCGCACAATCGATAATATCATTGGCACATTACAGGTTGACGGCAAGACCCAGGTGGCGTTTGATTTGGACATACCCTTGCTTGAAACGGCAAAGAACGTCCATGTGACAGGCCATTTTCCGCTTCATCATGCTACCTTGTGGCTTAAACCGCTGGCGATACCCATTAAAAACATTCACGGCACCCTGACGTTTACCGAACAGGGCTTGTTCAGTGATCAGGTAAAAGGCACGTTGGCGCAGTTACCCTTGCAAGCCAATATTTCTTCTGATGCAAAGGCGGTAAGGATTCGTAGTCGGGGAAAAATGAAGACAGATGTCCTGTATCAATTATTCCCCGCCCTGAAAAACAAGGACATCTTGGGCGTGTTTGATTATAAAACGATTGTAACCGTGCCAGATCAGGCCACTTCGCCGATAAACATTGATGTTTATAGCAATCTACAAGGGGTTGCGTTACCTTTACCTGCGCAATTGGGCAAAACGCGGCAGGCTGAAAAAAAGCTGACACTTAATATCAAGCTGAAAAAAAATCAGAACAAAAAGATTTATCTGAATTATGCCGATTTACTCAAAGCCGCGTTAGTCCTGGAAGGCGAAGCCTC
>Ga0114934_10002537_pt1 | contig 11648 bp, 9 predicted proteins | sample 4SBtaG_2_FD_99695 | JGI IMG/M metagenome (GOLD analysis project Ga0114934, IMG submission 99695) | Deep subsurface microbial communities from Kolumbo volcano to uncover new lineages of life (NeLLi) - 4SBTROV10_white metaG | ecosystem: Environmental > Aquatic > Marine > Volcanic ...
AAAATTTTAGAAAGAATTGCAGAACCTGAACGCGTTATCATGTTCCGTGTACCATGGGTAGACGACAAAGGTAATGTTCAAATTAATCGTGGTTTCAGAATTGAGATGAATAGCGCTATTGGACCTTACAAAGGTGGTTTGCGTTTTCACCCAACTGTTTATCTTGGCATCTTGAAATTTTTAGCTTTTGAACAAGTATTTAAAAATTCTCTTACTACACTTCCTATGGGTGGTGGAAAAGGTGGTTCTGATTTTGATCCAAAAGGAAAATCTGACAACGAAGTAATGCGTTTTTGCCAGAGCTTTATGACAGAATTATTCCGTCATATTGGTCCTGACACTGACGTTCCTGCCGGTGATATTAATGTAGGTGGTCGTGAAATTGGTTTCTTATTTGGCCAATACAAAAGATTAAGAAATGAATTTACAGGTGTTTTAACAGGTAAAGGTTTAGAATGGGGTGGTTCACTTATTCGCCCTGAAGCTACCGGTTACGGTGCAGTTTATTTTGCCAATGAAATGTTGAAAACCCGTGGTGATTCTTTCGAAGGAAAAACAGTTGTTATCTCAGGTTCCGGTAATGTGGCTCAATATGCTACAGAAAAAGTTACTCAACTTGGTGGTAAAGTGGTTACACTTTCTGATTCTAATGGATTCATCTATGATCCAGATGGTATTGATGCAGAAAAATTAGCTTATGTAATTGATCTGAAAACTGTTAAGAGAGGCCGTATTAAAGAGTATGCTGAAAAATATGGTGTTGATTACTATGAAGGTAAAAGACCATGGGGCATCAAATGTGATGTTGCTCTTCCATGTGCCACTCAAAATGAAATTAACGGCGAAGAAGCTAAAACATTGGTTAAAAACGGTTGCTATTGTGTAACTGAAGGTGCAAACATGCCATCAAATATTGATGCTATCAATGTTTATCTGGAAAATAAAATTCTTTATGGACCTGGTAAAGCTGCAAATGCAGGTGGTGTAGCAGTATCCGGATTAGAAATGAGCCAAAACTCACAAAGGTTATCATGGACTAGTGAAGAAGTTGATACTAAATTACACAACATCATGAAAGATATTCATGCAAACTGTGTTAAATATGGTAAACAAAAAGATGGTTTCACTAACTATGTTAACGGTGCAAACATTGGTGGCTTTGTTAAAGTTGCGGATGCTATGTTAGCCCAAGGTATAGTATAATCAAACTATTCTAAGTATAAGAAAAAAAGCTGCCAATAGGCAGCTTTTTTTTTATTACTGATATTTTTCAATATCAGTGTTTAACCATTAAGCGTCCCATTTTAGTTTTTTTACCATTTACAATTAACGCATAAACAAAAACACCTGTTTTAAGTTCGGCAGTATTTATTTTAACTTGGTTTGAGTTAGAAGACAAATAATATCTCGAAACTTCAGAACCTAAAATATCATAAAAAATAATGGCTGCAATATCCCCCTGTTTAAGTGAATAGTTAAACTTAACATACGCATTGGCAGGCAATGGGTATGGGTTTCCTATGGATGTATTAATAATATTGTTAGTAATAATTGCTGTTGTGTTTTGCAAATTATAATTCACCAGTACATTAACACTGTCAGACATATCCTGATTGTTGTAGAAAGCATATAGCACACTTGTAACACCCTCATCTCCTGAAGGAAAAACATAGCCATCAAAGGTAGTATCAGTTACACCGGCACCTATGGTTACAGGATTGGATGTAGTACCCGTAAAACAGTTGGAACCAAAACAAAACATATTCATATTAGTTCCATCAGTCGATAATACGGTTTTTTTGCATACAGTTGTTTTACTTGATGAAGTGTTGTTTTTTATATGGGCATAAAAGTAAACTTCATTATCTGAAACAGACCCGTTAACAGTAACGGTATCATTAGTAATGTCAATCCCTTGTAAATCAAAAAGCTGGTAACTTACTTGAGCGTTTAACCAAAAATTGATGGCAGTAAACAAAATTAAAAATGTAATTTTTTGCATATTATAAACTTTAATTCAAAAGTTATATACGAATAAAAAATAAAAAAGTTACAGTAAAAAACTAAAGGGGAGTTTTAATACTTCATAATCCAAGAGGAAACACCTTTCTTTTTAAGTAGTTTCATTTCTTTAGAAGCATCCGATTTCTTTTTAAATATATCGGAAGTAATGCGATAAAAACCGTTGAAATAGAAATAGCGCGCCTTAGGAAAATCTTTTTGTTTTTTCTTGAAAAAATTTTCAGCATTCTGTTTGTCCTTAAAGCTTCCAATAATTAAGCAAAAACTATATTTTGGAATTTCATTGGAACTAAGGTCTTTATGGTTTTGCTCAGGCTTTACCTTTTTTGAGGGTTGCTTTGTTTCCGTTGTTAATCCTTTTTTTATTGATGCAGAGTTGTCCTTATTAGTGGAGGGAATGGTTTCCTTTTTTATTTCTTTAACTATCTCAGCGGTGCTTTTTATTTTTGTAAATGGATTTAATGCAGATTTTTTTTCTGAAAGTTCATCAATTTGTGACGATAGTGAGGAAAGTGCCGGATAACTTGTTAAAAGATTGTCCAGCGGTGCATTAATGTCCTTTGCCGTAAAATTAATACCGAGATTACTTTGTGATTGGTATTTCGGGAAATTTAAAAATCCGTGGGGTATCAACAGGATTGATAAAAGAAGACTGGCAGCAACTAACCATTTATAATAATTTCCGGATGATTTGACATCTGTAATGCGTTGAGGAGGGGGCGTAATAATTTTCTTTGCAGGTGAAATTAATACGGCATCCAGTCCGTAAACATTTGCTAAGAAATTAACTTGCTTATCCGGTGAGAAAATTAATTGATGCTTTAAAGTAAAGCTACCTAAATTGTTGATCTTAACCGTTTCTTTTTTCAGTAGTCGCTTATTAATCTTTTCAACATAATTAGCTACTTTTTGGCGTGCTTGTTCAAACGAGATGTGTTCCCGTTTCATCAAAGTATTGTATAAAAGCCCGTCGTTAGTTTTAAGTTGAACATTGAAACCTACTTTATGTTGTGGCGGATAAAAAATGTTTTTCTTTTCATCATAATGGGCAGGATGATAATTAATGACAAACCCGCCAAAACCCGGAATAATGACGCATTCTTGCTCAAATAAAAGCTCAACTATGTAGTTTTCAATCATCTGAAAATTAAAAATATTTTTGGTAAAGAAAAAAAACTTTTACGGGAAAAAACCTGTTTTCTTGAAATTTTAATAACAATTTATTAACTACAAAAAGCAGATTATTTTGTATTATTCATAAAACCAATAATGTCTCTAACTTCTTTAACTGTTTCTTGTGCGGATATTTTTGCTTTTTCTGCCCCTGCTTTCAATACTTTATTGATATAGACATCATCGGATGACAGTGATATGATTTTTTCACGAATTGGCTTCACAAATTGAATAATATCTTCTGCCAACTGTTTTTTTAAGTCTCCATACCGTATGGTCATATTATTGAATTTTTCTGTAAAGAAATCAACGGTGTCGGGTGTGGAAACCAACTTCATTAACGAGAAAATATTTTTTACCGGTTCCGACATTTCTTGATTTATTTGTGTGGGACCTGAGTCTGTAACCGCACGCATCACTTTTTTACGAATTGATTTTTCATCTTCGTAAAGAAAAATACCGTTATTATCACTCTTGCCCATTTTTCCGCTTCCTTCCAATCCGGGAACTTTTACCAAAGGTCTGCCAAAATTATAGGCTTCGGGTTCAGGAAAAAACTTAACGCCATAGAAATTATTAAACCGTTTGGCAAAATTGCGAGCCATTTCCAAATGCTGTTCTTGATCTTTTCCTACAGGCACTTTTGTCGCTCTATGAATTAAAACATCAGCCGCCATCAACACAGGATAAGTCAATAAGCCGGCATTAATATTATTCGGATGCATACGGGCTTTGTCCTTAAACGAAGCAGTGCGCTCCAATTCCCCCTTGTAAGCAAACATATTCAGTAATAAATATAATTCTGCAACTTCTTCTACATCACTTTGAACATACAAAACAGCTTTTTCAGGGTCTAAGCCGGCAGCAAGATATTCGACAATCACATTTTTCACTCTTTCTTTCAAATCTCCGGAATCAGGATGTGTTGTTAAGGAATGATAATCTGCAATAAAGAAAAAGCATTTATGGGCATTTTGTAATTCAATAAAATTTTGTACTGCCCCAAAATAGTTGCCTAAATGAAGATGCCCGGTTGGTCTGATGCCACTTAGAATAATGTCCATAGAAAATATTTATTTTTGTACAAAGTTAACATATTACTAAAAGCAGAAACTGTAATTAATTGCAATTTTATTCTTAAAAAGAAGAAATAAGAATTTGTGTCTATAAATAAAAAAGCCTTCCAAAATAATCTTTGAAAGGCTTATTTGTGGGCCCACCAGGGCTCGAACCTGGGACCCTCTGATTATGAGTCAGATGCTCTAACCAACTGAGCTATGGGCCCGGACTTTTCTAAAAAGCGAGTGCAAATATACTATTATTTTTATTTTTGTAAATTATTTTTTTTAACAGAATGATAAAAAATATTATTTTAGATTTAGGTGGCGTTGTTATTAATATTGATTATCAGCTCACTATAGATGCTTTTGAAAAGTTGGGAATTGTAAATGCTCACGAATTTTATTCTCAGCAGCAGCAAACCAATTTGTTTGATTTGTTAGAGAAAGGCAATATTTCAGATGATAGCTTCCGGGACGAAATACGAAAATTTGCACAAAAAAATCTTTCTGATGAAGCCATTGATAACGCATGGAATGCCATGTTATTGGATTTTCCGCCGGCACGGTTAGAAACATTGATGTTGCTCAAATCCAAATACAAAACTTTTCTGTTGAGCAATACCAACAGCATACATTATAGGGCTTATACGCAAACGCTAAAAACAAACTTTGGCAAAGAAAATTTATCGGATTATTTCCATAAGGAATATTATTCACATTTGATAAAACGCCGGAAACCAAATCCTGATGTTTTTCGTTTTGTAATAAATGATCAAAATCTGCAACCGCATGAGACTTTATTTATCGATGACTCAAAACAACATATTCTCGGTGCACAATCGGTTAATTTGCAGACACACCTCTTGGTTGGTGAAACACTTGAAAATTATCTAATTCGTAGTAATTTGTTGTAACTGCTAAATTTTAATACTTTTGTAAGTTTAGATTAAGCAGAATAAATAATCTTTTATGACAATAGATAGAACCAAACAACCACCTTTGAATATTATTGAAAAACCGGAGTTTTTGAAGCCGGTTACTAATCATACCGGTAGTGGTAATCCGTATTTCTCATTATGCTCAAATAATTTACCTGTTTTAAAACTGGATATTATGTTTCCGGCGGGTAGTATTTTTGACCCTAATCCGGCGGTTGGAGTAGCAACAGCCAATTTGTTGACAACGGGCACTAAATTACTTTCTGCAGCGCAAATTGCCGAAATTATAGATTTTCACGGTGCTTCTGTTTCGCTCTCCGTTTCCAAAAAATATGTTATTATTACTGTTAGTTTCTTGCCGAAACAGGCAGTTAAAATTTTTGATTTACTAAGTCAAATTCTTGATGAACCTACTTTCCCACAAACAGAGATTGACCTATTTGTAAATAAAAGTATTCGTCAACTGCAAATTAACATGGAGAAAGTGAGCTATTTGGCATCACGACAATTTAATAAGATGTTATTCTCTGAAAATCATGCATTTGGAAAAAGTGTTTCCATCGATGATTATAAAAAACTAAAATCAAAGCAACTATATGACTTCTTTATTCGTCATTACAAACAACAAAAACCGATCATTTTGATAACAGGCGATATTGATAAGACAATTACAAAGCCATTGGAGGATTTTATTGATAAGTTAGGGACAACCAAATCTGTTAGTGAAGCAGTTCCTACATTGGATATTCCGGCAATGCCTGTGTCGAAAGAATGCCTTCAGAAGGAAGGGGTTCAGTCGGCTATTCGTTTCGGGAAGCTGACTATCAATAAATTTCACCCCGATTATTTTAAGCTGATTTTTACTAATACACTGTTTGGCGGCTATTTTGGTTCAAGATTGATTAAGAATATCCGCGAAGAAAAAGGTTATACCTACGGTATTTATGCTCATTTGAGCAGTTTTATGGAAACAGGTTATTTTTATGTCTCTGCTGATGTGGGAAGTAACTATGGAAAAGCTACTATCCAAGAGGTGGAAAAGGAAATAAAACTTTTGCAGGACCATCTCGTACCAAGTGATGAAATGGAAAGAGTGAAAAATTATTTGTCCGGTATTTTACTACAGAAATTTGATGGTGTTTTTGCCATTAGCGATGCATTTTTGGAATTAAAGAAATTTGATTTGGACTGGAACTATTATGTAATTCTCTCTGATACGATAAAATATATTACACCTGACGAAGTTAATAATATGGCAAAACAATATTTTAATATAAACGAAATGAGCTCCTTAATTGTTGGTCAATGCTAAAACGGGTTTTAATCATATTGTCGTTTGTGTTTTTAACTTTCCGGTTGTTCTCTCAGGATATTTGGAAACCCGATGTTCCTTTTTTGGATTCGGTAAGTGTTGATTTTTCTAATTTGAATGGTAATGTCATTTTGGGATGGGAGCCCAGCGATTCACTGGATGTGATGGGGTACTATATCTATAAAAACACGAATACCATGGCTTCCCCAAATTGGACAAAAATTGATAGTGTTTTGGGAAGATTAACAACGACTTACACGGATTTTAATGCCGATGCAGAATTTCATTCTGAGGGTTACAGGATTGCTGCCTTTGATTCTTCCCGCAATTTGAGTGCATTATCTGATTATCACTATACAATGTATGCTTTCCCTTATTCTGAGACTGTCGATTGTCAATTCAGAATTAAATTGGCATGGAATACTTATATTGGATGGACCAATGGCGTGGCGAATTATGATATTTATCGTGAAGAAAACAGCTCCGGAAACATGCTTTATGTGGGAACAGTTTCCAGTGCACAAACTTATTTTATTGACACCAATGTCTTGGACAATAGTGCTTATTGTTATTATATTCGTGCTAATGGCTATAATGGTTTTACCTCATCGTCAAATCAAACTTGCAGGGTTGTAGATATTCCTAACAACCCACAATTTATTGTTTCTTTGAATGCCAGCGTAGAAGCCGAAAATCATATCACTTTAAAGTTTCTGGTTGATACAGGTGCTCAAAATGTCCACGATTACCGTGTGTTTAGGTCAGATTCGCTCAATGGTACTTACAGCCTTATTAAAACAATTGCTTTTTCTTCAAGTCCGGAACTATCATTTGTTGATGAGGTGCCATCTGACAAAGAAAAATATTATTACAAAATAGCTGCTTTTAATAATTGTGGACGACAATTACTGGAATCAAATGTAGTGTCAAATATTGTTATTACGGCTTTCAATAATGGTGATTTGCAACATGAGCTTTACTGGGAAGATTTTTATCAATGGCTGGGTGGTATTCAGCGATTTGAATTACACCGTGTTGTCGAAGATGTTGACGAGGTCATTGTCAATTCAACTTTTAGCATGAATAATTATGTTGATGATATTTCCGAATTACCGTTTAAAGACCATTTTTATTCCGGTAAATTTTGTTATTACATACGCTATTTTGAAGACAATAATAATCCTTTTGGTTATCAAGATTCCAGTCGTTCTAATATGGTCTGTACGCAAGAATTTTCGCGAGTGTTTTTCCCAACGGCTTTTTCTCCGCTTTCAGCGAATGGGAATGTAAACAGGATTTTTAAACCATCTTTACTTTTTATCTCTCAGGACAATTATCATTTTGAAATTTATAATCGTTGGGGCGAAAAAATTTTCGAAACCAGTAATCCTAGCGAAGGGTGGGACGGAAAAACAAAATGTGGAAACTGTGTGGCTCAATCAGGAAAATATGTATATTTGGTAACTTACACAGATGCTAACGGAGATATTCACAAGCATTCGGGGAGCTTTATTATATTCCAATAAAAAAAGCCCCTGAAAAATCAAGGGCTTTTTAGTAATTTTTTTATTTCTCAAATAATTAGAGAACTCTTTTTTGTTTGATACGGGCTTTTTTACCGGTTAAACCACGCAAATAATAGATGCGGGAACGACGGACTTTACCGACTTTATTTATCTCAATCTTTTCAATAAAAGGAGACATTACCGGAAAAATTCGTTCAACACCAACACCGTTTGAAATTTTACGAACTGTAAATGTTCCGGTTGCGCCACTGCCTTTACGCTGGATGACTACACCACGGTAATTCTGAATCCTTTCTTTGTTACCTTCTTTAATTTTATAGTGAACCGTTATGGTATCTCCTGATTTAAATTGAGGATATTCTTTGGCTTCGGTGAAATGGTTTTCTGCTATTTTTATTCCGTTCATCACTTGAATTTTTTTTTATGGGTTGCAAAAGTACTACTTTCTTTTAATTCACAAAAACAAATATTTTATTTTTTTTCTTTTTCAGTATAAGAATTTTGTTATAAAATGGTTTGGGGTCTCTTCAAATAAACGATTGCCTTCAACATCTGTAATTTTTAATAAGCCGGTTTTAAAGCGGTTCATATCATTGGGTTCTACTTTTTTATTTTTGTCGGCTAAAACAAAGACCGGAACTTTTTCTATTTGTAGTGACCGGCAAATCATGCCGGTATTTACTTTGTTAATAAAGCTGTGAGGGAAGATTAAGTCGGAACCAAAAAAAGCGACATCAATACCGGACGCTATTTCTTTTATTTGTTCATCATCAATTATTTCAACAATAAAACCATTGTTTTGTAAAAATCCGGCTTGTATTAACCCTTCGGCACCTGGCTTAGATACAGTTTGATAGATTTTTTTGATATTTGTTTTGTGATTTTTTAGTGCTATTAAAAATTGTTTTACCGAACGGCTATTGCTATGTAATAATATTGTACCGGTATTGATGCCGGGTGATAGAAATGCTTTGGCTTGTTTTTTTTGTAAATTGTTGTAATATTCTTTGGTTGAATTGATTAAAACATTTAATTGCTGTAAATCCGGTTCTATCGATGCAAAAATAGTTTTTAGCTTTAAGATAATTTGGTGTACAACGATGAATGAACCTTGAGATGTATCTAATTTATCGAGTGCGAGGTTTATATCTTGAACAGCATTTTCTGTAATTTCTTTTTGACCGGCATCGAATGCCGTTGTAAAAGCATCTAAAACGGCAAAAACCAAATCAATGGAGCCGGCAGTGCGGTCATTGGCAATTGCTTCAAGCGTTGAGATTAGAGTATTTATCATAGTTGTTCTTTTCTTCTAACTTTTCAAAAGTTTCCGCAAAACCCTTCGTCATTGCGAACGAGGAACGAGTGTGGCAATCTACTGATTTTAAAGAGATTGCTTCGGTAAACTGCCTCGCAATGACGATCATTTTTTTGGTTTCTAAACAATTTTTTTTCGTGAAGATAATTAAAAAATAAACACACCCTTTAATCCCCTCTTAATAGAGGGGAAATCCTACTATCCCCGCTACCTCACGATTGTATCGTGTGGTTTCCTAAAACTTTTCAGAAGTTCCAAACTTTTGAAAAGTTTAAATAATTACATTTGTAAAAAATAGTTAGCGTCATGGTAGCAAAAGATTTAATTTCTGATGTGGTATCGCCATTATTTACTTCCGATACCGGTAATACGGCATTGAGTTGGATGGAGATTCATAAGGTATCGCATTTGCCCATTGTTAATAATAAGCAATTTCTTGGTCTTATCTCTGAATCCGATATTTTTGACTTAAATTCGCCCGATACGCCCATTGGTGACCATAAATTGTCGTTGTTTAGTCCTTATGTTTTTGAAGATGACCATATTTATACGGTTATTGCTTTAGTTAACAAGTTGAAGTTGACGATTATTCCCGTTCTTGACCACGAAAATAATTATCTTGGGGTTATTACATTACAAGATTTGGTGCATCATTTTTCTGATCTTATTAACGCAGACCAACACGGCGGTATTATTGTTCTGGAAATGAATGTTCATGACTATTCTTTATCGCAAATTAGTCAAATTGTTGAAAGCAATAATGTTAAAATATTGAGTATCTATCTGCATACCAATCCCAATACAACAAAATTAGAAGTTATTTTAAAATTGAATGCTGTTGATTTATCGGCTGTTATTCAGACTTTTATTCGTTACGATTATATTATTAAGGCATCCTATCAGGAAGAATCCGAAATAGAGGGTTTGTATAAAAAACGATACGAATCATTTTTGCGCTATTTGAATATATAAATGATATGCGGCAAATATTAACGGTCATTTTTTTTCTAATTATTTTCACCGGATTTGCCCAAAATCGTATTATCAAAGCCATTCGTTTAACAGGGAACAAGCTAACAAAAGATTTTGTGGTTTTCAGGGAGTTGTCCTTTCAAGTTAGTGATACTATTGATTTGAAAAATTGGAAAACGCTAAAAATAGAAAACGAAGAAAATTTATTAAATACCGGTTTATTCAATTTTGTAACCCTTTCGATAGATACGGGTTCTGCTACGGCTGTAACGATATTGATTAACCTGGAAGAACGGTGGTATTTGTGGCCTTATCCCATATTGGAACATGCGGATCGCAATTTTAGTTCTTTTTTGTATTATCATGATTGGCAGATGGTTAATTATGGATTTTATGTAGAGAAAGAAAATTTTCGTGGCAGGAACGAAGTGCTGAAAGCCAAGATTCGTTTTGGATATCGAGAGCAATATGGATTTTATTACGGAAAACCGTTTTTTCGTCATAATGAGAATAATGGTATTGGCTATTTTTTTGCCTACAATCGTCAGCACGAGAGCTCTTATGCTACGCAAGACAATAGACTGGTTTATGTGCGTTCCGATCAATATTTGCGTCAGAGTTACGAATCGGAAGTTTATTTTAGTCACCGGTTTGATTTTTACCATTATTTTAATTTCACATTCGGATTTGCAAATAGAAAGGCTGCCGATACCTTGGTGTCGCTGAATCCAATGTTTTATGGCGATAATAAATCACAATTGACCTATCTGACGGCACAAGTCAATTTTACCATTGACAAGCGTGATATTCATTATTATCCAACCAAGGGCTATTTTTTGGGAATTACAGGGAAGAAATATGGATTGGGTATTTTTGATGGACTAAATAAATATGCTTTTTATTTTGACGGTAGGAAATTTTGGCAGTTTTCGCCCCGTTGGACAGCTGCCAATAGTATAGGTGTCAGAAAGTCTTCTGAGAAATTGCCTTATCTGCTTAACTATGGTCTGGGCTATGGCGCTTATCTCAATGGTTTTGAATATTTTGTTATTCAGGGCAGTGATTTTGTTACATTTAAGAATATGCTCAGATATAATATATTACCACGAAAAGTATCTTATTTGTCTTTTATTCCGCTTAATAAGTTTAATAAAATTCATTATGCCGCTTATGTAAATGCGTTTTTTCATACGGGGTATGTACGCAATTACCAATCCGTTGATGCGTATTATAATACAATGGAAAATACATGGCTTTATTCTTATGGTTTAGGGATAGATATAGTTACTTATTACGATAAAGTTTTCAGAATTGACTTTTCATTAAATA
>Ga0114934_10002538_pt1 | contig 11647 bp, 12 predicted proteins | sample 4SBtaG_2_FD_99695 | JGI IMG/M metagenome (GOLD analysis project Ga0114934, IMG submission 99695) | Deep subsurface microbial communities from Kolumbo volcano to uncover new lineages of life (NeLLi) - 4SBTROV10_white metaG | ecosystem: Environmental > Aquatic > Marine > Volcanic ...
GCTGACCCTGGCGAAACGGTGAATGTTGCTGACCAGCATCCCGAGGTCGTGACAAAAATGAATGCGCAAATTAAAAGTGCACGGACTGCTTCCAAGCTGCCCAAATTCAATTTCCCGCTCGTTCGTAAAGGGGGGAGTCACGGAGGCGTGCGCAAAAAGTAGTAGTGAGTCGCGGCTTGGAGAATATCGCCAAGCGGAAAACATACCCTCCGGCAAGGGAAATGGTCCGTCCAGCAACAACTTGTGAATACAGTGATAGTTTGTGTGCCAACCAGAGCGGGAGTGGCTGACGGTACGTGTGCGACATAATCGAGATAAGAAACGTGTTGTCCAGTTCAAGAAGAAACGACAAAAATTTATGAGAAACCACCACTGCACCTGCTTTTTGTTGATCGTTGCTGGGCTCATGGCTTTGCATGCGCGCACCGTGACTGCCGAGCAAGCCAACATCAAGCGTTACAACGTCCTGTTCATTGCCATCGATGACCTGAACGACTGGGTCGGTTGCCTGGGTGGAAACCCGCAGGCGATCACACCGAACTTTGACCGCTACGCGAGGGATCACGCGATGGTTATGAACAAGGCCTACTGCCCTTCCACCGTTTGTGGCCCGACACGCTCAGCGCTACTGACTGGAAAACACGCGACGCATACGGGTGTGTACGGGAACGGGCAAAACCTGAAACATGCCCCGAAGGCGAAAGACCTTGTCACCTTGCCGGAGTATTTCGGTGACCATGGCTACCACACGCTCAGCCGTGGAAAAATCTTCCACAAGCATGGCGACCCCAATACGCGTGGCGGAGTGGATGAAGGGCAATGGGCGTTTCATGAGTTTGTCAAAGCGAAGGGGTCGAACGGCCCAACGTTATGGGAAGAAAAGCCCACGTTGGCCGGCGTCAAGTCAGGTGGTACTCCATTTACCTGGGGCGGCGTGAAAGGTCCAACAGAAAAAACCAAGGATTACGCGACATGTGCATGGGCTGCAGAGCAACTCGAGCGTGACTTCGATGGGAAACCGTTTTTCATGGCGGTGGGCCTGTCGAAACCGCACCTCTCTTGGTATGTGCCGCAAGAATTCTTTGATCTCTATCCGTTAGACAAGATCGAGGCCGCGCCCTTCAATCGTGACGATCTTGACGACATTGTGCGAAAAGACGGGAAGCCAATTTTCAAGCCCACTGGCCGATTCCTTGTGGCTGATGGGAACGACATGCACAAGCAGGCAAACCGTGCCTATCTCGCGTGTGTCAGTTACGTCGACCATTGCATGGGCGTTTTGTTTGACTCACTTGAAAAGAGCCAGTACGCGGACAACACCATTGTCATGATCTGGGGTGACCATGGGTGGCACTTGAGCGAGAAGATGCACTATGGAAAAACGGGACTGTGGGAGGAATCGGCACGCGTGCCTTTCATCGTGAACGTTCCCGGCGTCACGCCGCCGAATACGAAGTGTGATGGTGTAGTGAATTTGATTGACATGTATCCAACGTTGATTGAGCTCTGCGGTCTTCCACCTAATCCGGAAAACGACGGGCGTAGCTTCACGACGTTGCTTAAGAATCCATCGATGGAGTGGGATCAGCCGACGCTGACAACCTATCAATGCAAGAACCACTCTATCACTGACGGACGATATCGTTATACGTGGTATGGGGGGCGTGCCGATGGTGCTGAGGAACTCTACGATCACGATGCCGACCCGCTCGAACACACCAATCTTGCAAGCGATCCAAGCTACAGGGAGGTCATCGTGCGACTCCGTCAGCACGTGCCGACGCATCATGAGCCCAACAGTCCGTCCAATCCTCACAACGCACTAAAAAACTCAAAAAATCAAGTACGATCGAAACGCGTCAAAGAGTAGCCGAAACAAAGGGTTCCATATTTATTGTGAACGTGTTCGTGGCTGTAGTATCTGCCTCTAAGAGGCAGGATGTGAGTGAACGAGAGAAAGATGTCGTGATCCACGATCGATTTGCCAGCAGCACTGGAACGCTGACGGGACTCGTATGAGAGTACTCAATCAAACAGCTACCCTCGTTGAATACTCACCTGTGACATCCGAAACCCTTGGCCAATACAGGTGACGAATACACTTCTTTTGTGATAGACATGCTAAAACTCCGTGAAGATACGGACTCGATGCCCGACTCGAACTTAACATTGCCGAACAACCATTTGGGGCATCACCCATCTCAAGAAAGAAAAATGACCAATGTCTGACACCTCACCCATTGCCGTTGTCCTTGCAGCTGGCAAGGGTACTCGCATGAACAGCGACCTGCCCAAGGTACTCCATGAGGCTGCTGGCAAGACTCTGCTTGCATGGGTTCTTGATGCACTAAGCGACGCTGGCTGCCATGACCAGATTGTTGTCGTTGGGTATGGCGGTGACAGCGTACGCACAGATGTTGGAGCAAGACCGGGTGTTCAATTCGCTGTTCAGCAGAAACAGCAGGGAACTGGTGACGCTGTTCGAGCGGCAGCACCACTGATCGAATCCATAAATGCCATAGGCGACCGTTCTCGGCCTGTAGTCATTGTCTGCGGTGACTCACCTTTGCTACGCCCTTCCAGTATCCGACGTTTACTCGAAGCTTTTCAATCCACGGGTGCTGCATGCCTTCTCGGAACAGCGATCACAGAAGACCCAAGCGGGTTGGGCCGTATAGTGCGCGACGCAGACAAACAGTTTGTATGTATTACTGAAGAGAAGGATGCGAATGAAAGCGAGCGACTGATTCAAGAAGTGAACATGAGCACCTATGTTTTCGCCGCCGACCAGTTGCTATGGGCTTTGGAGAGGATTAACACAAACAACGCAGCTGGAGAGTACTATCTCACCGATTGCCCAAAAGTGCTCCTCGACGCAGGCAAACAAGTCGATGCAGTAGCCTGCCTTGATCCAAGTGAAACGCTATCTGTCAACACACCACAGCAACTAGTCGCTGTGGCGAACGCTCTCCAAACAGTTCAGAGATAATTGATTACTGTTCTTGTGACTGTGAAATCCGTCTTGCCCGGCAGAGAGTGACAATCCTTGAACATCCTCCCCAATACCTTAAAAGAGTGTGGTAGTAACTCACCCCTTCTCTTCTTACAGTTCCGAGATCACTCATGAATGATTTAAAGATTTTTAGCGGGCTGGCGAACCCCTCTTTAACTCAGGACATTTGCCGCTATCTCAATCTCCCTATGGGCAAGATGTCGATCGGTCGTTTTCCGGATAGAGAGATCTCGTGCAAAATTGATGAGGATGTTCGAGGACGAGACATTTTTATCGTTCAGCCTACATGCCCGCCAGTTGACGAATATCTCATGGAACTGTTGGTCATGATCGATAGTTTCAAGCGGGCAAGTTCGTACAGAATTACAGCAGTGATTCCATATTTTGGCTATGCAAGGCAGGACCGAAAAGACGCCGGCAGAGTCCCCATTACTGCCAAGCTTGTCGCCAACTTGATTACCCGTGCGGGTGCGGATCGCGTGCTTGCAATGGATCTTCATGCTGCTCAGATTCAGGGATTTTTCGATGTCCCTGTGGACCACCTGTACGCCGCACCTGTACTCAACAACCACTTGCAATCAATCGATTTACCAGCTGATGATTTGATAGTTGTCAGTCCTGACGTCGGTGGAATCAAGCGGGCAGTTGGCCATGGTCAAAGGCTCAATGCTCCTCTGGCGATTGTTGACAAAAGGCGGGTGAGTGCTGACACGACAACAAGTGCAAACATCATTGGTGCAAGTGTCGAAGGAAAAGTCGCCCTCATGTTCGATGACATGATCAGCACAGCCGGATCTATCTGCTCAGCAGCCGAAGTACTTCATAATCATGGTGCCAAACAGATTTTTGCAGCGGCAACCCACGGACTCCTGGTCGGACCGGCTGTCGAAAGATTGCAGGCGGCCCCCCTGTCTGGAATCATCGTGACTGACTCAATACCGCTTGCACAAGAGAAAAATCTGCCAAATATTACGGTTCTCTCTGTTGCCAGTTTGCTTGGGCAGGCAATAAAGCGAATTCATCGGAATGAGTCGGTCAGCATGATGTTTCAATAATTGAGTATTCGGGCCGTACTTGAGCGTGCCCGGTTGCGAAAAGATCGAGAAATGGCACAATATCAGGCCCAATTAAGGAGTTCCTGATGAGCGATCTACTCGAAGTCACAGCCCGTAGCGTTACGGGTACACAAGCCTGCCAAAAACTACGCCAAGAGGGCCATGTTCCCGCTGTTTTATACGGACATGGGGAAACATGTGTTGATTTATCAGTCCGACGCGATGCCGTCGAGGCAATGGTCCGTCATGGCAGCAAAACCGTCGAGTTAACTGGAGCTGTGAAATCACCTGCTCTTGTTCGTGAACTTCAGTGGAATGCATACGGTACGATTCCCCTGCATATTGATTTTTTACGGATTGATCCGTCGGAAAAAATCAATGTTGTGGTTCCTATTGAGTTACGTGGGGAATGTCCAGGAGCAAAAGCAGGAGGGAAGTTCAAACAGGTTCTCAGAGAAATCGATGTTGAATGTACGGCTCAGACCATGCCCGAAGTTGCCGTTGCTCATGTTGCTCATCTCGAGGCCGGAAATGTTCTCAAGGTAAAACATCTTGAACTCCCCCAAGGGGCTCATGCAACGGCAGACGACGAAGCCGTTGTAGCCTCATGCCTTCTTTCCGACCAAAAGCTTGAAGACGCCACAGACATTGGAACAAAAGCAACAGAGTCAAACGATGAATAACAGAGACTCGGTGTTGCGTGAACAATTGTATTTTAGACGACATGTACTCCCAACGGTGATGCTCTGTGAAATTGTTGGTTGGTTTAGGTAATCCCGGACGGAAATATGAAGGCACTCGACACAATGTCGGATTCGACGTACTCGACGTATTGGCAGGTCGCGGGGGAAACCCAAGCCGACGGCAACAATTCCAAGGAGAGACGTCCCAGACGACCATTCGCGGGACTCAGGCATTATTACTCTGGCCACTTACATGGATGAATTTAAGCGGAGGCAGCGTGCTCGCCGCTCGTGATTTTTACAAACTAGACCTAACGGACATTCTTGTGATCTGTGATGACTTCCAACTGCCGCTCAAAACTATTCGGATGCGACCGAGTGGATCTGCGGGCGGCCAGAAGGGCCTAGCGGACACTATCACACGTCTTTCAAGCACAACGATACCAAGGCTCCGAGTGGGCATCGGACCAGTTCCAAAACAGCAGGATCCACCTTCCTTTGTACTCGGGAAATTTTCCAAGTATGAACAGGGAGACCTCGACGAGACAATTCAACGGGCTGCCGATGCTGCCGAATCTTGGGTAACTATTGGGATAGAAGCCTCCATGAATCGGTACAACTGACAAACAGCACTACACAAAAAAGACTTTTTTAAAAATAAAACGGAAGGACAATTTAAAATGACTGTTTACGAAGGGATGTTTATCCTGGATTCGACGAAGTATTCTCGTGACCCCGACACTGTTACAGGCCAACTCAACGACCTAGTGACCGAGCACGGGGGAACGGTTCTTGTGTCTCAACTCTGGGACGAAAGAAAACTCGCTTATCCGATCAATGGTCAGCGTAAGGGCTCTTATTGGCTCATTTATTTCAGCATAGATGGACCAAATCTTGCTGCTTTTGAACGACAATGTGAATTAAACGAAAATGTGTTGCGACGACTGATTTTGAAAATCGACTCCCGTTTGGCCGAGCCACTTATCCAGCATGCACAAGCCGGGAACAGCAGCACGAAACCAGCACAAACAACTGCCGGCAAATAAGTCACCATGAAGGAGCACCTGCTGCAGGGCTTGACGGAAACTGAACATCTGTTCATTATCAGGGGTGTCTTCGGCATCGGGTGAGATATGTCGTTGCACGTACTGATTATTTTGCGGACAAAGAAAAAAGGGAGATCGCCATGGCGAGTAGCATGAACCGGGTATTTCTCATGGGAAACGTAACCCGTGACCCAGAGCTTCGGTATATTTCAAACGGTTCAGCAGTCACTGAAATCGGTCTTGCGATCAATGATCGGCGTAAATCTTCATCTGGCGAGTGGGTTGAAGAAACGACATTTGTTGACATTACGCTATGGGGCCGTACTGCTGAGATTGCGGGCGAATACGTCACGAAGGGAGCACCGCTTCTAATCGAGGGACGATTGAAACTCGATATGTGGGAAAAAGACGGAAAGAAAAACTCAAAGCTCCGTGTTGTTGGCGATCGGATGCATCTCATTGGATCACGCGGAGGCAATCGTTCAGAGGGAAGTCAAGCAGGTGGCCGTAATCAAGGAAATCAAAACAGCAACAGCCCAAACGAGAAGGATCAGTCGGGAGGGTATGATGCAGGAGGCGGTTTTGGTGCTGCCAGTGCCGCAGGCGGAACCGAAGACGACATTCCTTTCTAAACCCTTTTCGGACAACCCACAAATCACTTAACAATTTAATTTACGAAGGATCTACATATGGCCACCACGACAACCAAAAAACCCAGACATCAACGGCATAAACGTCTTCCCAAAGGGGAACGAGGAGGAATTGAACTGCTTCTTATCCAGAATGTCGAACACCTTGGCAAACAGGGTGAAGTGGTCGAAGTACGTCCTGGATATGCGAGCAACTACCTGTTACCTCAAGGACTTGCAACGGTCGCCACCGAACACCACAAAAGAATGGTTGAAAAACACAAGGCAAAACTGGCAACCATTGCCCGTGAAAGACTTGCTGGGCTTCGTGGATTGCTCGAAGAATTAGTCCGGACAAGTGTCACCATTGAGTCAAATGCGAATGATGAAGGTCATCTGTACGGATCAGTTGGAGCACCGGAGATTTCACGATCCCTTAAGCAGCAGGACCTTGTTGTTCCTCCAGATCAAATTATTTTGCAGGGTCCACTCAAAGAGGTTGGGCTGTATACGGTCAAAGTGCGCCTTGCGAGTGAAGTCGAGGGTGATCTCAAGGTTTGGGTTGTACCAGCGAGTAGTGAGGAAAAATAAGTCGGTATCAGGCCCGGCAGAGACTCCGTGTTCGAATGCATGTCTCGATGAATGGGTCTGCAGCACCTCTGCTACCAAATTGCCCGCAACTGAGATGTCCAGAGAATACAAGCCAGACTGAACGAGCAGAAACTGCAGTGTTTTATCACACTAAAAAGTCTCAAATGGAATAGAGGACTTCTGAATGGGCGATTCTCGGGGAAATGCGACACAGTCCGTTCAGAATATGGCCGGACCAAAAAAAACCGGCCGAAATGGCCAGCGTTTCAAAAAACAACAGCCTGGCCAAGACGAGCAGAACGTCGCCCAAATTGGCAGACTTGGTCGACCGGGAAACATTGAAGCCGAAAAAAACGTCCTCGGTAGCATACTTCTCAAGCCTGATGTCTGTGATGACGTCGCGTTGTCTGTACGGTCGGAAGATTTTTCCGACGAAGCGCATCAAACAATTTTTCGCCATCTTCTTGACCTGCATGACGGCGGCAAGCGCATTGATGCGACAATATTATTGGAACGATTACGGACAAAGGGCGATCTTGATGCGGTTGGAGGAGCTGCTGCAATTGCAGAACTCATTAGCTCGGTCCCCCATGCAGCTCACGCCTCACACTACGCAAATATCATCCGCGACAAGTCAATGCTCCGGTCACTTATTGATGCAAGTACCGACATTCTTCGGGATGCGTATGATGCGTATGATGAGCCACGAGAACTCCTTTCGCAGGCTGAAGAAAAGATTTTCTCGATACTCGAACAGCGCAGCTCAGCTGAAGCGAAGCCTATCCAGGCTGTTCTTGAAGACGTGATGGTGCGTATGGACGCTCGTATGAAACACGAGCATGCCCTTGGTGGCGTCGAAACCGGCTTCACTGATCTCGACACTCTCTGCGGAGGACTGCACAACTCTGAGCTCATTATATTGGCTGCTCGACCCAGTATGGGGAAAACTGCGCTTGCCATGAACATTGCTGAGCATATTTCAATCAATAGCCACCAGCCTGTTTTGTTCGTAAGCCTTGAAATGGCAAGTCTCGAACTGGCAGATCGACTTCTCTGCTCCGCTGCACAGGTAAATGGACATCGACTGCGTAATGGAACTATTTCGCAGGAAGACAGGCGCCGCCTTGTACAAAAATCCTCAGAAATAAGTTCTGCTCCGCTGTACATTGATGATACGCCTGGCCGAACCCTGACAGAAATTGCTGCTGTAGCCCGTCGACTCAAGCGAAAGCAAGGACTTTCAATCATTGTCATTGACTATTTACAGCTCATCGAACCAGACAATCCACGGGACCCACGTCAAGAACAAGTGGCGCGTATCGCAAGACGATTAAAGACCATGTCTCGAGAACTTGATATTCCAATTCTCTGCCTTGCTCAGTTAAATCGACAGGCTGAAGTATCACGAGATAACCGACCAAGGTTAAATCACCTGCGCGAATCTGGTGCGATTGAGCAGGACGCTGATGTTGTCATGTTTGTTCACCGAGAAGAGTATTATCAGACAACTGATGAAGATCGTGAACGCGTAAAGGGTGAAGCTGAAATAATTGTGGCCAAACAACGAAATGGCCCAATTGGTGACATAAAACTTCTTTGGCAACACGACTACACACGATTCGTAAACCTTGAGCACCGTCCCTATGATGAGTTTGAACAATTCTCTGACTTCTAGGACCGTTTGATTCAATCCTGTTGAACTGTTTCATCTACGTCACGCCGTACCACCAAACAAGAACGTATCCAAGATCACGAGATCTACTGCGGTCTATTTTGTACATTTTTGATTCATCACAGACCACGGCTCTTCATACCAAACCAAAGATAGTAGTACGAAGCACGAAGTGTTGAGCCGTGTTTCATCAGACTCACCAGCCAGCTGCTCTTGGTCCCTTATCCTCGAAGAGCTGCACCGACATGGTCCTGGCAGGAACGTACCATCGCTTCGACAAAAGAGTTGGCCTGTTCAGCAGACAGCGTTTCCTTGGAACTCCTAAGTCGTATTGATACAACCACACTTTTCTTACCCTCTCCAAGACGATCAGCATCCCGCCAGATTTCACCAAGGCGGACACTTTCTAATGCATCGCATTGCGTTGATTCAATCGCCGCACGAATTGACGCCCATGAAATTGCTTCATCCACTACAAGATTCATGTCACGATCAATTGATGGAAAACTGCTCGGAGCCAAAAGTTTTGGTTCGTACTTCGTAGTGAACTCAAGTCCATCAAGCCGGAGTTCGATTCCAACCGAATTTCTATCGCACCCGCACATTTTCATAACGTCTTCTGAAAACTCACCAATTACACCGATCCGACGACTCTTCTCACCTAGAGCATGAAACAAAATCTCAGCAGAACGACCTGCAGTCATTGCTGCTGATTCAAACGGGCGGTATGTAACCCCGTACTCAACACCTGCATGCGCTTTGGGGCTCTCTTCAGCCGACCATTCGTAGATCCCCAAGCGATCGAGAATTGCGGCAGCAAAACCTTTCCCCTGAAAAAAGTCGCCCCCTGTTACCAGAGTAAGCAACAAAGGTTCTTCTATCGGCGGCGCGCCTTCTGACGACTCGCCGTCACGGCGAACATAAACGTGGGCTATCTCGTACAGATCACCATGAGAAGACCCTGAACTGAGACTGCTTGCCCTCGCTTCCAGCAAGCTAGGAAGTAAGGTGCGACGAAGTCTATCTGCACCTTGAACCAAGGGCGGACGGCACACCATTGCAGGGACATCTCCCCAAGGACTGCTGAATTCCTCAAATCTGTCACCAACAACACTACGCGTCATTGCTTCACAAAACCCAGCAGCTACACAAGACTCACTAACCACCCGTACCATACGTTCACGCGGTGAACGCTGCACAGGGACAGCCGATATTGGAATATCCTCGGGCACACAATCATACCCTTCAATGCGAGCAACTTCCTCAACGAGATCGATTTCACGTGTACAGTCACGTCGCCACGTTGGAGCAAGCCAACGTGTGGCATCAGACGCTGATTCCTGTTCAACAAAGCCAAGAGACTGAAGGATCTCCCGTTGTCTCTGACCAGATATTGAGACACCCAGAACCTGTTCCACACGATGTATACGTAAATCGATAGTAGCCTGGCTGGAGCTGAGGCTTCCCGCCTTAATCGCGGGGGCAATACAAGTCCCACCCGCAAGATCAAGAATGAGTTCGACTGCCCTGCAACTCGCCCATTCCACAGCAGCTGGGTCGGGGCCACGTTCAAATCGATATGACGAAGGACTTCCCAAAACCAACGCACGCGCAGCAGACCGTACTGGTAACGGAGCAAACTGGGCGGACTCAATTAACACATCTGTTGTTTCGAGTGAGATTTCGGTCTCAGCACCTCCCATCACTCCTGCAATGGCCACAGGCTGCTTTGCATCTGAGATGACACACATCTCGGCTGTCAGCTTGTACTCCTTGTGGTTGATTGCAACAAATGATTCACCTTCCGTCGCCCGCCGAACAATGATTTTTTCACCATTCAACCTATTAAGATCAAAGGCATGTAAAGGCTGGCCGCACTCAAGCATGACGTAATTTGTGACATCGACAACATTATTCACGCTCGCAACACCCACGGCCTCAAGGCGACGGACGAGCCAGTCAGGGCTTGGGCCTACGGCGGCCTCTCGGATAAGGCGCGCCGAATAGAACGGGCACATGTCTGTTGATTCGATCGCTACTGAGAAAGAATGGGGAGGCTCTCCACCCCCGACAGAAGCCGCCGGAATCTTCAAGGGACGTTGGAACAAAACGGAAACTTCTCGTGCCACCCCTATGTGACCAAGACAATCTGGACGATTGCTTGTCACTTCGAGATCGACGGCTGTGTCCTCATGAAGCATCTTTGTTGACTCATGATTCAGTCCTGATAGAAGAAGTCGCTCCGTCAAAGCATCAACCTCTGGCAGATCAACATATTCAGCAAGCCAATCTAAGGACACGATCATGCCTGCCCCCGATCATGAAACTGCTCAAGAAACCGAATATCGTTTCGATAAAAATCACGAATATCAGCCACGCCAAAACGCCTAGCAGCAATTCGCTCTACACCTAAGCCAAAGGCAAATCCACAAACCTCATCTGGATCGTAGCCGACGGATTGCAGAACCGATGGATCGACCATACCTGCTCCACCCATTTCGATCCAGCGGCCATTCCACTCCATATCAACCTCAACACTTGGCTCAGTGAAAGGGAAGAAAGAAGGCCGGAACCGGACTCGCACATCACCACCAAGAAAACTTGAAGCAAAGGACCGAAGCACACTTTTTAAATGAGCCATCGTCGTACCAGGCTCAACAAGAAGACCTTCAACTTGATGGAACATAGGGTAATGTGTTGCGTCAGCTGTATCCGGTCGATAGACACGACCCAGCGAAACTATTCGAAGCGGTGGCTTCCGTTGCTCCATGACGCGTATCTGTACAGTACTCGTCTGGGAACGCAAAAGAAGCGGCCGATCAGCATTTGCTACGGCAATGTAGAAATTATCAAGCGGGTCGCGAGCGGGATGCTCATCCGGAATTGCCAGAGCGTCAAAGTAGTGCCATTGGTCCTCAACCTAAGGACCAACCACAGCCACAAATAAAAAATTAGCCA
>Ga0114934_10002540_pt1 | contig 11643 bp, 9 predicted proteins | sample 4SBtaG_2_FD_99695 | JGI IMG/M metagenome (GOLD analysis project Ga0114934, IMG submission 99695) | Deep subsurface microbial communities from Kolumbo volcano to uncover new lineages of life (NeLLi) - 4SBTROV10_white metaG | ecosystem: Environmental > Aquatic > Marine > Volcanic ...
CTTTGACCCCCCGGCGGCGGGACGCATCCTGCTTCCTCACTTTGTTCGTCGCAGTATTGACGGCAGGGGCCATTGCCCTTTCCGGGCTTAAAAAAGTCAACTATTCTGGTGTCGGAGTAGTAACTGGCGCGACGTATAACCCTTCGGTAAGATTTTAGATGGCGCGATTCGGGGGCTTGCATGTCACCTTTCATTGTGGTATGGTTCTCAGGCTGTTCGCCTTGAGTCCTTTTGGGACAGGGGCGGAAAGCCGATGTAGCTCAATGGTAGAGCAACGGATTTGTAATCCGTAGGTTGGAGGTTCAAGTCCTCTCATCGGCTCCATAATTGGCCGGACGTGAGTCCGAAGCGGTCATGGAGAAGGAAACCGGGCGGAAGCCCTTAAAACTCCGGGTGGAGGGGTTCCCGAGTGGCCAAAGGGAGCAGACTGTAAATCTGCCGGCCGTGCGCCTACGTAGGTTCGAATCCTACCCCCTCCACCACTAAGAAATTAGAAATCTCCCGCACAAGGTTGACGGGAGTTTTTCGACGTTGAGGAGATGGAAAGGTAAGTCTGGAACACCGCAGTCCCAAACTTGCCATCTGGAGGAAAACCAGCAACTTAAGCGGGTGTAGCTCAGTTGGTAGAGCATCAGCCTTCCAAGCTGAGGGTCGCGAGTTCGAACCTCGTCGCCCGCTCCAGTATTGTCGAAACGCGTTCCCAGGATGCTCTCAGGGAACGTGGAAGGAGAAAGGCCCGCGTAGCTCAGTCGGTAGAGCGCATCCTTGGTAAGGATGAGGTCACCAGTTCAATCCTGGTCGCGGGCTCCATAAATACGGCGGCCCCGGCTTCAGCTTGGAGGTTGGAGATAACATGGGTAAGGAAACGTTTCAACGAACGAAACCACACGTCAACGTGGGAACAATAGGCCACGTTGACCACGGTAAAACGACGCTTACCGCGGCCATCACCCAGGTGCTGGCCAAGGGCGGCTTCGCAGAGTACGTTCGTTACGACCAGATCGACAAAGCTCCCGAAGAGAAGGCCAGGGGGATAACGATCAACTCCGCCCACGTGGAGTACGAGACCGAGAAGAGGCACTACGCCCACGTTGACTGCCCGGGCCACGCCGACTACGTCAAGAACATGATTACCGGAGCGGCCCAGATGGACGGGGCTATCCTTGTGGTTTCCGCGGCCGACGGCCCCATGCCGCAGACGAGGGAGCACATTCTTTTAGCGCGCCAGGTCGGCGTGCCGGCAATCGCCGTTTTTATGAACAAAGTCGACATGGTTGACGATAAGGAACTTCTCGAACTGGTGGAGATGGAAATTCGGGATCTCCTGACCATGTACGAGTTTCCCGGCGACGAAACTCCTGTAATAAAGGGTTCCGCTCTCCAGGCCCTTCAGTGCGGCTGCGGAAAGAGGGAGTGTCCCAAGTGCGGCTGCGTCTTTGAACTGATGGACTCCTGCGACAACTATATTCCCGAGCCCAAGCGCCCGGTGGAGAAGCCATTCCTCATGCCCATAGAGGACGTCTTCTCCATATCTGGCAGGGGTACGGTGGTGACGGGCCGAATTGAACGGGGAATGATCAGAATCGGTCAGCAGGTTGAAATAGTAGGCTTGAAAGACACCGCTGCGACAACCGTTACCGGTGTTGAAATGTTCCATAAGATACTTGAGGAAGGCCGGGCGGGCGACAACGCCGGGCTTCTCCTCAGGGGTACGAAAAAAGAAGATGTCGAGCGTGGCCAGGTGGTAGCGTTGCCGGGTTCGATTACTCCGCACAGGCACTTCAAGGCGGAGGCCTATATTCTCGCCAAGGAGGAAGGAGGGCGTCACACGCCTTTCTTCAAAGGTTACAAGCCCCAGTTCTACTTCAGGACGACCGACGTTACGGGCGATGTGGCCCTTCCCGAAAACACAGAGATGGTAATGCCCGGGGACACGGTTTCGCTGGAGGTGCACCTGGTGCAGCCCATTGCCATGGAGAAGGGTCTGCAGTTTGCGATTCGCGAGGGCGGCAAAACGGTAGGCGCGGGCACCATAACCGAAATCGTGGAGTGAAAGATGCGTGATATCATTCATCTACAATGTACCAATTGCAAGAGGCGCAACTATTCGACGACGAGAAACAAGAAAAAGCAGCAGACCAAGCTGGAGGTGAAAAAGTACTGTCCCTTCTGCCGTTCACACCAGTTGCACAAAGAGGTGAAGTAGGAAATACAGGCCAGTAGCTCCAACTGGTAGAGCGCCGGTCTCCAAAACCGGATGTTGGGGGTTCGAATCCCTCCTGGCCTGCCAAGTTGAGTGCTGATTAGCCCTGCACGGGTGGATGTTGTAAATGGAATGAAGGAACCTAATTAACGAGGCGTACAGTGAAATTTGTTGAATGGTTCAAGAAATTCCCGGTGTTTCTCAAAGAGGTGCGTCTTGAGGTTAAGAAAACCACCTTTCCGAACCGGGCTGAGGTTACGAATACCACGCTGGTCGTGATAATCGTGGTCTTCATCTTCGGTATTTACCTGTGGCTCGTGGACAAGGTCGTTTTCACGCTTCTGAACTACCTGTTCGAGGTGTTCCGTTGAACGAACAGGCGATCGGCGAAAAGAAATGGTACATCGTCCAGACCTACTCGGGTTTTGAGAACCGGGTGAAGGAGAGCCTTGCCAACCGCGTGGAAGCTTTCGGCCTCTCCGACTATTTTGGTGAGATAATGATTCCGACCGAGAACGTGGTCGACGTCAAGGACGGCAAGAAACGAGTTTCAAAGAAGAAGTTCTTCCCCGGTTACGTTCTGATTGAAATGGTACTCACAGACGAAACGAATCAGGTCGTGGTTAACACGCCCAAGGTCAGTGGTTTTATTGGTTCGGAGGCGCTGTCTCCAGAGGAAATGGACAGGATTTTCGGTCACATGACGCAAACCACCAAGGCGCCAAAGCCCAAGTACACCTTTGAGGTGGGTGAAAAGGTCAAAATCATCGAAGGTCCGTTTGCTTCATTCATGGGGGTTGTTGATCAGGTAAACCTTGACCATTCGACCCTTACGGTCCTCGTAACGATCTTCGGACGTTCCACTCCGGTGGAGCTGAATTTTCTGCAGGTGGAGAAGGTATAGGACGCGCGTGGCGCGGCCGTTTCTAACATTTTTGTTAGGGGAGAGTTCCCAAAATGGCAAAGAAAATAGTCGGTGAAATAAAATTGCAGATACCCGCCGGAGCGGCGAACCCCGCGCCTCCAGTCGGACCGGCCCTCGGCCAACACGGGTTGAATATCATGCAGTTCTGCAAGGATTTCAACTCGAAGACGAAGGGACAGGAGGGGTTCATAATCCCCGTAGTGATAAGCGTTTACGCCGACCGTTCCTTCAGCTTCATAACCAAGACGCCTCCGGCTTCCGATCTTCTGAAGAAGGCGGCCGGGTTGGCCAAGGCTTCTGGTGAACCGAACAAGACCAAGGTTGGGAAGGTGACCAGAAAGCAGGTGGCGGAGATCGCATCCACGAAAATGAGAGACTTGAACACCAAATCCCTCGAAAGCGCCGTTCGTACAATCGAGGGATCGGCCCGGAGCATGGGCATAGAAGTGGTCGACTGAGGAGTGAATCATGGCAAAAGCCGGTAAGAAATACAGAAACGCCCTCGCCGAGATAGAAAAGCGAGAGTACGAGTTGCCAGCGGCGCTCGAACTGCTCAAGAAGGTTTCCTTCGCCGCCTTTGACGAGACGGTGGAGATTGCGTTGAACCTCGGCGTCGAACCCAAGTACGCGGACCAGATGGTCAGGGGTACGACGGTGCTTCCGCACGGCCTCGGTAAAGACGTAAAGGTCCTTGTCGTTGCTCAGGGAGAAAAGATCAAAGAAGCCGAAGAGGCCGGGGCAGATTACGTGATGGGTGACGAAGTCGTCAAGAAAATCCAGGGCGGGTGGCTGGATTTCGACGCCATGGTTGTTACCCCCGACATGATGAAATCGGTGGGAAAGCTCGGGAAGATCCTGGGCCCCCGAGGTTTGATGCCCAACCCCAAGCTGGGCACCGTCACTTTTGAAATCGCCAAGGCGGTCTCGGACGTGAAGGCCGGAAAGGTCGAATTCCGTGTGGACAAGACGGGGATCATCCACTGCCCTGTCGGAAAGAAATCCTTCGAGGACTCGAAACTGATTGAGAATACTACCGGTCTGGTGGAGGCGGTAATCAAGGCGAGGCCCGCAGCCGCGAAAGGTAAGTACCTGAAGAGTGCCTACATGAGTACGAGCATGAGCCCGAGCGTCAAACTTGACGTTTCGAATTTCTGAGGGAGGAGACCGTGAACCGGGCGGAAAAGCAAGAGACAATCCGTGAGATTCAGGAGGTCATCCAGGGGAACGAAACGTTCTACCTGGTGGACTTCAAGGGTCTCAAGGTCAAGGAAATCAGTGAACTCAGGGAGAAGGTGAAGGACGCCTCGGGCAGCTTCCGGGTAGTCAAGAACACCCTTCTAAGAAAAGCGTCAGAGGGTACGGATCTGACACACGCCCTTGCATGGATGGAAGGTCCAACGGCGCTCGCGTGGTCAGGAAATGATCCGGTTCCGCTGGCGAAGGTTCTCGTGGACTTCACCAGGGACAACCCGAACCTCAAAGTCAAAGGCGGAGTTCTTGACGGCAGGGCCGTTGACACCGACGCCGTGCAATCGCTTTCGAAGTTGCCTGGACTAGATGGACTGAGGTCACAGATTATCGGTCTGCTCCAGGCGCCCGCAGCTAAAATCGTTACCCTGCTTCAAACGCCGGGCAAGAATATCGCCGTGTGTTTGAGTGAAAGGGGAAAAGAGCAGGATTCCCAGGCATAACCTGAAATCACAAGGTTTAAGGAGGATCACTAAATGGCTGATCTAAGCGCAATCGTGGAAGAACTGAGTGGCTTGACCGTACTGGAAGCCGCCGAATTGAGCAAGCTTCTTGAAGACAAATGGGGAGTCACCGCCGCCGCGGCGGCCCCGGTAATGATGGCGGCGCCGGGCCAGGCCGCCGAAGCCGCGGAGGAAAAAACCGAGTTCGACGTCGTTCTGACCGGCGTTGGCGAAAAGAAGATTAACGTAATCAAGGCCGTGCGTGAAGTCACGAGCCTTGGCCTGAAGGAAGCCAAGGAGTTGGTGGAAAGCGCTCCCAAAGCTATCAAGGAAGGCATCGGCAAGGAAGAAGCCGAAGAACTCAAAAAGAAGTTCGAGGAGCAGGGCGCGACTGTCGAAATCAAGTAACGACCCGCCGGCCACGCTATTTTGGATAGGGGCGCCCCTAGGCGCCCTGTCCGTGTGCCTGTTGAAAATGAGGCTTGGCGGTAAGGGGCGTGAGATGCCCAAAGCCGGGCCGTACAGGGTTGTGAGGAGATGGTTAGATGCCGAATACCGTTGATATCGGGACACGCCGGAGACTGGATTTCTCCAGCGTTAAGACCACCATTCCGATTCCGAACCTTCTCGATGTTCAGAGGAACTCGTACAGGCGCTTCCTTCAGTTGGGCCTGTTATCCGGAGAGCGCGAGAAGAATGGGTTGCAGGAAGCATTTACTTCGATCTTTCCAATAAAAGACTTTCGCGGTGAGTGTTCCCTGGAGTTCATGGACTACACGCTCGGAGACTGGGAGTGCCGGTGCGGTTTCTTGAAGGGGCTTGATAAGCTCCGAGAGAAGTGTCCTCACTGTAAGGGCCAGATCAGGGTTATGGACACTCAGCGAAGGGATGTCCAGTGCCAGCACTGCGGTCAGGTGGTTCAGCTGCACATCCCCAGGTGTCCGCACTGCGACGATGTCGTGGGGCTGAGAATACCCAACAGCGTGGAAGAGTGTCAGCAGAGGGGCATCACCTACGGCGTTCCCCTGAAGATATGGGTGCGGCTGGTTATCTATCAGAAGGACGCAGCCGGAGAGTCTTCCATCCTGGACATCAAGGAAGAGGAAGTCTTCTTCGGAAACGTGCCCCTGATGACTGACAAGGGAACCTTCATAATAAACGGGACGGAGCGCGCCGTTGTCAGTCAGCTCCACAGATCGCCCGGAGTCTTCTTTGACGCCAACGAGAACCGGACCGAATTCGTCGGCAAGGTGATTCCGGCAAGGGGATCATGGGTAGAGTTCGAACTGGACACAAAGAAGGACCTTCTGCACGTTCGCATAGACAGGAAGCGGCGTTTCCCGGCGACCGTTTTTCTGCGAGCGCTGGGACTCGGCGAAAACCGGGATATTATCAAGCGCTTTTACGAGACAGACACCCTCCACATCAAGGACGGCGAAATCAGGATGGAAGTAAGCGATCGCCTCTACGGCCTGACGGCCGGGGAAACCATTGAGGACGACGGAACCACCCTGGTTGAAAAGGGCAGGAAAATCAAACGGAGCAGCATCTCCAGGTTGAAAAAGGCCGGTGTCAAGCGGGTGTTGATCGACCACGACGAGCTTGCCGACGTTTATTCGGCTGCGGATGTCGCAGAAGCGGAGAGCGGAGAACTCCTTGCTGAGAGTGCCCATCCGGTTTCAGTGGAAAACATTTTCGAGATTGCCAGAACCGGTGTCAGGAAAATGGATGTCATTCTTCCGAAGGCGACCTCGATCGGGGCGTCACTCCTGAACACGATTACCAAGGATCTCTCCAGCAATCAGGAAGAGGCCTACATCGATTACTTCAGGAAGGTCAGACCCGGAGATCCGGTTACCGCAAAGGGAGCGAAGGGATTCTTCGACATGATGTTCTTCGATCGCCGTCGGTACGATTTCTCCCGCGTAGGCGCGTTGAAACTCCTTACCAAGATGCACCCTGAAACCTACCGTAGTCTGAAGAAAGAAAAGCTTTTAGAAGAGCTGGATTTGCGCAGAACGCTTACGCTCGAGGACTACTGCGAGGTTGTCGAATACCTGTTGAAACTCAGGAATAACATCGGCTCGCTCGACGATATCGACCACCTTGGAAACAGGATGGTCCGCTCGGTAGGGGAACTCCTCGAAAACCAGATTAGGATCGGACTGGCCAGGATGGAGCGCGCCACAAAAGAAAAAATGAGCGTTTACCACAACCTGGCGACGGCCATGCCGAGAGACCTCTTAAACGCGAAGCCGGTGGTCGCTTCCATCCTCGAGTTCTTCGGTTCCAGCCAGCTCAGTCAGTTCATGGACCAGACGAACCCCCTCTCGGAGATAACCCACAAAAGAAGATTGTCCGCTCTGGGTCCCGGTGGATTGAGCAGGGAAAGGGCCGGCTTTGAAGTCCGCGACGTCCACACGAGTCACTACGGACGGCTCTGCCCCATTGAAACCCCTGAAGGACCGAACATTGGGCTTATAAGTTCACTTGCCACCTACGCCAGGATAAACGACTTCGGCTTTATCGAGTCGCCCTATAAAAAGGTGGAAGGTGGCAGGGTCCTTAATCATTTTGAGATTACCTATCCCGGAGACAGTGATTTCAAGCTGGGCGAACTGGTGGTCGAAGAGGATTTGGAAGCCGAAGTTAAGAGGTGTCTGGAGGAAAAGAAGACGCCGCCGAAGATGCGTCCCGCCGCTTTCTACCTGACGGCATGGGAAGAGGATATGCACACAATCGCCCAGGCCAACGCGAAGACGGACGAAAAGGGATACATCGTCAATGAAAAAGTCCAGGCGCGGGAAGCCGGCGAATTCGTACTGGCTCCCCGTGAGAAGGTGGACTACATAGACGTAAACCCGAAGCAACTCGTCTCAATCGCCGCGGCCCTCATTCCCTTTCTGGAGCACGACGACGCCAACCGTGCCCTTATGGGTTCCAACATGCAGCGGCAAGCCGTTCCCCTCTTCAAACCGGAAGCTCCACTCGTCGGAACAGGGATGGAACTGGTGGTTGGAAAGGATTCGGAATCCACCATGGTCTGCAAACGGGACGGAATAGTGGACCTCGTCGATGCCGACAGAATAATAGTACGCGTGGCCGGTCTCGATAAAGAAGAGCTCTTCGACTTCGGCGCCGATGTTTACCAGCTCACGAAGTTCCAGCGGAGCAACCAGAACACCTGCATAAACCAGAAGCCTATAGTCAAGGTCGGCGACCGCGTCAAGGCCGGCGATATCCTGGCGGACGGTCCCTGTACCGACGGCGGAGAACTGGCCCTCGGACGAAACGTCCTGGTCGCCTTTATGCCCTGGCGGGGCTACAATTACGAAGACGCCGTACTCCTATCCGAAAAGCTGGTCAAAGAGGACGTTTACACCTCAATTCACATCGAAGAACTTGAAATCCAGGCCCGTGACACCAAGCTGGGCAAGGAAGAGATAACCCGCGACATCCCCAACATCAACGAAGGCTACCTTAAGGACCTCGACGACAGCGGAATTATCCGCATCGGGGCCCACGTCAAGCCCGGTGATATTCTGGTCGGTAAGGTCACACCAAAGGGCGAAACGCAGATGACGCCCGAAGAAAAACTGCTGAGGGCTATCTTTGGGGAGAAGTCGGCCGAGTACCGCGACGCCTCGCTAAGGTGTCCTCCCGGCATCTCCGGTGTAATCGTTGACGTGAAGATACACACCAGAAAGGGAGTGGAGAAAGACTCCCGCACCCAGGCAATCGAAGCCGAGTACATGGCGCGCATTGAGAAAAACCTCCTCGACCACAAGCGTATCCTTCGAGAGGAGAACAGGAAGAGAATCAGCGATATCCTCGAAGGAACGGTAACGGCCGAGCCCCTCTACGACCCCCTTACGCAGGAGGAACTCATCGGCAAGGGGAAAAAGCTCACGGCAAAGGTTCTTTCGAAGATAAAGGCGGAACAGCTTCCCAATATCAAGATTCAGAAGAGGCACAGGAAGGCCATCAGGGAAATCACGGAGATGGAAGAACGAACGAACAAGAAGATTGACGTTCTTGAACGGGAGTTCAAAGAGAAGATAGACAACTTGAAAGAGGGCGAGGATCTTCTTCCCGGCGTCATAAAGATGGTGAAGGTCTTCGTGGCTATCAAGAGAAAGATACAGGTGGGTGACAAGATGGCCGGCCGCCACGGAAACAAAGGCGTTGTCTCGAAGATTCTTCCAGAGGAAGACATGCCCTTTCTGCCCGACGGCACGCCGGTTGAGATAGTTCTTAATCCCCTTGGCGTTCCGAGTCGAATGAACGTGGGTCAGATTCTCGAAACCCACTTGGGGTGGGCGGCCAAAGCACTCGGGCTGTGGATATCGACTCCGGTTTTCGACGGCGCCGGCGAAGGGGATATCAAGGAGAAGCTCCGCGAAGCCGGATTGCCGGAGAGCGGGAAGATACGCCTGAGAGACGGACGGCTCGGCGAGTACATGGATCAACCCGTAACAGTGGGATACATCTATATGCTGAAGCTGGCTCACCTCGTGGAAGACAAGATACACGCGCGCTCCATTGGGCCCTATTCGCTGATTACGCAGCAACCGCTCGGCGGGAAAGCACAGTTCGGCGGTCAGCGTTTCGGTGAAATGGAAGTGTGGGCGCTTGAAGCCTACGGTGCCGCGAACATTCTCCAGGAGATACTTACCGTCAAGTCCGACGACGTGTATGGCCGGACAAAGATGTACGAAAGTATTGTAAAAGGGCGGTTCCCCGAGGATCCAGGGATGCCCGAGTCCTTCAATGTTCTCATGAAGGAACTGCAGGGATTGGGTATCGAAGTGAAGATCCGCGAGACTGAAGAAACCCCGGCGCCCGAAGGCGCCTGACGTCACGGGGGGTAGAACCTTGAGACGAGCATCGTATCTGGAAAAAAAGTACAGCATCAACCGGATCGAGGGAATCCAGCTAATGCTGGCTTCTCCCGAGAAAGTACGCGAATGGTCGCACGGTGAGGTAACCAAGCCCGAGACCATCAACTACCGGACCTTCAAACCGGAGAGAGACGGTCTCTTCTGCGCGAGGATATTTGGTCCCGTTAACGACTGGGAGTGCCTCTGCGGCAAGTACAAGCGCATCAAGTACCGCGGAATCACCTGCGAAAAGTGCGGCGTAGAGGTAATCCAGTCGAAGGTCCGGCGGGAGAGAATGGCTCACATAGAGCTGGCCGCTCCAGTCAGTCACATCTGGTTCCTGAAGGGTACCCCATCCCGCATATCAATCATCCTGGGCATGAAGCTCAAGGAAGTAGAGGCCGTAAACTACTACGAACAGTGGGTTGTGACCGATCCCGGGTTCGTCGAGGTAGACGTCGACGAAGTGAAGGAAGCCTACATGGCCCGTCACCCAGGAGACTCTCCCCAGGAGCGCAACAAGATTTTGCGCAACATTGAGGACTGCGTCTGGAAGTACGAGTCTTCGACCGGCGCCGACAGTGACAGCAGGAGCGCCGCCGACTTCGAGAGGCTCTTCAAGTTGAGCAACGGCAGCCTGATTTACAACGAAGAGTTGACTGGTCAGACCGTTCTCCGCTTCAAGGCGCTTCTCTACGACAAGACGCTGGACGCGCTGAGAACCGTCTACGGAGACGACACCTTCAGCGTCGGCATCGGTGCCGAAGGCATCCAGGAGCTTCTGAGACAGTTCTCCGATGACTGCGACTGCGCCACCTGCCAACTTGCGAAGGGGCCGCGCCTGACCCGCCTTCAGTGCCAGCAGAACCTCATGAGGAGCTACATAAAGGTCGTAGGCAGCGTCCAGAAGAGAACGGTACTCACGAAACGATTGAAGATAGTCGAGTCTTTCATACGCAGCGGCAACCGGCCGGAGTGGATGGTGCTGAATGTTCTGCCGGTCATTCCTCCCGAATTGAGACCGCTTGTTCCGCTGGACGGCGGCAGGTTCGCGACGAGTGACCTGAACGACCTCTACCGCAGGGTTATCAACCGAAACAACCGTCTCAAGAAGTTGATGGATATGCGGGCCCCGGAGGTCATCGTAAGGAACGAAAAGCGAATGCTCCAGGAGGCGGTGGACGGTCTCTTCGACAACGGCCGCAGGGGACGTTTGATCAAGGGTACCAACAACCGACCGCTCAAGTCGCTCTCCGACACCCTCAAGGGCAAACAGGGACGTTTCAGACAGAACCTTCTCGGGAAGAGGGTAGACTACTCGGGGCGTTCGGTCATCGTCGTCGGACCCGACCTCAAATTGAACCAGTGCGGTCTGCCCAAGCTTATGGCAATAGAACTCTTCAAGCCCTTCATCTTCAACAAGCTGGAAGAGAGAGGTCTCGCGCCCACTATCAAACAGGCGAAGGAGATGGTCGAGGCCGGAAGGCCGGAGGTTTACGACGTTCTCGATGAAATAATCCACAAGCATCCCGTCTTGTTGAACAGGGCACCCACCCTGCACCGGCTCGGCATCCAGGCTTTCGAACCGGTTCTTGTTGAAGGAAAGGCCATCAAGCTCAGTCCGCTGGTGTGCACTGCCTTCAACGCCGACTTCGACGGCGATCAGATGGCCGTCCACGTTCCGCTCTCCCCCGCCGCGCAGATAGAGGCCTCCGTCCTGATGATGTCCAGCAACAACCTCCTCTATCCGGCAAACGGCCAGCCGATTATCGTTCCCACGCAGGATGTCGTTCTCGGTGTCTACTACCTCACCCACGCGCTGAAGGGGGCGAAGGGCGACGGCAGGATCTTCGGTTCGATTGACGAGGTCATTCTTGCCTACGAAATGGGACTGACAGATCTTCACGCCAGGATAAAACTGCGCTACACCGGAGAGGTTATCGA
>Ga0114934_10002541_pt1 | contig 11643 bp, 6 predicted proteins | sample 4SBtaG_2_FD_99695 | JGI IMG/M metagenome (GOLD analysis project Ga0114934, IMG submission 99695) | Deep subsurface microbial communities from Kolumbo volcano to uncover new lineages of life (NeLLi) - 4SBTROV10_white metaG | ecosystem: Environmental > Aquatic > Marine > Volcanic ...
GGATACATGCATTAGCAATTTGGTTTAGCGACCCTTTAATCGGCAATTTAGTTCAGGGGCGAGAGTCCTTCCGAAGGAGGGACATAGCAACTGAACTTCCGCGAAGCGGAATTGCCGATTAACATCTGTATAAACGCAATTCAGTTTATTTCCATTATATCCACACCTGCATAATCCTCTATAAATAAGGATATTCTCATTAATTTCGGTTTTCCATGTAAAAACATAAATTGCATGGATTTAATAAAGATATTTTTTCTTAGGAACAAAAATAAGCAAAATTTTATAGGTGGGTTAAAAAATCGAAGAACCCGTTAACGATTTTCTTAAATCATGATGCCTGAGTATCAGACGATATTTTCTCAATATTTTTAATTTTTTTATCAGCCTCAATCTCAATTTGTTCTATTGTTTTATCCATCGGTAGTTTTACGGCAATATAAAACTTAATTTTAGGTTCTGTCCCGGAAGGTCTGACAGAGATTTTAGTACCACTTTTGTAAATGAATTGTAAAACATTGGATTTTGGAAAGCCTTCGAGCGTCTTTGTTTTTCCCGTAACGGCATCAGTTTTAGTCAAATTTTGATAATCCAAAGTATAGGCTAATTTTTCGTCTTGAATGGCGATGGGATTTTTTCTAAAATTTTCCATCATGGCGGTAATTTCGGCAGCCCCTTCTGACCCTTCCTTAATGATGTTTACCAGCTTTTCGTAATAGAATCCGTGTTTACGGTAAATGGTTTCTAACCGCTGTAATAAGGTTTGTCCGTTTTCTTTTGCATAAGCAAACATCTCAGCAATCATAACAGCGGTAGAAATAGCATCTTTGTCGCGAACAAAATCGCCGGTTAAAAATCCGTAACTTTCTTCACCGCCACAAATAAATTTTTCTTTTCCGTATAATCTCTTAATGACGCTGGCTATGTACTTGAAACCCGTCAGTACTTCGTAAGATTTAACCTTATATTCTTTTGCGATATCATTAAGTAAGTCAGTGGTTACAATTGTTTTGACAATGAATTCTTTACCTTTGAGTAGTTTGTTTTTTTGCCATTGTTCCAAAATATAGTCTGTCAACAAAGCGGCAGTTTGGTTCCCATTTAACAGTTTATAGTCTTTGTCATCTTTTACTGCCAAGGCGATACGGTCAGCATCGGGGTCGGTTGCCAGCACAATATCGGCTTCTTCCTGTTTGGCCTTTTCTATAGCCATTTCCAAAGCTTCTCTGTTTTCAGGATTCGGCGATTTAACTGTTGGAAAATTACCATCGGGGATAGCTTGCTTTTCTTCCAATAAAATATTAGTAAAGCCAAGTTCTTTAAGTGCTGTCGGCAACAGCGTAATACCGGTACCGTGCAGGGCAGTATAAACTATTTTTAAATCAGCATGTTTTTGAATTATTGCCTTATGGAATACTATCTTTTTTATTTCGGTTAGATAGGCTTCGTCCACTTCGGTGCCAATAGCATTAATTTTCTCATTATCAGCATTAAATTTAACTTGCGAAGGGTCTTTTATTTTTTGCACTTCGTCAATAATATTTTTGTCGTGGGGTACGATAATCTGCCCGCCATCGTCCCAATAAACTTTATAGCCGTTATATTCTTTCGGGTTGTGTGAAGCGGTAATGACCACACCGCTTTGGCATCGCAAATGTCGTATGGCAAACGATAGTTCCGGCGTAGGTCGTAAGTCATCAAACAGATATACTTTAATGCCGTTAGCCGAAAATACGGCGGCTGTAATTTCTGCAAAAAAACGACTATTGTTACGGCTGTCATGAGCAATGGCTACTTTTATTTCAGGTAAATCAGAAAAATTCTTTCTCAGATAATTACACAGCCCCTGTGTAGCCATGCCGATGGTATATTTATTTATTCTATTGGTTCCAACCCCCATAATTCCACGCAATCCGCCGGTGCCAAATTCCAAATTTTTATAAAAAGACTCATACAGTTCTTTTTCTTCATTTTCCAGCAAAAAGGTAATCTGCTTACGCGTTTCTTTATCGAAAACAGGTGATAACCATGCTTGTGCTTTTGTTTTTACTGCTTGTAAATCCATAGATAATAATTAACCAATTTATACTAAACCGCCATCAAGCTACTGAAAACAAAAATAATTTAGTTTCTTAATTAGCATCTTAATAGCAGGTTAGTATTAAAATCACAAAGATAAAGATTTTTTGTTTGTTTTTAGAATGCACTCATTAATATGACCAAGAAAAACTATGATTGTAATTATTAATATCCTTCTCATTTTCCTGTCAATATAGTTGGGAATGGCTTGTTACCCAATGTAACTATTCCAATATTATTTTTTTCGTAATTATATTATCCTCTGCATATATTTTTAACAAATATATCCCTTTTGGCAGATGGCTTAAATCCAATTGGTTTTCATTTTTAAATATTTGGATAATTTCCCCTTGTTCATTTATTAAAACTATTTTGTCAACATTCTGGATATCCAATACTAATTTCCCGGTTGTTGGATTTGGGAATAAACGAAAATTTCTTTGTTCTTTTTCCGATATGAAAATTATAGTTCCCTCATTATATACAGAATCAGCGTATTCTGATTCTATTTTTGTGGAGTCATATACTGCAGTAACATGTATCCAAAAATCACCATAGCTATTGTATTCAAGAAAATTTTCCGGACAATTTCCAATTCCATTTTCTTCATGATTTAATATAGTATCAGATTGAAATCGATACAAATCATTGTTTCGGTAAACATTATAACCAATTAAAGTATCCTGTGATATATCAGGCGTATTCCATGTGAGCCTGAAATAATTATTTGGACAATTGTACCAATGTTCCCAATTTAAGTTAGTAATTGGATTTAATTGTCCATATGTCTGTGTGATAAGTAGAAATAAAACGACAGTAAAAATAATTTTTTTCATAATTCCTATTTTTTATATTGGGCAACTCGTTTATAAGTTTCTGTCATATTTTATTTTTGAGTTCATTCTAAAATCTATTGTTTAGATTGGACAAATCTAAACAAAAAAAATTAAACATCAAAATTATTTTGGATAAGATTTATATTTTTGAGAGTCAATGTCTTTACTCAGTAGGTTTTATCTTGTTAGCCGTTTCGTATTAAGGCATTTTTAAAAAACAACCTTTACAGAATAGACGAAGTTATTTTTATTCCTTTTTAGATTTTTTTCTGAGTTTATCGGGAATCATTTGTTTTAGATAATCAAAATATTTTTTTGTTAATTCGTGCAACGAATTAAATTCTTCGGTATAAAATAATCCGATACCTTGCGTATAAGGTGCATCCTGATAAAGCAAGAGGTTATTAGTATTACTTTTATTAAAACCCTTGAGTCTCAGATTTCCTGATTTATTAATTTTCAGCTCCATACTCACATCACCTGCTACGGAAGAAGAATTTCCCATGATACCACCACCGGTACTCACATTGCCATTAATCAGGAGTCTGTCGTTAAAAATCTGCGTGGACAATGCCACTTCTAATTCATCTTTTGTGATTTCGTTACCGGGGGTATATTTTACACCTACATCGAAATTGTCACTGATTTGCGAAAGCCAATTACTCACCTGATTTGACAATAACTCACTGGAATTAACCCCTAAGGCATTTGTTTGTCCAGCATCTTGATACGATGCGGATGCCCGTAAATTTTCCGGTGTATAGAAACGGTTTAGCAGTAGCAGTGACAATATTTGTTTACTCATTTCATCTTGCGACATAGATGCCAATAGCGCTTCAGCATTATTGTTTTGGTTTGGCAGCCCGATATTAAACTTAATTTTGGGGTCGGATAGCCGGTTAGAGATTTTCATCTGACATTCTACAGGTACTTTCTTTTTGTCAAGCGAATCGAGTGTCAAATCATAAAGCGAAGTCTTTAACTGATAGATGGCATTAATATCCAAAAACGCTTCATACGGGTCGCCATTCCATTTAATAGTACCACCCTGTTCAATATTAAACCGCTTATTGATAATGTTTTGTAGCGTAAATAAATAATTTCCCTTAGCAATAGTATAATCTCCGGTCATATTCATTTTACCGAAACGATCCATCTTGAAATTAATAGCGCCTCTACCTTTGGCTTTAATCATATCCCCTACTTTCTCGTCAAAAATCAATTTAGCGGTCGCCTCTTCCGTAGCATCTATGTCTAAATCCATATTAATACCGGTAATTTTTTTCTCGCTTTGTGGTATGATTTTTACGGTGTCCTTTCCATGTTTTACAAATTGCACAAAGTGATATTCTTCTGCTTCTTCAGATGAGCTAAGCGAAAGATTGAATATGGTTTTCGGTTTTGTTTTGACATCGGCTGAAATATTCATCAAATCCATATCGCCATTAATATCTACAACACCGCCGGCAAAGACCGTTCCGTAATATAATGGATTATCCTCGGCTTTGGTATGCAAAAAGAGAAAATTGTCAGATTTCAATTTCAAGGCATATTTAAAGTCCTTAAAATTACGGTGAGTTAGTGATGCATTAAGGGAGGCTGTTTTGCCCGAATAATCATCATTGAGTGTGGCGTCTTTGATTTTAAAGCCATCATAAGTAACATAAACCGGTGTGGTCAAATTGTATTTTGTATTTAGATAATCCACTATAAAAGAAGTCTTTTGCAAATTGATAATCCCTTCCAACAAAGGTTTATTTACATCGCCTTTTAGTGTTAAATTACCACTGGCAATGCCTCTTAAATCGCGCAAATTGCCCTGTGTCATTGATTCAAAAGTACGAAGCAACAGTTTGTTGAAATTTATCTTAAAATTTAATCCACCGGAAGCCACAAGATAATCGCCCGTAATTTCAATAGGCTTTAGTTTGCCGCGTTCAGTAAAAAGATGTAGATTTACTTTCTTGGTCAATTGGTTCCATGTTGTTTTCAGTGTCGTATTCCCGAAATTTTCATCATTTACCCTTAGTGATGGAATTTTAAAATCGCTAATCAAGCTAACAGACCGGTTCTGTGAAATAACTTTGGCATTACCGTTAATATTACCTTTAATAGTTAAATAATAAGGTTTCAGAAAGTTATTAAAATGTGCTAAACTAAAATCATTCAACGACAGGTTAAGTGTATCGTTTCCATTAAAAGCATATCCGCCATTGGCATAAAGATATTCCGATTCACGATTAAGGATAAAATGGGCAATATGCATTTGAGCGGTATCAACAACCAACCGGGCATCGTTTAAGTACCATAGGGTGTCCTGAATGATAAAATAAGACGGCACAAAATCAATCGCTATACGAGGTTGATAGGGTAGTTGCTTAGTGAAATACATTTGGGCTTGCAAATCGGCTCCATAAGTAACCGTATCGCTATAATTCCATACTAAACTTATATCTGCCGTATCGTTTAACAGCCACGAATCAAAATGTACTTGCTTAATTGCAAGATTCCCCGGGATTGTTATTTTTTTTGCATTTAAATTTATGTGTAGATTTTCATCGGAGGCAAGCCCTGTCAATTCAGGATTTGAAAAGGTTTGCGATTTGACGGTTAGTGTGGGTGCAGTGAAATGAAAATTTAATTTATTATTCAATTCAAAATCAAATTTTGTATCCTTACTAAACCAAGCAGTATTACCTAAAAAATAATTGATAATTCCGGGCGCTTTCAATTTTAAATTCCCTCTTAGAAAAGGTATTGAATCAAATGATGTAGTACTGTCTATCGGCAAATAAGAATAATAGTGTGATATTTTTTTATAAACAAACGGAAGGATATTTTCATAGGGTAAATTCCATGCTGCCGAGATATCCGCTACAGGTGAATTTAATGTCATTTGGCTGCTTCTGTTGGTTCGCGAAATTGTTAAATCCAAACCATCAACAGAATAGATTGTATCCGGTGTGCTGATTGCTATTCCTTTAAATGACAAATGACCTTGAAGACTGTCCACATCTTTACCATTCATATTGGCTTTCATCGTAAATTTTATATCGTCAATTGATGAGTCATTTATTAAGTGTAAGATATTCAAATGAGCATGATTTACCTTGGTCGTAAAATCAAAAACAGGGTTTTTGTCCGAAAAATCCACATTACCGGAAAAGCTCATTTCCAAATTGGTGTCTTGTGCAAACATATTACCTGCAAATCCTTCGTTTTGCCATATCCCGTCAACACTTAAATTATGATATTGATACTTATTAAAATATAAGGATTTTACTTTAGCATTCATTTCTACAAAATTATCTTTTCCCCGGTTATATCCATCTATCATTCCTTTGAGTGTTACTTCGCCAAGTAAAGAATCGTGTCCCAAAAATTTACCGGCTTCAAACCCTTTAGTTTCCAAAGAACCCTTGTAGGATATTTTCCCTGTGGTTGTATCCTGTTTTAGAGATATATCCGTTTTGAAATTTCCCAAATTCGTATTAAAATGCCCATAAGCTACCAAGTCATTATAAAATCCTGTAATGTTCCCCTTGTAAGAAATGGTGCCTAAGCGTGTAATAATTTTTGGCATTTTTGTTCGTTGTAATGAGTCTTGTTCGTTGGCAAATACCAATATACTTTCAATGTCTTTTTTATTGGTTATCAATCTTTTTAAATCTACATATAGGAATGTATTATTTAGGTCGGGTAATCCGCTAATTTGCCCGGAGATATTTAACGCTGAAGAATGTCCCCATGTTACATGAAGATTTTTAGTGCGTAAATCAGAGATTGTTCCTTTGACATTACCGGAAAATGAGAAATGCTGTCGCATTGATTTTAAACTGGATGCAAAATAAACTAAATCGGAAAAGTCTAGAACTGACTGGTGAAAACTACCTTGTATCCTTACTTTGTTATTAAAATCAAAGAAATCATTGGTAGCGTGATATTTTAGCAATACACTATCAGCACGAATATTTGACTTTTTTGTAACCAATGAAAAATCATTTACTTTTAAACTTGTATCTCTCAAGCAAATATTACCACTAAATCGTTGTATATGCCATCCACTTTGTTCACGGAAACAGAGTTTTCGCACCTTAACGCTTAAGATAGATGTATCTATTTGTAAACTGTCGAAAGTACCATAAATGCCTGTAAAAAACAAATCCTTATAGTTGATAGGATGGTTATTATATTGTTTTTTTGGAAACCTTTCATAGTGTACACGACAGTCTTTTAGAATGACTTTGTGAATCGTAAATGTAAATGCTGAGGTATCTGATTCCGGAGATTTATTTTGCTTAAAATAATCTGTCAGAAAGCTGAAATTTGTTCCAGTGGTGTCTTGTTTATAATTGAAGAAGGCATGTTCAATAGATACTTTATTAATATCAAAAGTCTTATTTTTCAGTGAAAAATTATTGATTACCACTCCTAAATAATCAATATATGCCAATGTGTCTTGGTTTTGGTCGGAAACATAAATCTGTTCTATGCCAATATCATCAAGAAATCCGAGATGGATACGACCTATTTCAACCTTTGCTTGCCATTGCTCTGAAAAATATTGTGCTACTCGTTTTGCAACAAAAGTTTGGACAGTATTGCTCGTTACAATAAGAATCCCCATTAACAGTATAAATCCAATAAATGCCAATAAGAAAATTAGCAGTTTTTTTATTAGTCTTTTAAAAAAAGAATTTGATATGTGAATGGCTTTGTTATTCATTCAAGTTGTAAAAATACGAAGAATCCCGATTTTAATTTTATAGATTCTTGAATAACATATTTATTTTTTATTGTAGATAAAATATTTGTCTTAATTTCGTCGTAAATTTATCAACTAAACAATGAAGACTTTTATTTTCTCTTTACTAAGCATCGTTTTATTAACATCAACCGCATTTTCACAAGACAAATCAGTTAAAAATAAGCCAAATAAAAAAGCACCTGAAATAACTTTTAAGAATACGGAATATGATTTTGGAACCATCCCTTATGGTGCTGATGCAACCTACGATTTTACATTTAAAAACACCGGTAAATCACCTTTAATTTTGACCAGTGTTCGTTCATCATGTGGGTGTACCATTCCTTCGTGGACTAAATTGCCCATCCCTAAAAAGAAAATTAACAAGATTTCAGTCAAATACAATACGCATAGAATGGGTAATTTTCACAAGACCATTACCGTTATTTCCAATGCCAAAAATTCTCCCATTGTACTCACCATTACAGGAAAAGTTGTTTCCATTAAAACAATTAAAAACCCTAAAACAACGGATTCTACTTTGGATCCGGGAAAAACAAAAAAATGATTGAGTTAGGTCTAATCTAAAAATAAAATAATCTTTTTAGATTGCACTCATGATTTCAAGAAAATATTAATAGTAATTACGATTTTAGTATTGGTGTTTATTATGCGATACCCATTGATGAACGCGAACGGTTTGCTCAATGGTTTTTAAAAGAATACGAGTATTAATTAGAGTCTGTCTATAATGTCCGATTTCTTCGTTATTCTTGACCTTCAAATCAGTCATTCCGCTAAGGCGGAACTTCTGATCTTCAGGTTTTCGAAAGTCTCGAACTCAAACATTATAGTTCAGACTCTCGACTTTATGGATAGACACTAATTAAAGACTTCATGAGTACACGGGAGTATTTCCCGTGTACTCATTGATTATCTTATTGAATGACAATCTTCTGTTTGCTTATTTGATTATCATTTTTGATGACGGCAATATAAATTCCTTTTGGTAAAAAGTTTAAATTGAAAGTTTTATATTGTGATGAGCTGCCATTGCGAGTATGGTCACTGAAAACTATTTTACCCAAGGTATTGAAAATTTGAAGTGAGAAGATATTTTTTGTTCGAGGAACAAAAATATTAACATAACCGTCAGAAGGATTTGGATAGATATTCATAACAGTTTTTTTGCTTGATACATCTTGTGTATTGGTTGTAATTCCTAACCATTTCCAGATGCCTTCGGTTGTTGAATTTTGGTTAAAACCACCTGCCCATCCGGTAGAATTATTGTAAAATTTAACGGTTGTATATTGAATTGAATCGTCCAGCATAGTCCAAGTATCTCCTTCGTCTAAACTGTATGCTGAGCCGCATTGTGTTAAATCTTGTGATATGCCGGTAGAAACAAGCATGCCTTGAGCATTTCTTATTACAGCCATGTCTGACTTATAATAATCGCCTGTAGGATTAACTAGGTTCCATGTTGCACCACCGTCAAGAGAACGACGCATTTCAAATCCGGTAATTGTCCCTGCTGTTTGGTCGTAAGTTACATAGGTCATTATTCCAATGCTATCATTATGAAATCCAAGTGTCGTTACTTCTGCGGAGCCTGTGGTGGAGACAGTCCAGTGTAAACCTTTGTCAGTAGATTTGAAAACGCGTCCTTTATTGGTGCCAAACCAAATAATGTTACCATATACATCGTATAAGTCAGTATAACCATATTCTCCTGATAGAGAGGCTGGTATGTTGGCTTGTGGTGTTCTTACCCAGGTGTTACCGCCATCAGTCGTTGTGTATATTTCAAAATATCCACTTGTCGGATCGCCTTGACAGAATCCATTATTCTCATCCCAAAAATAAACGATATTTGGAAATGATGACGGATCATTATATGCTGCTGATGTTTGTTCATTCCAAGTATTACCACCATCAGTAGTAGCAAAGATGCCACCATAGCCACTATTGGCATTTTTGTCGTACATGGCAATCCATGCTTTTTGGTCACTAATGGCTGAAATTGTAGAAACAATATAATTTGAAGGGACACTATTATAAGTGCCGGGTGTCCATGTATTACCACCATCTGTTGTTTTTGTGAATTCCCAAATATCTGCATTGGATCCTGAACCATCATAGGCATTTGCCCAAACAGTGTTAGGATCGACTATCGAAATATAATTTATCCCGCGTGAAGGGGTTGAAAATCCGGTAGCTTGCGGTAGCCATGCCCCTGAAGCTAATGGGTTAACTACGATAAAATTTGTTTTTGTTTCTGTGTTTGAATTTGTACCGTCAGATACGGTTAAAGTAACCTGATATGTTCCGGGGTTATTATACAAAATATTAGTAGGATTTTGTATTGATGAGGTGCCGGGTGTCCCACCTTCAAAAGTCCATGCCCATGAAGTTGGTGTTGCCCCCGATGATAAATCAGTAAAATTAACGGTTCCACCTTCGGGAATGGATACTGAACTTGCTTGAAAATCGGCAATAATTGAATTGGCGTTTAGCGTATCGTTAACGGCATTTAGAGCAGCGTAAGCATTAATTCTTCCGGCACCAAGCTGTCCGACATAAGATGAATTCTGAGCATCAATATTGTCGCAGGTAGCTTTTAGAATTGCTTCTAACTTTTCCGGTGTTAATGACGGGTCATGAGAAAGCATTAAACCGCATAATCCGGCACATATTGGACTAGACATTGAAGTTCCTTGCATATAATCATATTGCGAAGAAGTATAAACGGTACTGTATATAGAGTTCCAATTGCTGTCAAATCCGCCGGGTGCACATACATCAATGGTGCTACCATATTGCGAAAAATAGGATTTGCTATCGTTGTAATCCGTTGAGGCAACAGAAATAACATGGTCGTATGCTGCGGGATAGCTAATTGTTGAGTTCCCATCATTACCTGCAGAAGCGACAACAATACAGCCCTTATTATAGGCATAGTTAATAACATTTTGTCCTGTTTGGTAATAACCCGGTCCACCCCACGAAAGGTTAATTACATCGGCCCCATTATCAGCAGCCCAAGTAATGCCTTCGTAACCATTAAGTACACTGCTACCATCAGAGGTGTCAGGAGCTACTTTTACAGCCATAAGGCTAACATTAAATCCAATAGAAGCAATTCCTATTGTGTTATTAGTTTCGGCACCTACTAAGCCTGAGGTGTGTGTGCCATGTGACCATTCAGTGTTTTGTGTTGGTGGGGTAGGGTCGTTATCATTATCAGAAACATCATATTGAGCTACAATTTTATTTTGTAAATCAGGATGGCCAACATAAATACCATTATCAACAACAGCGACTTTAATGTTGGCATTGCCTTGTTCAATATCCCATGCTTGTTCGGCATGAATGACATTTAGAAACCAATTGTGATCTGAGGAAGAGTTGTATTCGTTATCATTGGGGGTGAAATCAATATGATAGATTGGTGCTTTTTCAGCATACTCTATTTCGGGTAAATTCTCTAAATCTTTTATCAGATTATTAACTTCATTATAATTGTTGAATTCCAAAGCATAGGTTTTTTGAAGATTTGAATCTTTTGCTTTTTCAAATGGCTTAGTCATTTTGGTAATGTCGTAAGAAGCAATTAATCCGGACAAGAAAGGGACTTGATTTAAGTTAATTTGCCCATTTTCAGATTTGTAATCTAAAGAGCTTTTGTTACTAATTTTAAAATAAATTTTTCCGTCAATGGCATTTGCATCAACGGTTTGTGCTTTTGTGAAATTAAAAGACAAAAGTGTTAAAACAAGAATAAATAATTTTTTTTTCATTTTGATGAATTTTTAATTTGTTCAAAAATACACATTTTTTAGTGAAATAAATAGAATCCGAAAAAAAATAACAATAATTTGAACTTTTTTATTTCTTTTATGTTTCTTTGTTGAATATAATTCTTAAAATTTTTATATTATGAACATTAATAAATATCAAGACATTTCAACAATTGAC
>Ga0114934_10002542_pt1 | contig 11642 bp, 8 predicted proteins | sample 4SBtaG_2_FD_99695 | JGI IMG/M metagenome (GOLD analysis project Ga0114934, IMG submission 99695) | Deep subsurface microbial communities from Kolumbo volcano to uncover new lineages of life (NeLLi) - 4SBTROV10_white metaG | ecosystem: Environmental > Aquatic > Marine > Volcanic ...
GACGGTAAACATAAAGGACAAATTACTGAACCAGATATTATTATAGAAACAGACAATCATTTTATAGTTATTGAGTGTAAATTGGGAGAATATGGTAAATATCCAAACCATTTATGGGAATGCACAAAAGAAAGCAAGGGACCAAAAATTAGACACAATAATTATTTTAACAATAATTTATTTACGGGTGAATTAGGTTATATTGACAATTCTTATCAGTTATTTAGGATGGCATTCTATGCTTATGAAATCGGAAAAAAACTGAATAAAAAACCAGTTTTAGTTTCGTTAACGAATAAATCATGGTGGACAAAAAAAAGACGTGATAACACTACCCCAAATAAATTGTGGAAAGTATTTACAGACCAAGTAAATCAAGAATTATTGGAAATGAAGAATATCTTTTGGCAAGATATCCATTTTAAGAATAATGATAAATTAGAGGACTACATGATGAATCATCGATGCTTACACGATAAAAACACTTTGCCTAGTAATGTATTAAAATAATAGCCGAAATGGCAGTAAATATAAACATTGTAGACCGAAATAACATTAGTAGTAAATTGAAAAATACTACTTCCGAAATCGGCTACTATTATTATACTAAAAGTTGTGCAGCATACTGAAAAGCCCCAGGCACATTAAGCACATTTAGTTTTTTTGCCGTCACGAAATGTCAACCTTAGAAAACCAAAAGAGCTTAATTTTTTCCAACGCGCTGATGAAGAAATTAAATAAAAAGGTGTATTTTTGGATAGAATCGTCTAAATTTATTTGACAAGATGAAATCATTTGGAGAATACTTACGGAAAGCAAGAAAAGACCCAGAATTACCCCTAATAAAAGTTGCTGCGGCACTTGACATTGACACTTCGATTTTAAGCAAGATTGAACGTAATGAAAGACGTGCAACAACCGAAATGATTCCCATTCTATCCGACACCCTTGACAAACCGGAAAAGGAAATTCAGATTGAATTTATCAAATCAATGGTCTTAACAGAATTAGGTGAGTTGGAACATTTGAAGATTGGTTTACAAGAAACAATTAAATCAATCGAATAAATTTGAAAGTTAATGGATAAAAAGACAAATAATATTGACCAAACTGACTTGACATTTTTCACTAATGAAAATGGAAGTAGTTTATTAAATCGCTTTAAAGCAACATTAAAAGATACGCAACTCTTTGATGTACTTGTTGGTTATTTCAGAGCAAGTGGTTTTTACCAATTACACGAATCGCTTGAACCAGTTGAAAAAGTCAGAATCCTTGTCGGACTGAGCGTTGATAGAGATTCTTATGATATTTTGCAATATCACGAGCAGCTCGGAATAATTGATTTCGAATCACACCAAAGAACGAAAAAACAATTCCAGGAAAACCTTAAAACGGAAATTGAAACAAGTGATGAAAATGATAACAAACTTGAATTAGGGATTCGTAAATTTATCGAATTCCTGCAACAAGAATGTAAAAATCCTGAGGAGAATAAAGCAAATGGTGGAAACGGAAAAAAATTAGAAATCAGAGTATATCCATCAAAGAATATTCACGCAAAAGTTTACATCGGAAGGTTTCATCCGGAGGACAGGGATTATGGTTTTGTCATCACAGGTTCGAGTAATTTTTCAGAATCAGGTTTTGTGGCAAATAGAGAATTTAATGTAGAGTTAAGAAAAATAGGAGACGTAAAGTTTGCAGAAAATCAGTTCAATAAACTATGGGCTGAATCAGTTGATATTTCTGAAGACTTTATTGATACGATTACAACAAAAACGTGGCTAAACGACCAAATAACACCGTACGAATTATACTTGAAACTAATTTATGAATACTTGGAAGAAGACATAAATCTTGAAGACCAGTTTGAGCCATTTCTTCCAGATGGTTTCATGAATCTAAAATACCAAAGTCAGGCTGCAATTCAGGCAAAGAAAATATTGGATGCTTACAACGGAGTTTTCCTTGCTGATGTGGTTGGACTAGGAAAAACATTTATAACTGCTCTACTCCTTCAACAAATTCAAGGCAGAACTTTAGTTGTTTGTCCCCCTGTACTAAAAGATTACTGGAAAGATTCTCTGTTTGATTTTGGTATCAGAAGTTTTGAAGTTGAATCACTTGGTAAACTGGAACACATCATTAAGAAAGGTTTAGAGCGATATGATTATATAGTTGTTGATGAAGCCCACCGTTTCAGAAATGAAAATACTCAATCGTATGCTAACCTTTTGGATATTTGCCGGGGCAAAAAAGTAATCCTCGTAACTGCAACACCTTTAAACAATACAGTTGATGACATTTTTGCTCAACTTAAATTATTTCAGGCTCCAAAACAGTCAACTATTCCAGGAGTTCCAAATCTTGAAAAGTTCTTTGCTTCTTTAAGAACTAAACTTAAGAAAGTTGAAAAAGACGACCCTGCGTATAAAATTCTCATTAAGGAAGTTTCCAATGAAATTAAAAACAGCATTTTAAGGTATGTCATGGTTCGCAGAACACGTTCGGATGTAATGACTTATTTTAAAGGAGACATTCTTAAACAAGGTTTGGTATTTCCTGAAATGAAAGACCCACAGAAAATTGTATATGAATACAAAGGTGAGTTGGAAAACACATTTAAAGCAACGATAAAACTTCTACAATCTTTCACTTATTCACGATACACACCATTGCTTTTTTATATTGGCAACAAGCAGTTAAGTGAATTTGAAAGACAGCAACAGCGAAACGTTGGTGGTTTCATGAAGGGGATTTTGGTTAAACGCCTGGAAAGTAGTTTTTATGCCTTTCGCCAAAGTGTTGACCGTTTTATCCTTTCTTATGAAAACTTTATTTCAATGTTCGAAGCCGGGACTGTTTACATTAGTAAAAAAGTAGATGTTTACGACCTGCTTAAAAATGATGACATTGAGAAACTCGATGAACTGGTTGAACAAGACAGAGCCAACAAATACGATTCAAAAGACTTTAAAAAAGACTTTAAAACAAAGCTTGAATTTGATTTGCAGGTTTTAAAACAAGTGAAAGAATTATGGCAACCCGTTGATTCAGATCCAAAACTGGAACGATTTATTTATGAGTTGAAGAAAACCAAATCATTAAAAAACAATAAGCTGGTTGTTTTTACAGAATCAAAAGAAACAGGTGATTACATTTATGAAGCTTTGCAAAACGAATTTCCTGAAAAGGTGATGTTTTACTCAAGTAAAGGAGGGCGTCATACAGATTTGAAATTAATATCTAATCACATTGTTTCACGCGATATCATTCAGGCTAATTATGACCCCAATAGAAAACCGAAAGAGCAGGTTGACGATTTAAAAATATTGATTGCAACTGATGTTTTAGCAGAGGGGATTAACTTACATCGTTCGAATGTAATTATCAATTACGATTTACCCTGGAACCCCACAAGAATATTACAAAGAGCAGGGCGTGTGAATCGTTTGGGTAGTGAATTTCCGAATGTGTATATTTTCAATTTCTTCCCAACTACACAATCTGATGAACATCTTGGCTTGGAAACTAACATCACCAACAAAATTCAGATGTTTCACGATATTCTGGGTGAGGATGCAAAATACTTAACCGATGGCGAAGAGATTGGAAGTCAGGAATTATTCAACACATTGAACAACAAAGAGGCTTACACCGGCGAAGACGAAGAGGGCGATTCAGAATTGAAGTATTTGGAATTGATGCGAAAAATCAGAGACGAGAATCCTGATTTATTTCAGAAAATTAAAAACCTGCCTAAAAAGGCACGTTCCGGATTTAAAAAATCAGACATTGAAAGCAACCAACTACTTACTTTTTTCAGAATAGGCAAACTAAAAAAATTCTACATTAATCAAAAGGGCACATCAAGTGAGATTACATTTTTTGATGCTGTTTATAATCTGGAATGCACACCCTTAACCAAAAGAGCAAAAATACCCGAAGATTATTATCATTTGCTCCAAACCAACCGTGCTCGTTTTGAGTTGGATACCACCATTGGCGATGAACCAAAAAAATCACCTGGAGGACGTTCTAATGTGAAATACATAGAACAACGCTTAAAAGACAAAGCTTTTAAGAATTTTAAAGGCTTTACCGATTCGGACGATGAATTCTTGGAGAGTGTAAAGAACATTTTGTTGCTGGGAACAATGGCTAAACGCACAGCGCGGGATATTAAAAAAGAATTGGAAAGAACTATCGACCCATTGGAAGTAATTAACATTTTACGCAAACACATTAGAGCAACCGCAATAGAAAATAGCACCGCAAAAAAAGCCTTTCAAAAACGTGAAGTCATTTTATCAGGATACCTTATTAAATAATCATGGACAAGAATTCTGCAATACAACTTATAGAAAATACCTTCAACGCCAGGTTTGATGAAAAACAGTTTACCCGTTTTATCTTAGACTTATTGAATGACATTAAGCAGGGCGACAAAGTAAGATCGTATTCTGGTAATTACATTTGGGACGATTATAAAGACCACATCAACAGCTACAAACGCATAGGAAAATACACCGACCCTGAAGGCGATGCGCTGGACGTTTTGATTGTTGAGGTAAAATCGGTGGCAAAACTGGAACGTGCCCGAACTGCATTGCGGAATTTTGTAATTAAGCATCTAAGCAAATTTGATAAAGATTATGCCCTTGTGGCTTTTTATTCAAAAGAGGACGATGGAACCGACTGGCGTTTTTCTTTCATAAAACTGGAGCATCAGGCATATCTTGATGAAGAAAAGCAAAAGGTAAAAACCCGAAAAGAATTTACACCTGCAAAAAGGTATTCTTTTTTAGTAGGTAAATATGAAAAAGCACATACTGCTAAAAAGCAGATTCTGCCATTACTTCAAAACATTGCCAATAACCCTACCATTGAAGAAATTGAAAATGCTTTTAGCATTGAAAAAGTTACTGATGAGTTTTTCGCACAGTACAAAGATTTGTATGTAAAACTATACGAGCATTTCAAAAATGACACACACATACAATCTGAATTAACAAAAGCGAACATTGATAACACCCGATTCACAAAGAAACTACTCGGGCAAATTGTTTTCTTGTATTTTTTGCAGAAAAAAGGCTGGTTGGGTGTGCCGCAAAACGAACATTGGGGGAAAGGTAAAAAGCGTTTTATGCAGGACTTATTTGAAGAAGCAGAGCATAAAAACCTGAACTATTTTAAAGATTACTTGCAACCCCTGTTTTACGAAGCATTGGCAAAAGAACGGAATAACGAAAATTCTTATTACAAACGATTTGATTGTCGCATTCCATTTTTAAATGGTGGTTTATTCGAGGCAGAATACGATTGGGAAGCTGCCAACATTACCATTCCTGAAAACCTGTTCAGGAACGAAGAAAAAAACAAAGCAGGCGACAAAGGAACCGGCGTTTTGGATGTGTTCGACCGTTACAACTTTACCATTAAAGAAGACGAACCGCTTGATAAGGAAGTAGCTGTTGACCCCGAAATGTTGGGGAAAGTTTTCGAAAACATGCTCGAAATTACTGAGCGGAAAAGCAAAGGTGCTTTTTATACCCCACGTGAAATTGTGCATTATATGTGCCAGGAAAGCCTGATTCATTATTTAGATAATGCATTGAACGACTATACAGAAACCTATCAGGAATTAGGAGATTCCCAAGCCAATATGTTTGGAAACAATGGTATAGTTGGTCAGCAATCTTTTCAAACTACTACACAAAATATTAAGGTAAAAAAAACCGATATTGAAGATTTTATTAGAAATGGGCATTCATACCTTGAGAATGATATAAATGCAATTAATAAGCAAGAAAAGATAAAGGCAGGGGAACAAAAATCCACAGATGCTAAGATTAAACTAAAAGCAAGTATTGTCCAAAATGCTGACCTGATAGACCAAAAACTTAGCGAAATACGAATTTGCGACCCTGCCATTGGTTCGGGAGCTTTCCCGGTGGGTTTGTTACACGAATTGGTAACTGTCCAACTGGTATTAAAACCCCATTTGAGCAAAGCTTATTTGAATAAAAAGTTAGATGGCTTTGGATTTCAGTTTCATGAAAGTATAAATGAAAGCCGCTACATCTATCGTTTAAAACGCCACATTATACAAGAAAGCATTTACGGGGTAGATATTGATGCTTCTGCTATTGATATTGCCCGCTTGCGTTTGTGGCTCTCATTGGTAGTTGACGAAGACGACCTTGACCCCATTGAAACCCTGCCTAATTTGGATTATAAAATTGTAACTGGAAATTCTTTGATAAACTTTCCGGAAAATTGGAAAAGTCCAGCAGCAAGTGAAATAGAAAACTTGAAAGATGACTTTTTTAATGAAACAAATGAAGAGAAAAAGAAAAAACTAAAAATAAAGATTGACGAGCTAATTAATAAAAGGTTATCATCGTCAAAAACAACTTTTGGGATTGAAATTGATTTTGATTTTAGATTATACTTCTCAGAAGTATGGAATGAAAAAAATGGCTTTGATATTGTAATTGGGAATCCACCATATGGAGCAAAACTTTCATCTGACGAAAAGAAATACTTTAAGATTGTATATGCTGATGTGCATATGCGTACTCCTGACACATTCAATTATTTTATTTCAAAGGGCTTTAGACTACTACATGATGATGGAATAATAACCCATATTGTGCCAAATAATCTTTTCTTTCAATCTGAATATGAAAAAACAAGACGCTTCCTATTAGAAAAAAACCAATTTCATATTGGAATCAATTTAGGTGATGGGGTTTTTAATACTGCAACCGTACCTTCATGCATTTTCTTATCAGCAAAAAGACGAAATGGAATAGAGAAGTACTTTTATTCTGATTTGCGAAATGCAGATAAACATAATATCGATTTTACATCAATATTTAAAGAAGAATTTATCAAATCTACTCTTAAAGTTCCTGCATCAGTTTTCGGTATTTCAGAAGAAGAGTTTGAAATCATACAAAAATTGCGAAAATATTCAACAACCATTGATGATATTGCTGAAGAAATGGCAAGTGGTATTTCCACTGGAGGTGACAAAATTTTTAGAATTCATAAAGATTTTGCGAAAAAAAATGAGCTTGAAAACCAACTTTTAAAACCTGTTTTAGTCGGTGGTGAAATAGATAAGTACTATATAAGAAACACAAACCACCTCATTATTTACACTGATAGAAGTACCGTAATTTCAGACTATAAGTCAATCAAAGATTATTTATTACAATTTAAGGAGAAACTTGAAAAACGAAGTGAAGCAAAGTCAGGGTTGATGCCATGGTTTGCACTTAACAGACAACGGTATCCGATGTTATTTGAAGAAGAAAAAATAATTATGAGACAAACTTCGGATAAAATTAGAGCGGCTTTTGACTCTTCCGCATTTTACGTAATTGATAGCATACTTGTTTTTAAAAAAATAGCTAGTAAGCCGTTTAAATACAAATATATACTTGCTATTCTTAACTCTTCTGTAAATGGCTTTTTATACAGAAAATTTACACAAGAGGGAGGCAGAACATTTGCTCAAGTAAAACCTAAAAATGTTCGTAAACTTTTTATTCCTAAAACTAATAATGAAAATCAAAATAAAGTTGAGCATATTGTCGACTATCTTACTACATATAACCAAATCACGCACGAAAAAGATTCTTTAATTGGTTCATTTTATGAGTCAGTTCTTGATTGCATTTCTTTTGAGTTATTTCTTCCTAAAGAACTCAAATCCGCCAACAAAGAAATCCTAAAACACCTCGGTGATTTAAAACCCATAACAGATGATATGAGCCCGGAAGAAAAACTGGCAATTATACAAGCAGAGTTTGAGCGTTTGTACGACCCCAACCACCCGGTGCGCAATGCTATTGAAACCTTGGATAGTATTGAGGAAGTGCGGATAATAAAGGAGGCGTTGAAATGAAATATGCAACAACAATAAAAATGAAAAAAAAAGCCGTTAAAGATTTGTTAAGTATTGTAACCCATAGCGTATTCGATGGAGCCAGAGCAGATATGGACGCAATGTTCGATATGCTTCCTTCCAAAGTGCAGAATGCTATCATCAAAAATGCACACATATTAGACGGGGAAAACGGAATCGTTCGGGAAATACAACGAGCAATCGAGGCGTATGCGGAATACAAAGGAAATAAAGACTTTTATTCAGAACATGATGTTGCAGGATGGGTCAGGCAGCCAGATATATTTAACGACAATAAAACGCCCGTAGATGTCTATGGCGAGAATGTTATCAATTTAGTAAACCTGTTTGACAAAGCAAAGACAGAAAAAGAACTTAATCTAAAGTTTAAGGCATATAATAAATTGGTGAAAGGTGAAGACGGGTTATTCCCGACAGAACCAATCCCAAAAGAAGATGCCTTTGCAGAAGTATTCAACAAAAACAATCTTTACAATGGAAAATTTAAAATCAAAGACAGCGAAGCTGTACGAAGCGAGCCATTACCGCCCGCTGACGGACAAGGAAATAGAGAGCCTTCCAAAGGAAAGCAGCCTTCGGAAAAAGGAGGAATTAATAAGGGAGAAAAGAAAGGAACTGAAAAAATTGAGGGGAGAGATGTAAAGAAACCCCGATTTACAGGGGAAGCATTAGGGGAACAACCCCCGAAAGAAAAAGTAAGCAAACCAGTAAACAAAAAAGCAATGAAAACAACAAGGGAATATCAAATCAATCCAGAGGAGGACTTGGACGTTCAGTTGGCAATAATAGAGGAAATGGAAAACAGAAAGAAAGACCGCCGCTTGTTTGGGCAACAGAAGAAGGTGTCCCAAAGCCAGAAGAACACCTCCCAGAAGAAATAAAGAAAAACCTTGCGCCAGACCAACAGTTTGCAGTTAATCTTATTAATACGTCTTTTGATAATGGTAATAAATCATTCCTACTTGCAGATGGTACAGGTGTAGGAAAGACAAGACAATTATTAGCATTGGCGCATACTTTTAAATTACGAACAGGTAAGCCTGTATTAATCATATCTGAAAACAAACAAATCCTTGAAAACAACTTCAAAAAAGATGCTGATAGATTAGATGAGTTAAGAAACAAGCTAAAGGGTAAATTCGGAAACCTTAATTGTAGGAATTGACCCCGAAACAATGATGCCTGCAACAGAAGCGTCTTATTTAGTGGTTAAGTCAGGCGTAAACAAGTTTAGAGACTTTGCCAAGGCAATATTGATCTGTTAGGGGAAGGCATTAAACCCCACTTAAAAGCGTTTTTTGAGTATGTAAGAATGTCCCCCGATGCAACAGACCTTGCAGGTGAAATGACCCCACATGAAGAAGTGATTGGTTTTGATATGGATAAATTATACGAGGAGGGGTTGTCAAATGATGAAAAAAATAGTAATTTAACAAACAAAAAGGAGAATAAAAATGTTGAATCTGCCGCAGGAAATACTGAACAAGATAAGTCAGCACAAAATGACGTATCGCCTTTCGCAGGAGGTTTTTTCAATGAATCAGGATCAGGTGAACGAAATGGAAGACCTGTTTTGCAAAAGCCTGGCAAAGAAAATACAGACAAAGGAGCCTCTAATAGTGGCTCTGGCGATTTGGGAGGTTCTCTTTCTTTATTTGGAGAGGACTACGATTCAGAACTTCGTAAGAAAGACACAAAGCACGGAACTGATGTGGGCATTGCCGGAAATAACGTCAGCGGAGGAAGCGGCAGAAATAGCAGCAAAAGACCACTGGCTCGACCCAGACCAGAAGAGAGAAGTAGCACTCCATCTAAGGGTGTTAAAGAAAACGCTTCCAAAAATGTAATCCACAGTGATTTATCTAACATTAAAGAAGTATTACCTGAACTTTACGAAGAACAGCAGCATGATGTAGAGAAAGCAGAAAAACGCTTTTTTACCGGAGCAGGAGAGAAAAAAGAAACCGGAAGGGGGATTTTATTTACTAATGCTACTGGCACAGGCAAAACATTTACCGGATTGGGAATTATTAAAAGATTCTACCTTGATGACAAAAAGAAGATACTCATTGTTACCCCTGCTGATGTAAATAAAAACGACTGGAAGGAAGCAGGAGAAATATTAGGGCTGAAAATTAATATTCTAAAAGACACCAAAGCCCCTCGGAAAGGACAATTGCTCATTTTAAGAACGCAAACAAAAACCAAAGATACACACTGACAAGGCTTTAAGATAATACTGGATTGTGGGCAAAAGAAGCCATGCACCGTGCTAAACTAAAAGACGTTCCTCCATCTCTGCCTCAAGCGCTTTTTCAATAAAACTTTTTAGGACAGTGTCTTAAAATTATTAACAAAGTTCTTAATATCTATCATTTGAAACCTTTAAATGATTCCCTGCTCTCCGCCACATATCCCGCATTTTCTCAGCGTGTTCCTGTGGGGTTAATTTGATGTATTTTAAGGTTGGCAAGGTACTTCTTATCATCATATTTACTTTCATACCTTGCCCTTTTATTAATGGTGTGGGTTTCTTTGCTGAAATGATTCGGTAATACCTCTAAGCCTGTTTTTGCATAAAGATTGATTTTTCCGTCTATCCCTAAGGTATCCGAACGTTTATTTTTTTGTTTGGGTCCGTGTTTTTAGTTGTCCTGATAAAATAACTCACAGTTGCCATGTGATTGGATTGAAAAGTTCAATTCAAAGATAGCGATTATTTTCGTTGCAACCACCTTTCTTTATTTTCTTTTAATTTGCTTTAATTAGGTGTAATTCATAACCAGATTGTAAATAGCTGATAATTAATATATAAATAACACTATCCACTGAATATATGGGAGTTATCAAATGTGGAAAATTCAATTTAAGGAGTCCCATGGGAGGCTCTGTTAAACTATCATACGCGGCGAAACCTGCTTAAAAACGGAACCTTAAATTTTTTATGATTTTGTAATGGTTTTGGTTCATTAACTTCCATCCCACCGGTTACATTGTGGTTATTATCAAAAACTATTGCGGAAACGGGACAGAGCAATGCTGCATCAGCACATAAAATTTCTTCATGTTTTGTTTTGGGTTGAACCGTTACAACAGCTTTTCCGGTTTTATTCATGGCAAAATGAGTATCACTGATATTCACACAAGCCCTGCATCCAATGCATGAGTTTGTGATTTTAAATTGGTTTATCTTATCGTTCATATTTAAACTTTTTTCTACCTATGTTAACCGGTGAAGTTTCCACCAAACAATAAATCCTGAAATCAAAATAAACAGCACCATAAGACCTATTAGCGGAACAATCAGCACATAAAAAATACCTAATATTGATTCATATATGCGGCCTGTATGAATTTCCAACGCAAGATTCCATAAGCTTATACGGTAAGCATCGTGAACATTGGAAGGTAATTCCGGAAACTGCTTTCCATTATTAATATTCAGCGCACCCTTATCGTAGTCAAAAGCAATTTGCTGATTATCAAAATCATCGGAGTAACCTGTTATTAGATAATCACCAATAGGAGGTCCGGCAACCTCTTTTTTCACGTAAGGTTCTTTTTTAATAACATCAAAAATTTCTGCTGTTGCCGGATTCCATTTAAAAAGACCTTCAAATGAACCTATTAGATATTGATTTTTATCAACCTTTTTCAAAACATTTACCCCCATAATTGATGCGGGAGGCTGATTTTCAAA
>Ga0114934_10002543_pt1 | contig 11639 bp, 9 predicted proteins | sample 4SBtaG_2_FD_99695 | JGI IMG/M metagenome (GOLD analysis project Ga0114934, IMG submission 99695) | Deep subsurface microbial communities from Kolumbo volcano to uncover new lineages of life (NeLLi) - 4SBTROV10_white metaG | ecosystem: Environmental > Aquatic > Marine > Volcanic ...
ATAAGGTATCTTTTAAAATGGAATTCACCCCTACCCCTCTTCCATTTTAAAAGATGAAAAAAATCTTGTTTTAATAAAAGTAAAACATGCAGAGCTATAAATTAAAAGAAAAAAGATAAAAATGTACGGTAAACCCTCGTTGCACTCTCGCTCATACTTCACTCGGGTCTGACAACAGCTTCTATGAGGTTCGCTCGTTGCACTTCGCTCTCCCATATTTTGATCATACTTCGCAAAACATCTCATAGAAGCAAACGTTGTGTGTAATTGAAATTTGACCAAATAAATGATAACCTTTAATAAATCATTTATCTTTAACTAAAAAAACTATGATAGAAAATTTTCAAAATATGGGTGTAGCTAGAACATCGGATTAGTAGCTGTGTTTATTTTACAAGCTTGTGGATTTATTTCTGTATGGCTTGAAGTCGGAATGTTAAATTACTCTTTGGTAACGAAAAATTGGAAAGTGTGGAAAAATGGAAATACGTTGGATATGTTATTTTGTTTGCAATTGTGCTGTTAATCCTTTCAATGATAGTAAACGCTATTGTAAATTTTAGAGTGTAAAATAAACGAACTGCTAAAGGTCAAATTTCAACATCACATAACAGCGTGTGTCTGGTTTGGCAGATTTGACGTAATTGGATTCAAAAGGAATGTCAAATCAACCTCTCCCAAATTTTGCAAAAAAACAATTAGATTTTCAAAGGAATTTTTGCGAAATTTCAGATACACGCCAACGTTAGGCGCAATGTTTTTAAAATCTAAAAGAAATAAAATAATTATGAATCAAAATAAAGTAAACAAATTAAAGGAATTTTTAAAAGAACATATTTTTGTTTTAAACGGGTCATTTGTTTTAAAAAATAGTGGATATGATAAAGATATTTGTAATTTACTCCCAGAATTTATTGAGAATACTAAAAGATATTGGGATGCTTATTGGCAAGTAGAAGATATGTTTATTGAATTTAAAAAAGGTAAAAGTATTTGGCTTGATTTAGTAAGATATGGTGAAATTTTATTAGAAACAAATGAAGAAGCTAAAACAAAAACATTTACTTTATTTTTTATTCCAAACAAAGAACGTACAGAAATTGTGGAAATAATTGGGTTAAATACAAAAAAAATTATTGAGAAACTAAATTTAAATAAAGATGATGTTGAAAAACTATTAAATTTAAATCAATCGTTGCCAAGGTCATTTAATGCACAAGCAAGTTTAACAATCAAAGATATTAAAGCAATTTCTGAATTTATAATCATAAAAAACGATTTTAAAAATACTTAAACCACGCTGAGCTCTCACTACACTTCGTTTCGTTCGGGACACATAACAAGGGATATACGGTTTAGCCCTCGGCTCGGGCTTCTCCCAAATTTCTCCTTTCAGTCGAAATTTTCCTTAAGCCCGACGTTGTCGGAAATATTCAAATTCAAATTAATGAGAATAAAGATTAATTTGAATACATCAGATAATAGCGAATATATGAAATTTACGTCTTGAAAATTGTTTGAAAAAATGTAAACTTCTCATACACGCGAACGTTATTCTGCTACGTTATAGAAAACGATTTATTTATAAAAGAGCAGATATATTCTATAAAATAGCAGATATATTCTATAAAATAGCAGATATATTCTATAAAATAGCAGATATATTCTATAAAATAGCAGATATATTCTATAAAATAGATACTATGACCTTAAACCAAATAAATATAAACATCTTCAACAGCATAAACTACTTTGCTGGAAATAATGCAGTATTAGATAAAATCGGATTATTTACTGCTGAATACCTTCCGTTAATTTTTATCCTTGTTTTGGTGTTTTTGTGGTTTAGAAATGAAAAATATAAAAATTTAGTTTTATATTGTATTTATTCTGTTATTTTAGGATTATCCTTGAATTTTCTAATTACTTTATTTTATTTTCATCCCAGACCTTTTATGAATAAAATTGGAGTATTGCTTATAAAGCATGCCCCAGAAACCTCTTTTCCTTCTGATCATACAACTTTAATGCTATCTGTTGCTTTTATGCTCTTATATTTTAAAAAGACAAGAATCAAGGGGATAATCCTCTCTGTGGTAGCTCTTATTGGAGGGACAGCAAGAGTTTTTGCGGGTGTTCATTATCCTTTTGATATTATTGGCTCAATTTTAATTGCAATTATTTCTTCTTATATTATATTTACATTTAAAGAGAAATTACAAAAATTTAATCATCTAATTATTAATTTATATTATAAAATATTAAAACATGAAAACTAAACTTTTTAACAAATATGTGGCTATAATTTTTGTATTGGTCTTATTGTTCACAAGCGGAATTAAAATACACTCTGTATTAACAGAACCAAAAATTTCTGATTGGAATTATCATCAATTACAAAAAATAGACAAATCAAAAACTAATTTTTCTTTTGCTGTATTTGGAGATAATAAAAATTCTGCAAAAACATTTGACAATCTTGTTTCTAAATTAAATAAAGAAGATATTCTTTTTGCTATAGATGATGGTGATTTAGTTTATGATGGAGAGAATGAAAAATTTAGATTTTTTCTCAACCAGATTAAAGATTTAAATAAACCATTGCTAACAGTTTTTGGAAATCATGAGGCAAGAGAAAAAGGAAGAGCTACTTACTATAATTTATTTGGTCCTTTTTATTATTCTTTTCAAGTTGATAATAATTATTTTATTATTTTAGATGACGCAAATGAAAAAAATCTTGATGATGAACAATTTGCATGGTTAAAAAATGAATTAAAAATAAGTCAAAGTTATAAAAATCGTTTTGTATTTATGCATGTTCCTCTCTATGATCCTAGAAAAGGAGACTATAAAGAAGGTCACAGTTTAGAAGACTTAAATTTTGTAAAAAAGTTAAATAATTTGTTTGATGAAAATAATGTAACAATGCTTTTTGTTTCCCATATTCATGGATATTATAATGGAGTTTGGGGTAAAACTCCTTATATTATAACTGGAGGAGGAGGTGCAGAATTAGCAGGATCTGATTCACAACATTATTTTTATCATTATATTAAAGTAAATGTTGATAATAGCTCAGTTAAATATGATGTCATTAAATTAAAAAGCCCTGATTTTGAATTATTAGATAGATGGATACATGATGCTTGGATATATATTTATGCTTTTTTTGCAGTTCATTTTATTGATACTTTATTAATATTGGCTTTGATTTATTTAACTAGCTATATTATTTTTATGAAGTGGAACTGGATAGTTAGAAAAATTAAAAAATAGTGTATTTTGAAGAATCAAATTCACCCCTAACCCTTCTTTCATTTTTCAAAACGGAAAAAATCAAATTTATATTTAATGACGAAAGCCTATCTGATAGTTAAGAACGAAAAATATTTTTTGAACTTCTCCGCTTTGCTCCGACCATGCTGCGCTCTCCTCACTTTGTTCGTCGGGGCGTATAACAAGGGATATAAGGTTCAGCCCTCGGCTCGGGCTTCACCCAAATTTTACTCCTTTCAGTCGCAAAACTTCGTATATCCCTAACGTTAGGTGACATCTACTTTTTGTTTTAGAGAATATCATCTTAAATACTAAAAGTCAGCAAAACCAAAAACTTTTTTTTGCCCTATTCGGGCAATTTTGGGGGGAGGAAGAAAAGGTTAAAATAATTTATTTTAAAAAAATTATAAATATGGAATTTAAACTAAGAACAAATGCAAAATATTTCTCTGATGATGAAATTATAGAAGACATTAAAAATGTTGCTAAAAATTTAAATAAAGATAGTTTAAGTAGAGAAGAATATAATAAATATTGAAAAATACATCCTGAAACTATAAGAATTAAATTTAAATCTTGGAATAATGCTTTAAAATTAGCATGATTAAAAAATAGATTAAATTATAAAATATCCGAAGAAGAATTATTTAATAATTTAGAAATTGTCTGGAGAAGTGTATGAGAACAACCAACTATAAATCAAATGAATAATGAACCTTCAAAATATTCTTGAATAACTTATCAAAGAAAGTATTGAAGTTGGTTTGAAGCTTGCAAAAGATTTATTGATTATAAAAAATGAGATATAGAATCTACTAAGGCTATAAAAATAAATGATTGATTAAGAAATAGAAATATAAATTGAAAAGATAGATTAAAAGTTTTAAAAAGAGATAATTACACTTGTGTAAAATGTGGTAGAAGTCCAGCAACTGAAAGAGGTTGTATTTTGCATATTGACCATATTATTCCTTTTTCTAAATGATGAAGTAATGAAGTAGATAATTTACAAACATTGTGTAATAGATGTAATCTTTGAAAATGAAATGATGAAAGTGTTTAGTTAATTTCTTTGCCACTCTCGTGGCAATCCTCCCCTCAAAAGCTCGTTAGCACTTGCAAAAAAGTTTTTGGTTTATTCTGGAAATCATCTATAATACTGAAAATCAACAAAAACAAAAAGTAGACGTAAAGGGTCGTTGCACTTGATTTTCTTCCATTACATTACAGAAAAATCACCCTCGCCTAACAGCTTCTATGAGGTTCACTCGTTGCACTTCGCTCTCCCATATTCTTCTTCGCTAAAGCTACGAAGAACATCTCATAGAAGCAAACGTTGTGCGACATCTACTTTTTAACTGAAATTCAGCAATTTACAGATAGTCATCAAAAACAAAAACTTTTTTACCACTACCGTGGTAATTTGGGGGAGAAAAAAATAAGGAACTAACATTTTTATAAAAACTCTACGAGTTTTAGGTTGAAAAGATAACAAAAATAGTTATATTAAATCTAATATATTGTAATACAATAAAACATGTCTACAATTGTTTTAAATAACATTGCTTCAAAGTTTTGACTAACTATTTTTTTAGTTAAATCTTGGTGGGAGCATTTAGATTTTTCTTCAGAAAAAGAAGCTGAAGCTTTTTTTGAAGAAAATATCGATATTATTAAAGCAAAGCCATTTATAAAATGGGTTGGTTGAAAAAGACAACTTATCTCACAATTTCAAGAATTATTTCCAAAAGAATTTAATAATTATCATGAACCTTTTTTATGAGGTTGAGCTGTGTTTTTTAATTTACAGAAAAAACAAAGTTTTTTAAGTGATGTAAATGAAGAACTTATAAATTTATATCAAGTTATAAAAAAAGAACCTAAAAAATTGATAAAGTTTTTAGAAAGTTTAGAATATTCAAAAGATAAATTTTTAGAAATTAGAGCTTGGGATAGGTTAGAATGATGATTGAAAAATTTCTCGGAAATAGAAAGAGCAGGAAGGTTTATTTATATGAATAGAACTTGTTTTAATGGTCTTTATAGAGTTAATTCAAAATGACAATTTAATGTTCCTTTTTGAAAATATTCAAATCCAGATTTTGTTCAAAAAGAAAATATTTTAAATACTTCAAAGCTTTTAAATAAAACAAAAGCACAAATAAAATTACAAAGTTTTGAAAAAGTTTTAACAAATGCTAAAAAATGAGATTTTGTTTATTTTGATCCTCCTTATGATGTGCTAACTGAAAGTGCTAACTTTACAAGTTATGATAGTTCTTGATTTTGACAAGATATGCAAAAAAAACTTGCAGAAGTTTTTACAAAATTAGATAAAAAATGATGTAAAGTTATGCTTTCAAATCATAATACTCCTTTTATTAGAAAGTTATATAAGGATTTTAAATTTAATATTGTAAAAGCTAGAAGGAATATAAATAGTAAAGGAAATTGAAGAGGCGAAGTTGATGAAATTGTAGTTATGAATTATTAAAATATTATGGGTAATTTTGAAAAACTTTGTGAAATTTTTAGAAAATCAAATGAAAATTTTTTAAGTAGAGAATTAAATTTGATTTTAAGTTGAGTTAGTGAAAGATCATTATGTTGAAAATTATCTTTCTACTTAAATGATAAAATAAAAAAATCAGAATTTAATAAATATCATGTTGATGTTGAATATAATAGAAATTATGGATGAAATATAAAAACTATAATTGATTCTAAAGAAAAAGTTTTAAATATTACTTGTGATATAATTGTACATAGTAGATGAGAAAATAAAAATCAAGATAATCTTATTGCTATTGAAATGAAAAAGTCTACTTGAAAAGAAGATGAAAAACAAAAAGACAAAGATAGACTTATCGCTTTAACTAAAAAGTTAAATGATTGAGTATGGACTTATTGATGATGAGATTTTCCAAAACATGTTTGTTGATATATCTTATGAATTTATTATGAAATAGATATTGAAAATAAAAAATTGATTTTAGAATTATATAAAGAATGAGTTTTATGGAAAACTATAAAATCTGGTTTAGAAATTAATAATTAAATGAAATATGCTTTTATCTAGAAAAAAATATACAAAAGAAACTTTTTTAAATGATTTTTTTAAATCTATGACTCCTTGATTAATAAAAAGAGAAGATTTTATTGATTGGAATAGGATTTTTAAATCTTTAAAAAACAAAGAGTCATTTATTAATGATTTAGAAAATTATGATTTTAATAATCTAAAAAAATTAGAAGAACAAATAAAAGATACTATATTATCATTAGATAATCCTAATATTTTTATTCAAAATTTATTTGATTTTTTATGAAATACCAGAAATTTTTTTGTTTCAGATCAAGATAATATATTATTTAAAAATTATATAAAAGATATTTTGAAATGAGATTCAAATAAAGCTGAACAAATAGCAAAAGCAGTAGTAGAAATTTGATTTCAAAATATTTTAAAAAGGGAAAATATAAAAGATTATTTTATTTGATTATTAGTTGGTTTTGAAAGTGATAAAAGAAAAAATAAATGATGAATAGGTTTTGTTGATTACATTAGACCATTATTACAAAAAATAACTGACAATTTTGTTAATTTAAAATTAGTTGAAGAATATGTAATTAAATATGAATGAGAAAACACTACTCAAAATAAAAAAGTAGATTTTGCTATTTTAGATAATTGAAATTGTATAATATGAATAGAAGTGAATTTTTATACAAATAGCTGATCAAAACCTACAGAGATTAAGAGAAGTTATTGAGAGGTTAACAGACAATTAAATAATGTTTGAATAGAACTTATGTGGATAACTGATTGATTTTGATATAATATGATGAAGAAAAGTTTATGAGATGCTTTTGAAATTCATAAAAATACATACAATTATAAAATGGTAGAAAATGATTTTATAAAAGATTTAAAAGATTTTCTTAACTTAAAAAAGAATGTCCAAAAAGTTTAAAAATCCTCCAGAAGATTTTGAACAAGAGTGTAGTTCGGTTTGGTCTTTTCCTAGAAGATGAAATTGGATGACACATAATTCAAAATATAGATGAAATTGGTCTCCTGAAGTAGTCAGAAATCTTATTTTAAGATATTCTAAAGAAGGAGACTTTTTGCTTGATCCGATGATTTGATGATGAACAACAGCAATTGAAGCAAAACTTTTAAATAGAAATTTACTCTGCTATGATATAAATCCAGAAGCAATAAAATTAACTGAAAGTTTTTTAGATTTTGAAATAGAGAATAAAGCGAGAATTAAAGTGAAAAATCATGATGCAACAAAGAAAAATGAAAAGTTAAAAAAAGAAAGTATAGATTTTGTTTTAATGCATCCACCTTATGCTGATATAATTAAATATAGTGAGTGAAAAATAAAGCAAGATTTATCAAATATTCATGATATAGATAAATTTTGTGATGAAATTGAAAAGGTAGCAAAAGAGAGTTTTAGAGTTTTGAAGAAATGATGATTTTGTGCAATTTTAATGTGAGATACTAGAAGAGAAAAAATGTATATTCCATTAGCATTTAAAGTTATGGAAAGATTTTTAAAAGCTTGATTTAGCTTAAAAGAAGATATTATAAAAGTTCAACATAATTGTAAGGCAACTTGATTTTGGGTAAAAAAGAGTAAAGATTTTAATTTTTTACTTATAATGCATGAGCATTTGTTTATCTTTAAAAAGATGTAAGTTTTTCCGACTATCGTCGGATTTTCTTCCCCCAAAACTCGCTATCGCTCGTAAAAAGTTTTTGTTTTTTTACTGAAAATCAGCATAATGACTTAAATAATCAGTAATAAAAAGTAGACGCAAGGGGACGTTGCACTTGATTTTTCTTCCATTGCATTACAGAAAAATCACCCTCGCCTAACAACTTCTATGAGGTTCGCTCGTTGCACTTCGCTCTCCAATATTTTGCTCATACTTCGCAAGACATCTCATAGAAGCAAACGTTAAAAGAAGTTGCAATAAATATTGAAAATAAACTCAAAAGAACTATTGATCGCTTTTAATTTTTAATCTGAGAGAACATATGAAAAAATACAAATGTCCAAAATGTGGAATGAATTATGATAAACTTGGAAAAAGCACAATGGACGGGGCAACTCTTGTCGAGGTAAAAACAAATCATAAACACAGTAAGAAATATGGTCAAAAATATAACCATTATGATCATCATAAAATGATGGCAGAAGATTTTAAGCGAAGATCTATTGTTTCTGCAATAGTTACAATTCCTATTCTAACATTGTCACCTTTAATTCAAAGTTTATTTGGATTCTCATTCACTTTTACAGGAGATAAGTATCTCTTATTCGCACTTTCAAGTTTTATATTTTTCTTGGGAGGCTTGCCTTTTTTGAAAGGTATTTTTACTGAATTAAAACAGAAACGCCCTGGAATGATGACCCTTATTGCTTTAGCAATTTCAGTCGCTTATTTTTATAGTGCGGCCGTTGTTTTTGGTTTAGAAGGAAAGTTCTTTTTTTGGGAGCTCGCTACTTTAATTGATGTTATGTTACTCGGACATTGGATTGAAATGAAATCTGTAATGGGTGCTTCTAAGGCACTTGAAAAACTTGCAGAACTAATGCCTGACAACGCTCATCTTATTAAAGGAAATAAGATTGTAGAGATAAAAATATCGGAGTTAAAAAAAGACGATATTGTATTGATTAAAGCGGGAGAAAAAATTCCAGCAGATGGAATAATTGTAAAAGGTTCGAGTTATATTAATGAATCAATGCTTACTGGCGAATCAAAACCTATCAAAAAAGAAATAGAATCAAGCGTAATTGGTGGCTCAATTAATGGCGATGAGGTATTGGAAATAAAAGTCATTGGAACTGGCGAAGATTCTTACCTGGTAAAAGTCATAGATCTGGTTAAACAAGCACAAGAAACAAAATCAAAAACAGAAAAATTTGCTGATATTGCTGCTAGATGGTTAACTGTTATTGCAATAACAGCAAGTGCTGGAACATTTATCTATTGGTTTATTTATGGTCCGGATTTAGCCTTTGCTATAGAAAGACTAGCAACCGTTATGGTTATTGCCTGTCCGCATGCTTTAGGTCTTGCTATTCCACTTGTAAATGCAGTATCCACTTCAATATCTGCTAAAAATGGTCTTCTTATTAGAAACAGAACTGCTTTTGAAAACGCAAGAAAAATAACAACTGTTGTATTTGATAAAACAGGAACATTGACAGAGGGTCATTTTGGAGTTAGTTCAGTTGTATTGTTTGATAAAAAATATAAAGAAAAACAGATTTTCCAATTTGCTGCTTCTCTTGAAAAAAAATCTGAACATCCTATTGCTAAGGGGATAATTCAAAAAGCAAAAGATTCTAAATCAAAGATATTAAATGTTACTGATTTTAAAGTATTAAAAGGAGAGGGTGTTGAAGGAGTTATAGACAATAAAACCATTCAGTTGGTTAGTAAAAAAGCCCTTGAAAAAAGAAACTTGAAATTACCTAAAAATACGAATATTGATGATGTAGTCACTCTTGTTTTTATGATAATTAATAATCAACTTATTGGAGTCATAACACTTGAAGATCAAATTAGAAAAGAATCATTTGACGCGATAAGCAAACTAAAAGAGCAAGGCATAAAATGCTACATGCTTACAGGAGATAATGAAAAAATAGCCAAAAATGTTTCGGATAAATTACAACTTGACGGATACTTTGCAGAAGTCTTGCCACATGAGAAACAAGAAAAAATAAAAGAACTTCAAAGTAAGGGAGAATTTGTGGCTATGACTGGCGATGGTATAAATGATGCCCCTGCTTTAGCCTTGGCAGATATTGGTATTGCCATTGGGTCAGGAACAGATGTTGCCGCTGAAACAGCAGACATAATATTAGTAAATAACAATCCTAAAGATGTAGTCTCTTTAGTTCTTTTTGGTAAAGCAACTTACAAAAAAATGGTACAAAATTTATTTTGGGCAACAGGATATAATACTTTTGCTATACCTGCAGCGGCTGGAGTGTTGATAGGTTATGGAATCTTAATATCTCCTGCGATTGGAGCTGCATTGATGTCATTAAGTACAGTAATTGTAGCAATTAATGCCAGATTATTGAATGTAAAGAAATAAGGGATTTTAAAAAATCAAATTTATAAGAAATAAAATAAAGCCTATCTCATGAATAAGAACGAAAAATATTTTTTGAACTCAAGCTACGCTGCGCTCTCCTCGTTTTACTCGTCGGGGCGTATAACACAGTATATCTGGCTCGCTCGTGCCCTCGCTCGACCCATATTTGCCAAAAACTAATTGATTTTTAAGAATATTTTTGTAAACTTTTTATATACTAAATGTTGTGTGATATATTTTATAAATATTTTAGTACAAGAAATATAAGTTTTAATAGTTTTTAAGTTCTAATTCTTTTTGTATTTTTGTGAAATACTCTTGTGTTTGTTATTTAAATTTATATAATACTCATTTTTATTCAAACAATATACTTAATTTCTATATTATACAAATAATTGAAAACTTTTACTTACAAAATATATTATAGAATATTCTTGTCAGCTCTCTTAATAAACTTTATATATATTAAAGATTTTTTTAGTCAAAAAATAAATGGTCGCTCAATAGTTTGTGATATTAATAATTTCGAGATTGAAATTAATGCTTATGGTGACAGAGAATTGGATATGTTTGATAAAACTGAAAAAATAATTTAGAAATTTCAATCTTGCATCTTGAATATGCTAAAAAATTCTATGAAATGATTAATCGTAAAGAAAAAGTCGATTTAATCTCTAAACATTTGTCGGGATGATCTGAGTAATACTGTCGCTACGAAAAAATTTATGCTTCTAATAAATATAGCTTTAGTGCAGGTACTCCAGAACAGGTAAAAGTGACATTGATGTTTTATTGTTAATTTTTTGAAAAATACAATTTTCCTATTCTAAAAATAAATGAATTTAGTAGTCATTATCAACCACATGCATTTTTACTAATTGAGGCAAAAGTTAGACTAAATGTTAGTGATAAATCAATTAAAATTATAGATAATTTTCTTAATTAGCAATGTTTTTTTAATAACTATATACATATCCTTTGTTATATTCTCCATAAGGCTGAAATTATTATTATGTCTTTTATCCATTTTTGCCATAAACTGACTTCCTTCAGTCGATATTTGATATATGTTCTTAAATAAAATACTCTGAAATTTTTCTTCGGAACATTGCACATAAGGTTTTATATACCAAAATGAGCAGATATATGAATATATTAAGAAGAATATATAAAAGAGATAGAGAATAAAATTAATAGGTTACCAAGGGAAATGTTTTGATATAAGACA
>Ga0114934_10002544_pt1 | contig 11638 bp, 11 predicted proteins | sample 4SBtaG_2_FD_99695 | JGI IMG/M metagenome (GOLD analysis project Ga0114934, IMG submission 99695) | Deep subsurface microbial communities from Kolumbo volcano to uncover new lineages of life (NeLLi) - 4SBTROV10_white metaG | ecosystem: Environmental > Aquatic > Marine > Volcanic ...
CCAACCGCGTGCATCATACGACAAATTGTTGATGGAGTCCTCATCCGGCATTGGATGGCCCGCAGGCACCGTGTGGGCAATCGCCGAGGCCCAGTAGTTTTCGTACGGTCTTATGGTCATCGCAATCCGCTGGCAGGACTTGTCGAAAATATCCGCAAACCGCGCCAAACGCCGCCGCAACCCGGGATAAAGCGTTGTCTGCCGCAGATTATTGGGCATGGTACCCATAATATTTTCTTCACTGATCAGCAGGGTTTTTTGCCGTGCGCGCCTCAAACGGTCCATCTCTATCCTGATGGCGCCGGCGTTGCGCTTCACCAGATCGCGCGTGCCATCCTGATCAAAGGTTGCCGGACGGCGCAATAGACCAGAGAATATCCCGCCCCTTGTGGTGCGCGGTCCCCAGAATGTCAGGCCATTTTGCCGCAAATTGTATTGGTTTTTGAGGATCGCCGATTGCAGTGAGCTGGTGCCGGTGCGGTGGGCACCGATATGAAGGATCACTTGCAAAAAGTGCAGAACCTTCCAGAAAAGCGCGGCTGTAAACCGGGGGGCGTATGGCGATGCCTGCTGCATTAAACCAACTGTCCAAACGCTTGCTTAACGGTATACGAATTTGCTGCGGTATTCACGAATTTGGCAACCCAAATGGCAAACACCCCCCTTTCGTCCCGCCGTAGGTTCCCTATATTAAACAGGAAAGGCGCGAAAATGTTCCGGCTTGTTGTTTTGGTTTTTATGTTTATGTCCCCGTCTGTGGCACTCGCCCAGGACGATGATCCATTGTTACAATACAAATGGCTGAAACGCCCGCTGGTGATTTTTGCCGACAGCGCCGATGACCCGCGTTTTATCCGCCAGATGGAACTGCTGCAGGTCAACCCCGAAGACCTTGAGGCCCGCGACGTGGTGATCTTAACGGATGTGGACGCTGCATCGGACACCGACCTGCGCAACACCCTGCACCCCCGCGATTTCATGCTGGTTTTAATCGCCAAAGACGGCAACATCGCCCTGCGCAAACCCACGCCCTGGACCGTGCGCGAACTGTCCCGCGCCATAGACAAGATGCCGCTGCGGCAGGACGAGTTGCAAAAATAGTAACGCACATTTTTTGGTGTCAGATTGACGCGATATTTGCAATTCTCTAACAAAATCTCTATATACAAAACAAGCAATTGACCCAGTGACAACATAAGAAGTTCAAATGGCAAAACCTGACGATACATATACACCTCCTCCCTCGGGTCCTACTGGCCCGGACCTTTTTTATTAGGCTCGGATACTTTCTTGTTCGCAAGAAACGATCTAAAATAACTTTCGTTGGAAAGGCTGCGGATTGCCGCGTGCGCGTATTTTGCGGCGGTTTCTTCAAGCGCCAGAAACCTGAGCGCCATCGCTTTCTTCCTGTCGGTCCCCATCTCTTTGTAGTTTTCTGATCGCAAATCCGCATTCATTAACTCCAAACGCCCAACCAATTCGTAGTAGCGCATGACATCCACAATCTGTGTGTCCGATAACAAATCTATGCTGTCGATCACGACTGAAAAATATCTGTCCCTTTCGCGACGTGGAATGAACGGCCGATAGGCCTTGTCATTGGTGAAATCCGCATCCATTCGGGATTTCAGACCATTCCAATCGGTATCTTCAACATCCCGATAATGAAGCTCAATTTCAGTTCGTACTGCCCGTTGAACATCAATGCGCCGACGTTGTCGCTCTGATTCTTCGCGGTATTCTTGAACAAGGAACGTGACCAACCATCCAGACGCAACCACAGTTGCGGCTATCAGGGCTTGACTGATGCCTGTTTTTAAACTCGAATTGGACGCTATTGCAAACAGCGGAAACGCGACGATCGCCGCCACAAACAAAAGAACCGTCGTGACCCTAAGTGCAAGACGTGCCGCTGGGAATCGCCGGAGAAAATAACTGACAACAAAAACCAGCAACACCAAAAACATTGCCAATAAAAACAATAGTACGGTTGTTCCGTTTTCCAAAACTTCGGGCGTTTGAAGTGGCTGCGGACCAGCGAACACAATTTTAACCGGTATAATCGCAGTCACTACAACAAATATACAAACCCCAATCCGCATCATTCAAACTCCAAAATAACCTGATCCACCGTCAGGCTGTCGCCAACGCCAGCATTTACGCCGGAAATAACACCCTTCTTCTCTGCCCGCAGCACGTTCTCCATCTTCATGGCTTCCACCGTGCACAGGGCCTGTCCGGCCTCCACCGTGTCCCCCGTCGCCACGTTCAGCGCAACCAGCAGACCCGGCATCGGGCACAGCAGCATTTTGGAAGTATCAGGCGGTTCGCGTTCCAGCATATGCGCGGCCAGTTCAACCTGACGGGGCGTTCGGATCAGAACGTTCAGATCGGCCCCCCGGTGCCGCATGCGATAACCAAGGGGAATGGGGTTGATTTTGACGATCAGCTTCCCGCCGTCCACGTCCAGAACCGCCAATGGGCGACCCGGAACCCAGTCAGAGGTAACACGCAGTTCGCGCTCGTCTGCAAAGCTGACGCTGGCCCCATCCCGGTCCGCATCAATGCAAACAATAAAATCAACACCCGCCAGCGAAACAATCCAGTCCCGCCCCACTTCGCGCTCGTGATTGTCCATGCGCCCGCTGATCCGCGCGTCGCGGATTTCCTGCACCCTGAACATCGCCACCCCACAGGCCGCCAGCCGCTGCAGATGGTCCTGTCCAAGCTCCGCACCGCCAAATCCGTCTGGATACTCTTCGTCAATAAACGCCGTGGTGATGTCGCCCGCCGCAAATCGCGTGTGATCCATGACCGCAGACAAGAACGGAATATTATGCCCGATCCCCTCTACTTCAAACCCGTCAAGCGCATCACGCATCACCCCAATCGCCGCCGTCCGATCCGGTGCCCAACTGCACAGTTTGGCGATCATCGGGTCATAATACATCGAGATTTCGCCGCCTTCGTACACGCCGGTGTCATTGCGCACGACCTTGGATTCATCATTGCGTTCAGCCGGGGGCCGGTACCGCGTCAGCCGACCGATTGAGGGCAGAAAGTTGCGATAGGGGTCTTCCGCATACAGGCGGCTTTCAATCGCCCAACCGTTGATCCCCACATCCTTTTGCGCAATTTTCAGCTTTTCACCTGCTGCCACCCGGATCATCTGTTCCACCAGATCAATACCGGTGATCAGCTCTGTCACCGGATGTTCCACCTGCAGGCGGGTATTCATTTCCAGAAAGTAAAAATTCCGATCGCCATCGACAATAAACTCCACCGTCCCGGCGCTGCAATACTCAACCGCCGCCGCCAGGGCGACCGATTGCGCGCCCATTGATTTTCGCGTTGCTTCATCCAGAAACGGCGACGGGGCTTCCTCGATCACTTTCTGGTTCCGACGCTGGATCGAACACTCGCGCTCGTTCAGGTAAATCAGATTGCCGTGTGTGTCCGCCAGCACCTGAATCTCGATATGGCGCGGCTGGGCTACGAATTTTTCGATGAAGATCCGGTCATCGCCAAAAGACGCTGCCGCCTCGTTTTTGGACGCCTGAAACCCCTCGCGCGCGCCGTCGTCATCCCAGGCCACCCGCATGCCTTTGCCACCACCCCCCGCACTGGCCTTGATCATCACCGGATAGCCGATGTCGTTGCTGATCCTGACCGCCTCCTCCGCGTCGGCAATCTCGCCCATATATCCAGGAACGGTGGACACACCCGCCTTTGCCGCCAGTTTCTTTGATGTGATCTTGTCGCCCATGCTTTCAATCGCCCCGGCGGGCGGGCCGATAAACGCAACCCCGGCCTTTTCCAGTGCCTTTGCAAACAGCTTGTTTTCTGACAAAAACCCATAGCCGGGATGCACCGCCTCTGCACCGGTTTGGGCGACCGCCGCCATGATTTTATCAATCACGATATAGCTTTCGGCGGCGGACGGCGGGCCAATATGCACCGCCTCATCCGCCATTTGAACGTGCAGCGCGTTCCTGTCCGCGTCTGAATAAACCGCCACGGTTTTGATCCCCATTTTCCGCGCGGTCTTGATCACCCGGCAGGCGATTTCTCCACGGTTGGCAATCAGGATTTTCTTGAACATTGGGTAAGCCCTTACGATGGCACGGCTGCTGAGGTCGCGCGAAATTGTGGTTTATTTTCAGAAAGTTGAACAAAGCCCTGCCGCCAAACAAAAAGAAGGGGCCCGGTTGACTGACAACAAGGCCCCAGAGGAGGGGAAGGGGATTTTGAAACGTATTCACGAAACCTGCGGGAAATTGAAACCGCTGCCTCAAATAAAGCGTAACCCGCAAAAACATCGTGATCCAGCGTCTTGTTCGCCGCAGACTTTGCCTCGGCCAAAAGCCGCCAAAATTGGTTAACCATAAGCAAATTCACGCCGACCCCGCTGCGTCATCGGTGAACACTTCAGGAAATCCCGCCACCGCACGGCTGCGGTCAATTCTCAGCATCGCTGTATAGCTGCAGGCGTCAAACGGGTCTTCCGCCGCCACGACCTCGCGGCCAAACAGCCAGCTTAACCGTCCGGCATCCAGATTACCGCGCTCAAAAGCCTGATCGCCAAAATGCCGCCACAACGCTTGTAAAAAGCCAAGATCTGCCCGCCTGTCGGCTGCGCGGCGATCCGCAAATCGCTCACGCGCAATCAGCGGCACGGCCCCCTTTTTGTTTGGGCGACGGATGGTGAACTGGAAATCGGAACTGGGAAGGCGGCTGGGAAAGCCGCGATGTTTCAACATTGTTGCGCTCTTGCCAGGGGCTGGCGCGAGGCGACTTTTGAAAAGAAACGGTCCGGTCTTACTGCCGCGATCGCACCGCCGCCGGTATTTTGATTACTCGGCGGCGGTGGGTTAAAATGACAGTTTTGGATGTTCCGGGTGAAACCGAAGCTATGGCGTGGTGGTATTGGTGGTGCCCCGAGGCGTCTGTGGATCGTCCGGATCTCTTGGTATTTCAGTGTTTGGTGGGTAGCATCGTTCGTCAAATGTGCTGTACGTATAACCGTCCGCACAACCCGCCGGTTCGCCAAATTTATTATACAGCGGATCAGCAGTGATCGGGCCCACCTCTTTCGGGGCGCAGGCACCAACAGCCACCAAAACGGCGATTGCAGAAAGTGATTTCGGATGACGTAGCATAAAATTCTCCAATTCAATCGACTCGCGAACGCGCGAATCTCAATTTCGAATGAACACACACAAGACGCAAAAATTCCATTTTTCAAGCATTTTTGCTTGAGAGCGATCCAAATTGTGCCTGAATTGCGAAAAATGCAACAGGTAAGCACCGCAAGTCGCGAACGGTTTAGCGATCGCTGGCAGGCCTGTATTGCCTTGGAATTAAACGGATAAAACCGCCGGGCAGACCAGGCCCGCCCGACGGTTTTAAAATTAGTATTTGGTATAAACCGGGTCTTCGACCACGATCGGAACCACCATTGGTTCCGGTTCCGGCGGTGGCGGTGCGCATGCGGCCACAAGACCCGCCAGACCAACCATGAATAGTACCTTGATACTGCTGGACATGATGTTCTCCTCAATATGTGCGGGGGTTGCGGTTCTGCGGTCTGTAAGTCACACACCCCGGAACCAGTCCCCCGTTCCGCGATAACGGTCACTTGGTTGTAACCACCTGCAATCATAGAGGAATCCTGTGTCAAAATATACGGTGACGGCGCAATCAGCGCCAACCGTGACGCGATTGCATCAAACAGGGAGGGCAAGTACCGCCTTGCGGCAACATATTGTGGTTTGCACGAATTCACTCCCATATGCAGGCCCCGTCCACCAACCGGTAAGAGCTCATAAACTGCGTGGCGGCAGCATCTGCGGTGCCCCGTGACAGTTTCCTGTCAAGCAGTGCCACCAGGATCAGATCGATCTGACCGGTAAATTCTGCAGCCACCGGCAATCCGATTTCATGGCACAGAAAATCCATATCCGGTGCCGCACGCACATAGTCAATCTGGTCCAGATCACGGGCAATTTGTGGGGCAAGAAAGCGCAGCACCAACCAGTTTTCCCCCGCTTCCGGGTGATCCTCAAACAAGATATCCAAGCGTGTGACCGGCTGGCCCGAGGGCACCGGCACCAGGTCGCCCTGCGCCCGCGTTATCGCCGGTAACATCAGCAATAAAACAGGCAGCAATCTCACAAAACACCCCAAGACACCAGCCCGCAGGCCGAGGCGGCCCAGAACGCCACCCATTGCGGCATCTGGATCACCCGGAATTTTTGCCGACGCATGGTCAGAAAGCTGATCGCGCCCAGCCAATAGCCGTAAACCGTCGCCAGCATGGCCAGCGGCAGGAAATCCTCGCGCAGGATCGGCGACAGATAACAAAACGTCAGAATGCCCATTGTGACCGCGCCCCAATGCCACGAAAATTCCATTGTGTGTTTGGGCACAGGATGAAAATCCGCCTCCAGCATGGGGGCCACGATCAGGCGGCGACCCCGCACCAGATGCAAAAACAAGCCCATTGCGGAAATCGCTCCGGCGATGATGAGTAAGGTTTCTTTCATTTTTGCTCCCCTTTTTGGGCCGTTAGAGCGATTTCGGTTTCAAATTCGGCGGGCGAAGTGATGTCCGGCGCGTCTGTCGCACCTCTCCCCGGCCCTCTCCCAAGGGAGAGGGGGCGCACAATCGCCAACCCCATCGCCCCCCCTCCTGTAGGAGAGGGCCGGGGAGAGGCGCGACAGGAAAACTCTGCTACCTGTTGACCGCCAGACCGGCAGGACAGCGCCCGGCCTCGGGTGAAGCGAAGCGCCCTCGTCGTGCCGGAGGCACGCTTGCAGCGTGACGGGGGAGGTCACCTTTCGGTGATTGCAAGCAATCACCTGCCGGTCGCCGGGGCGCTGTCCGGGCGAAGGGCCCGGACGACGATTGTCGCCACGAAATCGCAATACATTATATATCTGCTCCCCCTCACAACGGTATTTTATCATGCCTTTTCCACGGGTTTTCCAACCCCTCTCCCCGGCCCTCTCCCAAGGGAGAGGGGGCGCACAATCGCCAACCCCATCGCCCCCTCTCCTGTACGAGAGGGCCGGGGAGAGGCGCGACAGGAAAACTCTGCTGCCTGTTGACCGCCAGACCGGCAGGACAGCGCCCGGCCTCGGGTGAAGCGAAGCGCCCACCCGGGGAAGGCCGGGCGCTGTCCGGGCGAAGGGCCCGGACGGGTGTTTGTGGCCAAGGTCATCTTCACCCCCTCACAACGGAATATTGTCATGCTTCTTCCACGGGTTTTCCACCCGCTTGCCCCTTAAAGACGCAAAGCTCCGCGCCACACGCTTCCGTGTCGCATGCGGCATGATCACATCGTCGATAAACCCCTTCTCGGCGGCCACAAACGGATTGGCAAACCGCCCTTCGTATTCCGCCGTGTGCGCCGCGATCTTTTCCGCGTCCCCCAGATCACCACGATACAATATCTCAACCGCCCCCTTGGCCCCCATCACCGCCACCTGCGCTGTGGGCCAGGCATAGTTGAAATCCCCGCGCAGGTGTTTTGAGGCCATCACGTCATACGCCCCACCGTAGGCTTTGCGCGTAATCACCGTCACCTTGGGTACCGTCGCCTCGCCATAAGCAAACAGCAGTTTCGCGCCGTGCTTGATCACTCCGCCATATTCCTGTGACGTCCCCGGCAGAAAGCCCGGCACATCCACAAGCGTCAGGATCGGCACCTCGAACGCATCGCAAAACCGCACGAACCGCGCCGCCTTGCGCGACGCATCAATGTCCAGACACCCCGCCAACACCATCGGCTGGTTGGCAACCACGCCAACGCTGGCCCCTTCAATGCGCATGAAACCGGTCAGGATATTCCCGGCAAACGCCGCCTGGGTTTCAAAGAAATCCCCCTCATCCGCCACCTTCACGATCAACTCGCGCATGTCATAGGGCAGGTTGGGATTGGCCGGCACCAATGTATCCAATGAAGCCTCAAGCCGCCCCGGATCATCAAAAAACGGCCGCACGGGGGCCTTGTTGCGGTTGGACAACGGCAGGAAATCAAACAGCCGCCGGGTTTCCATCAGCGCCTCCATGTCATTCACGTAAGCCCCGTCTGCCACTGATGATCTGGACGTGTGGGTCTTGGCCCCGCCCAGTTCTTCCGCCGTCACAACTTCGTTGGTCACGGTCTTGACCACATCCGGGCCGGTGACAAACATGTAAGAACTGCCCTCAACCATATAGATAAAATCGGTCATGGCAGGCGAATAGACCGCCCCACCGGCGCAGGGCCCCATGATCAGGCTGATCTGGGGAATGACGCCCGAAGCCATGATATTTTTCTGGAACACGTTGGCGTAACCGGCAAGCGACGCCACGCCCTCCTGTATCCGCGCGCCGCCGCTGTCGTTCATCCCGATCACCGGTGCGCCGTTGGCCACCGCCATATCCATGATCTTGCAAATCTTCTCGGCGTTGGTTTCCGAAAGCGAGCCACCAAACACCGTGAAATCCTGAGAAAACACATAAACCATCCGCCCGTTGATGGTGCCCCAGCCGGTAACCACGCCATCGCCGGGCATATGGGTTTTTTCCATGCCAAAGTCGGCACAACGGTGGGATTTGAACATGTCAAATTCTTCAAAAGACCCCTCGTCCAGCAAAACCTCGATGCGTTCGCGCGCCGTCAGCTTGCCCTTGGAATGCTGCGTATCAATCCGCTTTTGCCCGCCACCCAGTCGCGCGGCGGCGCGGCGGTCTTCCAGTTGCTGCAGAATTTCGGTCATCTGGCCTGTCTCCCTGTCGGATTTTTGCTTGAAACTAACGGAGAATTCCGGGTTTCCAAAGCCCTAATTCGCATATTTGCTAATGCCTTTGCATGTGTTGTTTGCAATATGCAAATTTGCAAAGTACCGGATACCGCTTGCCATTTAATACAATCCGCAACAGGGTCCGGCAAATTGAGCCAGATCAGAGCAAACCATGCCAGAGCCACAGACAATCGAGATGGTCTCCGCCCATGCCGAGGGCGAGGTTGGCAACGTCATCACCGGTGGCGTGGCCCCGCCGCCGGGCGATACCCTGTGGCAGCAAATGGAGTTTTTGCAGGCCGACCAATCCCTGCGCAATCGGGTGTTGAACGAGCCGCGCGGCGGCGTTTTCACCCACGTCAATCTGCTGGTCCCCGCCGTCTCGCCCCATGCGGTTTGCGGTTTTCTGACCATGGAGCCTGCGCACACCCCGCCCATGTCTGGCTCCAACGCCATGTGCGTAGCGACCGTGTTGATCAACACCGGTCTGATCGCCGCTCAGGAACCGGTCACCACCTTCAACCTTGAAGCCGCCGCCGGGCTGGTGGCCATTCGCGCCACCTGCAAGGACGGCAAGGCGACGTCGGTTGAATTGACCAACGTGGCTTCATTTGCCGATCAGCTGGACGTCAAGCTGGAGGTGCCGGGTCTTGGCACGCTAAGGGTTGACACTGCCTTTGGCGGGGACAGTTTTGTGCTGGTCAAAGCGGCGGACGCCGGGCTTGAGATCGTACCGGACGCCGCGCGGGACATCGCGCTGATGGGCGCGATCATCACCAAAGCCGCAAACGAACAAATCGGCTTTGACCACCCGACGGAAAACTGGAAACACATCTCGTTTTGCCAGTTCACCGGCCCGCTGTTACGCAGCGGTGGACTGGTCACGGGCCAAAGCGCTGTTGTCATAGACCCGGGCAAGATCGACCGGTCGCCCTGTGGCACCGGCTGCTCCGCCCGGCTGGCGGTGATGCTGGCAAGGGGCGAAATTGCAGTTGGCGAGCGTTTCATCGGCACCTCGATCCTGGGTACGCGGTTTGACTGTGTGATCAGATCGACGACAAAGGTTGGCGACCACCGCGCCGTCATCCCCAGCATCAAGGGGCGGGCATGGATCACCGGCACACACCGGATTACGGTTGATCCGGGCGACCCGTTTCCTGAGGGGTACCGGTTGTCGGATACATGGGCAAATGCCTGACCACACCAAAACCCCCTGTCGCAAACATGTGAACCAAAAGGTCAAAAAACCACCGACCCCGCATTTACAACCCCCGCCCACAGGCATATGCCAACCCAATGGCTGATCGACACCAGAGCCGTTTTCTTGACCGCTCGACCCCTCCGCATATTATCACGCTGGTGCTGATCGCCGGGCTGTCGGCGCTGTCGATGAATATCTTTTTGCCGTCGCTTCCCAACATGACCACCTATTTTCAGACCGACTATGCGCTGATGCAATTGTCAGTCTCGGCTTATCTGGCGGTCAACGCGGTGCTGCAGTTGTTTGTTGGACCGATCTCTGACCGTTTTGGCCGCCGACCGGTTATCCTGTGGGGTTACGGGTTGTTCCTTCTGGCCACCATCGGCTGTTTGCTGGCCACGTCGATCGAGGTTTTCCTTATTTTCCGCATGAGTCAGGGCGCAATTGTCACCGGCATGGTTTTGTCCCGCGCCATCGTGCGCGATATGGTTCCCGCAGCCCAGGCGGCCAGTATGATTGGCTATGTCACCATGGGCATGGCGGTGGTGCCGATGGTCGGGCCTGCTGTGGGCGGGTATCTGGATGAGCTGTTTGGCTGGCAGGCCAATTTTTCCATGCTGTTGTTTCTTGGGGTCGCGGTCATGGCGCTGGTCTGGGCCGATCTGGGCGAGACCAACAAGAGACGCTCCACCAGCATGCTGGCGCAGATCAGGGATTATCCGGAATTGTTTCGCTCGCGCCGGTTTTGGGGCTACAGCTTGGCGGCGGCATTTTCCAGCGGTTCGTTTTTTGCTTTTATCGGTGGCGCGCCTTATATCGCCACAGAGTTTTTTGGCCTTAAACCCGGCGTACTGGGGGTTTATTTCGGCATGACGGCCTTTGGTTATATGGCCGGAAATTTCATTTCCGGGCGATTTTCAACAAGGGTTGGCGTCAATCGGATGATCCTGTTTGGCACGCTGGTGATCCTGACCGGCATGTCGATGTCGCTGATACTATTTTTGAGTGGTGCCGGCCACCCGCTGGTGTTTTTTGGCTTCATGTCCTTTGTCGGCATTGGCAACGGCATGTCCCTGCCCAACGCCAACGCGGGCATGTTAAGCGTGCGCCCGCATCTGGCGGGCACCGCATCCGGACTTGGCGGGGCGATCATGATCAGCGGAGGGGCGGCGCTGTCAGCACTTTCCGGTGCGATCCTCAGCCCAACCTCGGGGCCGTTTCCCCTGATCTGGCTGATCATCGCCACGGCGGTGCTGGCGGTTGTCACGATACTTTATATTATGAAGGTTGAGCGCAGCACCGGGCCGCTGGACGTTGAAGTTCAGCACTGACCAACGGCGGAGTGACCACTAAGCAGCGTGGTCCGAACCTTGTTTGTCCAGCATTCTGATAAGCCCCGGCCATTCCGTTTCACCGTTGTAATTATAGTGTTCTGACGTGGCCATCTGATCCTGATAGCGGGCGACCTTTTGCGGGTCGATCAGGTGCAATTCGCGGCCCATCGAAAGGGTTTTGATCTGGGTCACGCAGGTCTGGCGCAGAAAATAGGCGCGGAAAAAGGCCGCTGCTGCTGTCTCGCCCAGCGCATAATATCCGTGGTTGTGGCTGATCAGAATTTGATTTGCGCCCAGTTGTTTGACGAAATGCG
>Ga0114934_10002545_pt1 | contig 11637 bp, 10 predicted proteins | sample 4SBtaG_2_FD_99695 | JGI IMG/M metagenome (GOLD analysis project Ga0114934, IMG submission 99695) | Deep subsurface microbial communities from Kolumbo volcano to uncover new lineages of life (NeLLi) - 4SBTROV10_white metaG | ecosystem: Environmental > Aquatic > Marine > Volcanic ...
GATGTTGCTATTACACATAAAATTGGAGGTAGAAACCGTCAGTTACGTGTGGTTTTAGATAAAGATAAGCTATCGGCTAGTGGTTTGGATTTTCTGTCTGTTTCTGAAATGATAAAAGCCAACAATCAACAGTTGAGTGCTGGAAAGTTCAACAAAAACGATACAGAGTTTATTGTAAATACAGGAAAATTTTTAGAAACAGTTGAAGATGTAGAAAATTTAGTTGTAGGTATACAACAAAATCAGCCTATTTATTTAAAACAAGTTGCAAGTATTATCGACGGACCCGAATTGCCAAATAACTATGTGTCTTTTGGTTTTGGACTAGCCAGTGAGAAGGCAGCAACCTATAAATCAGAATACCCTGCAGTTACCATATCTGTCGCAAAGCGTAAAGGCGCTGATGCAATGACCATTTCTGATATTATTATAGATAAAGTTGAACATTTAAAAAAGACTTTAATTCCAGAGGATGTTCATGTTGAAGTAACAAGAAACTATGGAGAAACAGCATCTCAAAAAGTATCAGAATTATTGATGCATCTTGTTGGCGCTATTTTAGCTGTTACACTTGTTGTTATGCTGGCTATGGGTTGGCGTGGTGGTTTGGTTGTGTTTCTATCAGTTCCAATTACGTTTGCATTAACCTTGTTAAGTTATTATATGCTAGATTATACGCTTAACAGAATTACCTTATTTGCTTTGGTGTTTGTAACAGGAATTGTGGTTGATGATTCTATTATAATTGCTGAAAATATGCATAGGCATTTTAAGATGAAGCGTTTGCCATTTAAACAAGCGGCACTTTATGCCATAAACGAAGTAGGTAATCCAACCATATTAGCAACCTTTACGGTAATTGCATCTGTTTTACCAATGGCTTTTGTATCTGGTTTAATGGGGCCTTATATGTCGCCAATGCCAATAGGTGCTTCTATTGCCATGATATTATCCTTGTTTGTAGCATTAACAATTACACCATATTTAGGATTTATCTTTTTACGTGTAAAAGATAAAAAGGGAAGTGAAGAAGAAGAGAAGAAAGAACAAGATATTTCAAACTCATTAATTTATAAAATATATGAAAAGTTAGAAAAACCGCTTATTGAAAACAAGACCAAGCGTTGGTTGTTTTTAGGGATTACCTTTTTATTATTGATGAGTTCTATCTCAATGTTTTTCACTAAATCGGTCGCAGTAAAAATGCTCCCATTCGATAATAAGAATGAGTTTCAAGTGGTTATTGATATGCCAGAAGGCACTACTTTAGAACGTACAGCAGTAGTAACTCAAGAGATTTCACAGTATTTATCAACCAGATCAGAAATAATAAATTATCAAGGTTATGTAGGGACATCGGCACCAATTACATTTAACGGTTTGGTACGTCATTACGATTTGAGAGGTGGAAGTAATATGGCAGATATTCAGGTAAATTTAACTGATAAAAATGATAGAGATGCTCAAAGTCATGATATTGCAAAATTGCTCAGACCAGACATTCAGAATATCGCCAAAAAGTATAACGCTAATGTAAAATTAATAGAAGTGCCACCAGGACCTCCAGTATTATCAACTATTGTTGCAGAAGTTTATGGACCAGATTATGATACCCAAATTGACATAGCTAATCAAATACTAGAGATACTCATAAACACAACTGATGTTGTGGATGTTGATTGGATGGTAGAAAGTGACCAAACTGAATATGAGTTTGTAATTGATAAAGAAAAAGCAATGCTATATGGTGTAACACCACAGCAAATTGTTTATACCATGAATATGGCTTTATCGAACAGACCCATTACTAATTTATTTGATGAAAATGCATCAAGACAAGTAGGATTATTATTGGCTTTAGATGAAAAAGAAAAATCTACAATAAGTGATATTTCGCAACTCAAAGTAAGGTCAAATCTAGGCAATATGGTATCTATTGGAGACTTGGTGAGTATTCAAGAAAATACCAAAGCACAAAGTATTAACCGAAAGAATCAAAAACGTGTAGTCTATGTTATGGCAGATATGGCTGGAAAGTTAGAAAGCCCTGTGTACGCTATTTTAGGAATGGAAGAAAAATTAAAAACTATCGATTTACCTAAGGGTTATACGTTGGATGAATTGTATATGAATCAACCTAATTACGAAGAAGACTATACTGTAAAATGGGATGGTGAATGGCAAATTACATTAGAAGTATTTAAAGATTTGGGTATTGCATTTTTAGGGGTAATTATTATCATTTACATTTTAATAGTGGGTTGGTTTCAAAATTTTAAAGCACCTATTGTTATGATGGTAGCCATACCATTGTCCTTAATAGGAATAGTTCTTGGGCATTGGCTTTTAGGTGCTTTTTTTACAGCGACCTCCTTTATTGGAATGATTGCACTTGCAGGAATTATGGTAAGAAACTCGGTATTACTTATAGATTTTATAAACATACGATTAGCAGATGACGTTCCATTAAAGCATGCAGTAATTGAAGCTGGAGCTGTACGTACAACGCCAATTTTGCTAACAGCAGGAACTGTAGTTATTGGAGCTTTAGTAATTCTTTTTGATCCAATTTTTCAAGGATTAGCCATTTCGCTAATGGGAGGAACCATAGTGTCTACAGTATTAACATTATTGGTAGTGCCGCTAGTATATTATTTAATAGAACGTAAAAATTATAAATAAAATGAAATTATTAATTGTAACTGTTGTTGAAGAATTTCAGGATGATATTTTACAACTATTTAAAGACTCAAAAATTAAAAACTTTAGTAAGTCAACTATTGAAGGATTTAAGCATGAAGCATCGTCAATATTAATGATAGATAATTGGTTTCCTAGCGAAAAAGGAGGATCAAAATCAAGCTTATTTTTTTCTTTTACTGAAGAAAACAAAATAAAAGGCTTATTTAAGCTAATCAAAATATTTAATAATAATGTTGAAACCAAAAACCCAATAAGGGCTGTTGTGGTTCCAATTGAAGAGTATATATAAACTTAAAAAAACATTTAAAATGAAAAATAGATTAATTAGAGCAATCGCAGGAACATTTGTATTAATTAGCTTAATACTTGCAGTAAAAGTAAATATGAATTGGTTATGGTTTACCGTATTTGTTGGCGCAAACCTTTTACAATCATCAATAACAAAATGGTGCTTGATGGAAACAATTTTAGAGAAAGTTTTTAAAGTAAAAGATTAATAACTAGAAATAATATTCTTGTTTTTGTAACATTTTGATTGAGAATGCGTCAAATTAGTAATCAATCAAAGCAGTAATCATGAAACAAGATAGACAACTTATAGTTTTAACACATTTAAGCCAATTAATTACACTAGTTATTGGTTTTGGAAGTCTTATTTTACCACTTATTTTGTGGAGTTCAAATAAAGAACGTGTTTTTAAAATGGATGAGCATGGAAAAAATATTTTGAACTTTCAAATAAGTCTTATAATTTATTCTATTATCTGTATTCCTTTGATCCTATTTTTAGGATTGGGTATATTAGGTCTTATTGCTTTAGGAATTATATCTATAGTTTTTCCAATTATTAATGCTATTAAAGCGAGCAATGGCGAAACTCCAAAATATCCATTATCTCTAAGTTTTATTAGTTAGTTAGTTTGAGATAAGTAAAAAGCGTTCACATTTGTGAACGCTTTTTTTATTTTGTTAGATTCAGTTTACTTACTAAACCTCTACTTTTTACAGTATCGTAAATAATTTGTAAATGTATAATTTCATTTTTTGAACTAAACTCAATAATATCCACTACATCAAAATTTACGATTTCATTATTTTTTAATGTCCAGTTATAGTTAAAGTAGAGTGCAATTGTATTAGAATTTTCTTCTTCAAAAATCCCTTTCAATTCTAATTTAGAGTTAAAAGTATCATTATTTAATTCCTTATAAAAATCACGTGCAATCATAGTTCCATAAATTGGTGATGTGACTTTCCCGCTTTCTGAAAATAATTCGTTTATACACTCGGTTTTGCCTTGTTCTAGATATTCAATATATTTTTTGGCAATTTCCTTTTTTGACATAATAAATGTGATTTATAGTTTAATAACAAAGAAAAAAACAAAAAAGCCAATAACAACATGCTATTGGCTAAATATTTGTATGTAAAGCAGCCTAGTTGTTAAGCATAACTGGCATCACAAGCATGGTGATATTTTCGCCTTCATCAATACCATCAATAGGTGTTAAAATACCTGCTCTATTTGGTAAACTCATTTCAAGTTGCACTTCGTTAGCTGTTAAATTACCTAACATTTCACTTAAAAAACGTGAGTTAAACCCAATTTGCATATCATCACCTTGGTAATCGCAAGTCAATCGTTCTTCAGCTTTATTACTGTAATCAATATCTTCAGCAGAAACATTTAACTCAGCACCTGCAATTTTTAAACGCACTTGATGTGTTGTTTTATTAGAGAAAATAGACACACGCTTTACAGAGTTTAAAAACTGTGTTCTGTCAATGGTTAGTTTGTTAGGATTCTCCTTAGGAATTACAGCTTCGTAGTTAGGATACTTTCCATCAATTAAGCGGCAAATAAGCACCGAACTATCGAAAGTGAACTTCGCATTAGAATCGTTGTATTCTATGGTGACTTCGTCATCACTTCCTGCAAGAATACCTTTTAAAAGGGTCAGTGGTTTTTTTGGCATAATAAATTCAGCTGTTTCACTTGCCGATACATCATCACGAGTATATTTAACTAGTTTATGCGCATCAGTTGCTACAAAGGTTAAACTCTCCGTAGAAAATTGAAAGAACACACCACTCATTACTGGGCGCAAATCGTCGTTTCCAGCGGCAAAAATAGTTTTGCTAATCGCTGAGGCTAAGATATCACCTGAAAGTGTTGTAGAACTTGGGTTTTCTAATGCTACAGCTTTTGGAAATTCTTCACCATTAGCATAAGCTAATGCATACTTCCCATGGTTAGAGCTAATTTCGACCGTATTATTTTCTTCAACAATAAACGTTAATGGTTGCTCTGGAAAAGTTTTTAAAATATCTAATAATAATTTGGCAGGAATAGCAACACTACCTTCATTATCACTCTCTACATCAATAATCGAAGACATAGTAGTCTCTAAATCACTAGCAGAAATCGTGAGTTTAGATTGGTTGAGTTCAAACAAAAAATTATCTAAAATAGGTAAGGTGTTAGAGTTATTAATAACACCACCTAAAACTTGTAGCTGTTTAAGTAAATATGTACTTGATACAATAAATTTCATCTAAGTTGTCGTATAATTAATTATTACAAATATATCTTATCGCTGTTAAAATTGGAAACAAACTTATTAACAACTATACAGCGTATTTTTTCTTTCTATAGAAGTTAAAGATAAAGCCAAAAACTCCTAATAATACTAACGGTAACACAATGTTAATGAGCTGCCATTTTGTTTTTTGTGATGCAATTTTTTCTGAATCTAGAAATGCAATCGATATTTCTTTTGAACGAATGTTTATAAGTCCGTCATCATCTAGCAGATAGTTTACAGCATTTAGTAAAAATTCTTTATTACCATAAGTTTGTCCGGTCCATTTATCAAACCCTAATTCTTGAGGACCTTTTCGGCCTACATCATTTTTTATAACATCACCGTCGGCAATCACAACCATTTTGGTTGCAACACTTTTATTTTTCTCGTCTGAAAGGTTAAAGGGCTTAACTCTGTTATTATATACCGATGTAAATTTACCTTCTAATAATATAGCAAGAGTTTGGTTACCACTGATAAATGTAGTTCTATCGGGTTGTTTTGTAACAATATCTAAGCTTATTTCTCTTGGTGTGCCTAAAAGTTTTGATAATGGTGAACTTTGTAAAAGAATAGTTTTAGAAATAGGGTTTTTTAAAGTATCTATCTGATTTGCAAAATCGAATTTGACTAAGTTTATATTATTTACAATAGGATGGTTATTTGTGCCTGATGCTAAAGGCGAATATTGCCATTGTATGGGTTGAAACTGTGCTTCACTCCCTTCGCCAATGGCAAGTGTGATAGGAGCAGAATAGAGGTCGTTTACTAAAACAGGATTAATACGAATGCCATATTTAAAGAAGAAATCGGTGAGATTTAAATCTCTAGCAGTCGCAAAACTTTTTCCTGCATCATTATACAAACTGTCTTTATCGATAGCCACTTTATCAATTAACCAAAAGCTTTTGCCACCATTCATAATAAATTGATCGAGCACCAGTTTTTCTTGCTCTGAGAAGGCTTGTGTAGGTTTAGCGTTAATAATAAGGTCAAATGCCTCTAATTTATCAAGTGTTTGTTGCGCATTACTAGACACACTATCTAAGGTAAAAGGCGCAATAAAATAATAGTCACGAAGCGTTTTAACAAAGTCAGCAATGTTTTTGTTTTTAAGTTGACCATTCCCTCTTAATACTGCTATTTTACGTCGTTTAGGATACACCAATTTGCTAAAACCATCAGCAAAGGCATATTCCAATTGTTGTACCGAATTGCTTACCATATCTTTTGCCGAAGCACCAATCTTATTTTTTAATAGCGAAATTTTTACCGTTTCATTATTATAACTTGCTAAAGCCCATGGAAAAATAACTTCTTGGGTAGATTTTCCGTTTTCGTTAACGCTTAATTGTAAAGGTGTTAAACCTCGTTGATTTAAACTTCTAATGTTGGCATCACGCGAGTTATCGTCTTCTAAAGGATTGATAAAATTAAAAAGGATATGAGGATTGTATGCCGAAAACTCTTCAAGCAATTGCTTGGTTTCGGTTTGAAGGCGTCTAAATTCTGAAGGAAAATTACCTTCAAGAAACACATCGATAATAATAGGAGAATCTACATCTTTAATAATATCTGATGCCGCTTGGCTTAAGGTATAATGCTGGTCTTTTGTGAGGTCGAAGCGTTTATAGATGGATTGTGTAAACACATTTACAACAAGTAATCCTAAACCTAAAATTAGGATTTGTATAAGCTCCTTTTTACCTGCTTTTTTTGTATTAATGCCTTGTTTGGTTAGTAGTAAAAAGAAAAGTGTCACACTTAAAAAATATAGGATATCTCTGCTGTCAAGTACACCACGACTCATGCTTTTATAATGTGAATTTATGCCTAATTGTTCTATAAATGTACTTGATGTAAAATCAGCGATACTATCCAACCCAATAAAAAAGAACAGACAAATAAAAACAGCAATAATAAAGGCAACGATTTGGTTGTCAGACAACGCAGAAGCAAATACGCCAATAGCAGTATAAGCAGCAACTAAAAACAGTAAGCCAAAATAAGAACCCAATGTGCTTCCTACATCTAAATTACCAATAGGATTTCCTAATTGATATACCGTAAAAACATATAATAGTGTTGGTATAAGTGCGATTATAATTAGGAAAAAAGTGGCAAAATATTTCCCTAGCACAATGTTGAAATGGGAAATAGGTTTGGTAAGTAAGAGTTCAATAGTACCTTGCTTTTTTTCATCTGAAAAACTGCGCATGGTTATTGCAGGAATAAGAAATAGGAATACCCAAGGCGCTAACAAGAAAAATGGTGATACATCGGCAAAACCATAATCCAGAATATTGAATTCGCCTTTAAACAGCCATAAGAATAAGCCGTTTACGATTAAAAATATAGCAATCACCAAATACCCAATTGGAGAAGCAAAAAACGAGTTTATTTCTTTTTTAAGAATGGCTAGCATTATGGTAAACTTACAATTTTATCCACACTCCAAGCTTGTGGTTTATCATTAAACAATACTTTTGTTTGCGACCAAACAGCTGAAAACAATTCTGAATTTCTATAATTCTCTAAATCAGTTTCATTATCCCAATAGCTATAGGTAAAAAATATATTTTTAGTGGTTTTATCTCTATACAATTCTAGTAAACGGCAACCCGGAAAATTTCGTATTTGTTCTTTTTTAGAATGAAATAGTGTTGTAAAGGTATTTATATGTGCTTCAGCAAAACTCATTTTAACAATTCGTATAAGCATACTATTCCTTTACAAAGTTAACGGTTACAGTATCCCTCATATTTAATCCCATTAAAGATGATGCACTACCAACAGTGGTACAATTACTTTTATAGATGGCAATTTCCATATAATTAGAAGAATTAAATACTACAAGACCTCGACCTTCATCATGGCGTTTTTCGGCTTCAATATCAAAATTTACAATGTCGCTGTATTTTGAAAATATCTCTTTAAACTTATAATTTCTGGCATAAATTTCAAAAGGCCTTCCTTTTTGAATGTCTTCAAAAAATTTACGCTTTATATTTGTCACAACATTACCATAATTATCAATATACACAACGCTTCCTATAATCTGATTTCTTTCAGCATTTACAAACGGAATAATATTCTTTATAGGTTTTATACCTTGTATTGGTTTGCCAATAACTTCCAGAGTGCCTCTTCGTGCAATGTGGCACGCTACTTTTACAAACACATCTAACACAGGAAAGCTCGTTTCTATTTTTTCATGAATATTAATCTCAACAATTTTCTCAGGCGCAATTTCAGAACAAATCATACTCATAATACCATTATTAGCACATACAAAATAATGATCATCCAGCTTAATAACAATATGCTTGTTTTCCTGATTGATTTCCGAGTCAATCCCAATAAGATGAATGGAGCCCTTTGGAAAACTACTATAGGCATTTTGTATAATGTATGCCGCTTCGGGAATACTAAAAGGCGAAACCGAATGCGAGATATCAACAATTTTAACATCGGGAAGTTCACTATAAATAGCACCTTTTATGGCGCCAGCAAAGTGATCTTTCTCTCCAAAATCGGTTGTTAATGTTATAATTGCCATTGGCAAAATTGTTGATATTTTTTTAGTGTGTCTTGATGTAAAATTATGTACTTTTGAGTTTTACAAACCTACATAATTTTTTTTGTTTTTGTTTTTAATATTTGGTCAGAATTAAATTAATTGTAGGTTCAAAAAAACCTATTTGAAAGAATAGAAATTAACTGAATTTATATTATAAAAACACAGCATTTGAACGAACTTATTATTGAGCTTGAAGAAATTAGTCCAAAAGAGTTTTTTGGCGCTCAAAATGTAAATATTCAACTTCTTAAAAAATATTTCCCGAAACTTAAAATTGTAGCGCGTGGAAACAAGCTTAAAGCATATGGAGACGAAGAGTTGCTAGAAGAATTTGATCGTAGGCTAACCATGCTTATCAATCATTTTGGTAAGTATAATAAACTGGATGAAAATGTAATCGAACGTGTATTGACAAGTCAGAGTAGTGATGATTATTCAACTACAAAATCTAGTGCCGAAGTGTTGGTGCATGGTGTAGGAGGTAAGCTCATTAAAGCGCAAAGCACTAACCAGCGTAAATTGGTTGAAAGCATGCGTAAAAATGATATGGTGTTTGCTATTGGTCCTGCAGGCACTGGAAAAACCTATGTGGGTGTTGCATTGGCTGTACAAGCTTTAAAAAATAAGCAGGTGAGACGTATTATTTTAACGCGTCCTGCTGTTGAAGCCGGTGAGAATTTAGGCTTTCTTCCTGGAGATTTAAAAGAAAAATTAGACCCTTATATGCAACCGTTATATGATGCCTTGCGCGATATGATTCCTGCTGAAAAGTTAGAAGGTTATATAGAAAAAGGTATCATTCAAATAGCACCTCTTGCCTTTATGCGTGGACGTACATTGGATAATGCATTTGTAATCTTGGATGAAGGACAAAACACGACACACGCTCAAATGAAAATGTTTTTAACCAGAATGGGAAAAAACGCAAAGTTTCTATTAACTGGCGATCCTGGACAAATAGATTTACCACGTCGTACCATTTCAGGTTTAAAAGAAGCCTTACTCATTCTAAAAAATGTGGATGGTGTTGGGATTATATTTTTAGACGATAAAGATGTGATTCGCCATAAATTAGTTAAAAAAGTGATTTCGGCATATAAAAATATTGAGAATAGAGAGTAAAATGTCTAGCTGTTCGTCATTACGAGGTGGACACGACGTGGTAATCTCTTTCAATAAACCCTAAAAACAAATTATAACACAAATAATATCATAAGGTCATTGCGAAACAAATTGAAAAATTTGTTGTGGCAATCTGTTAAATTATAGTGAGATTACCACGTCACCCAATATAGTTATTGGGATTCCTCGTAATGACGCCATATTCAAATTAATAAATGAGTAACACAATAACAGATACCAATTTTAATTTCCCTAGGCAAAAAAGTGTTTACAAAGGAAAAGTACGTGAAGTTTATAATATAAATGATGAGCAATTAGTCATGATTGCAACTGACAGATTATCTGCTTTTGATGTCGTTATGCCGAAAGGTATTCCGTATAAAGGTCAAATACTAAATCAAATTGCTACAAAAATGATGAAATCAACCGAGGATATCGTTCCGAATTGGCTGTTAGCGTCACCAGATCCTAATGTGGCTATTGGGCATTTATGCGAACCATTTAAAGTAGAGATGGTTATTCGTGGCTATTTGTCTGGTCATGCAGCACGAGAGTATAAATCTGGTAAACGCATGCTTTGTGGTATGGCTATGCCTGAAGGTATGAATGAGAACGATAGGTTTCCAGAACCTATTATTACACCAGCTACCAAAGCCGAAATGGGAGACCATGACGAAGATATTTCAAGGGAAAACATATTAAAACGTGGTATTGTTAGTGAAGCCGATTACCTAGTACTAGAAGATTATACACGCAAATTGTTTCAAAGAGGGACTGAAATTGCTGCTTCTCGTGGCTTGATTTTAGTTGATACTAAATACGAATTCGGAAAAACTAAAGACGGACAAATAGTCTTGATTGATGAAATCCACACACCAGATTCGTCGCGTTATTTTTATGCTCAGGGTTACCAAGAACGACAAGATAATAATGAAACACAAAAGCAACTCTCTAAAGAGTTTGTGCGCCAATGGTTAATTAGTAACAATTTTCAAGGCTTAGACGGACAAACCGTTCCTTTTATGAGCGATGCTTATATAAAAACCGTTAGCGAACGTTATATAGAACTCTACGAAAATATTACAGGAGAACCCTTTGTAAAAGCCGATGTCTCTAATATACAAGCACGTATTGAAGCGAATGTGTTGGGGTATTTAAAATAAAGAGAGTTAAAATTGTCATTTAATTAAAACTGTCATTCTGAATTTATTTCAGAATCTTCTTAAAAGACACTGAAACACACTTTTACACGCTCAATGTATAAGTTCAGTTTAACAAGAATACGCTGTTTTTAATTGATTTAGGAGTTATGCTTGTAGTGTATGAATACGATTTGTGTAACTGAAAAGACTAATATAATTTTCGTAAGTAGGCTTGTTTTTTACCACAGTTATTTGTTACACACTGTGTTAATCTTTGTCTTTAAAAACCTTTTTTAGAGCATTTTTATCCTTAATATTTGATTCAATAAACGTTTTAAAATTTGGATCAATTTTTAGTGCTTTTTTTAGGTATTCAACACCTTTATCAACTTGTGAGTTTTCAATGTAGGATGCCCCTAAATAAAATAAGGCATCTTTATCTGATTTATTGATTCTTAAGATTTTCTTATTGTACTTTATTGATTGTGGGTAATCATGGAAGCGA
>Ga0114934_10002546_pt1 | contig 11635 bp, 10 predicted proteins | sample 4SBtaG_2_FD_99695 | JGI IMG/M metagenome (GOLD analysis project Ga0114934, IMG submission 99695) | Deep subsurface microbial communities from Kolumbo volcano to uncover new lineages of life (NeLLi) - 4SBTROV10_white metaG | ecosystem: Environmental > Aquatic > Marine > Volcanic ...
ACATGACTAATCCGCATAATTCCCCGGGGGAACTTCTGACTAAGAAGCAGGTCCGGCCTGGAGGAAACCGATGAAATTCATAATTCATAGCTTGCCCCAATTTTGGATTCTCGACCCTTTCGACTACGCTTCCGCCTTCGCCCTGAGCAACGTCGAATGGGCTTCGGCGGGACAGGCAAGATCTTTGACAAGCGAGAATGACGGCTGTGGAGGGGGTGATTAAGATCTTGGGTATCCTCTGTGGCCTCTGTGATCTCTGTGTCAAAACAAAAGAATTAAAAATAGGTCAATTCATCATTCATCATTGCTTCCCCCCCCCTGCTCCCCCGTCCCCCTGCCGCCGTCTCACGTCTTACATTTCGTATTGCAGGAACCACGCTTCGCGGCAGGATGCCGCTCCTACGGCTCAATGGTTGGTTTTGCCTTTTCTCCTCATCCCCCCTGCTCCCCCGCCCCCCTGCGGTTTTTTCTCCTGTCATTCCGGCAAACGAAGCCCTGAGTTGGTCGAAGGGGCGAAGCGAGACCGGAATCGGTTCTTATAGGCGGGAGCGACCGAAATACAGCCTGCAGATCGCCCTCTGATAGTAGTGTAAATGACCTTTTTTCCTGTTTTGGACAGGTATTATCCTGTAGAAGAAAACCGCCCCGGACGGTTAGAAGGAGGTGGAAGGCGGAGGTTCTTCTCCCGGCTCGGCCGACGCGTCCGGCTCTTCGGACGATACGTCCGGAGTCTCTTCACCTGCCGTTGGTTCCGGAATGTCTGTCGAGGAGGTCAGAATGTCTTCTTCAATCGAGGCAGACACGTGTTCTTCAACTTCGGCCTCCGGCAAGGCCTCCGAGTCCTCCGGTGTTTCTGTCGGGGTCTCCCCCTTCTCCTTCATCATTCGCAGGTATGCCTTGATTACGGCCTCTTCCATCGCGTTTCTGGTTTCGCTGTTCAGAGGATGGGCGATATCCCTGAAAGTGCCGTCCCTTCTCTTCTTGCTGGGCATCGACAGAAAGTAGCCGTTATTACCATCGATGATCTTGATGTCGCTTACGATGAAGCACCGGTCGAAGATGACAGAGACAAAAGCTTTCAACTTGGGTTCGTCCACCGGGAAAATCCGGATGTCGGTGATTTCCATTGTCCTTCTCCTTACTCCCTTTCTGGTTGAGTGAGTTCCCAGTAGTCATGCCGCGTCAGCGTTCTTGTAAGAACGGCTCGTCCGCCCCGATCCCTTATTGACCTCAGCGCTCTCTCCGCTTCAGCTTTCTCGCGCAGAAGTAGAACCATGGCGGAGCCGGAACCGGCCATCAGGAACTTCGCGTTCCCTCCCGGGGCGGAATAGCGACGCAGAATTGAGTCCCATCTGGTATTTCGTGTTTGCACCTCCTCGAAATCATTGAACAGATCCTCAACGTTCAGGCTTCCCCTAACCACAGCCTCTACTATCGGAAGTATTCTATTCTCTCTTTCAACCGCTGTCAAACGTTCGTCGATTCGGCGGTAGGCTTCCGAAGTAGACATTCCCTCCTCGCCGGGAATCACTAGAATGAATGTTTGCGGAGCATCGGGCAGGGGGTAGACTTCCTCCCCGTGACCGACTCCAAGAGCAGTTCCCCCGAAAAGGAAGAACGGGACGTCCGAGCCGAGTCTTGCCGCCACCGGCAACAGGTCGCGCGGCGAAAGGCCAAGCCCCCATAATTCGTTCAGACCGAGGAGAGTAACGGCCGCGTCGGTACTCCCTCCCCCCAGGCCCGCCTGCACGGGAATCCGCTTAGTGAGGGAAATCCTGGCGCCCCGGGGAGGGAGAGATAAGAAGCCGGTCATCTCCTTTGCGGCGCGCATCACCAGATTCTCGTCGCCACTGGGAAGGTTGGGATCGGAACAGAAAAGCGAGAGGCTGTCGGCCTCTTCGAAAGTCAGCAGGTCGCGCAGGGCGATGGACTGGTAGACGGTCCTGATTTTGTGGTAGCCGTCGTTTAGCTTTTCCAGCACCTGGAGTCCGAGGTTGAACTTTGCGCAAGCCGCGCAGTGGACAATCCTGGTCATGGAAGAACCCCTGAGAAAACTTCGGCGGGAGTAGCGGAGTGACCCGGAAAGCCAGGTGGAAGCTCAAAAACGCCACTGGAAAAGACACCGTGCTTAACGCGGCTGAAGTCGATTTTGAGCCGGAATCCCCGCGGACCCTTCAAAAACGCTCTCTGGACCATTCCGTCCGCCGACGAGGTGAGTTCGGCCCTTATCTTCCCCATGTCGTTCTTCCAGGTGGAACGGACCGATCGCCCCCCTCTGCTCCCACGGAGAGAAGGGAGCTCCCCGGTAAAGAGCGCCCACAGATCGGAAGACCCCCACGGAAAGACCGGAGTCGCCTTAGACCAGGCGCAGGTTGCTCCCGATTCCGGAACCACGGCGGTTGCCTTCTCTCCGTTGAGGAACAAGAGGATTTTCGTCGAGCCCATAACGTCTCGAAGTTCTACGCGGACTCCCTTCGCAGGGTCAACGGCGCATCCCCCCTGGAAGGCGGTCGTGTGGTTCCTGAAACTAAGGGTGCAATTAATAAACGCTGAGTAGGAAGAGACCGGGACCGGCCGAAGGAGTTCCGGAGGCCTGTGTTGACAGCTCGCCGCGAGGATGACGAGCAGGGGGGAAAAAGTCAGGAGGAGCCCGCTCGACATCATGGCTTTTCGCGTTCCTCTCTTCGGGCTCCCGAATCGCCTGAACTCGAGACCACCCACTACTTGCCCCACTCGAAGCGGACTCTCTTGTTCATCTTCGTCATGACAAGCTTGAGAGTCCTTTTTTCACCGGAAGAGAACTTCACCTTCTCTGTCTTTGTTTTCTTCACATCCTGGATCTTCGTCGTTACTTTGAAAGTGAGGGAGTGCGTTCCGGGTGGGACCGTGAATGATCCAGTATAGGTCCGACTGCGCAAAGAGAATCTGCGGTGTATGGTCTTGGCGGCCACCTTTTTTCCGTCAATCAGCAGTTCGAAATGACCTTTGAGGATTCTCGTTTTAAAAGAGTAAGCAACGCTTGCAGGAACCGGCCGACTTGCGGGAGCAGGGGTCTGTTGGATGTGACGGGCGGGTTTTAACGGTTCGGGCGATGTTGGTAAAGGTGTTTTAGCCTTGGGCTTTTCCGGGCGCCACCTCCTCGGGGAGGTTTTTTCGGAATTTCCACCAACTTCTTCGGGAACGCTCTGGGAGAAAGCTACGGTTTCTCCCTTTGTATTTATCTTCCTGAGCTGAGCGGCCGCAAGCGAAGAAAGTTTAACGGGTCGCCTTTCGGGTGGGGACAAAACTACTTCCCGTTGCGGTTCGGGTTTTTGCGGTCTTATCATTTTGATGAATCCCACTGCGACTGCAATCAGGACGAAAAGTCCGATGAGACCGAGGAAGACGTTGAGCGAAGTGATTGGAACGGGTGATTTCCAGCTATTCTTCTTCTTTTCGACACCTTTTGCGGCCGGCGTTGGAGGAGAGGCAGCTTTCTTTTCGGAGCGTTCGGACTTTTCTTTTACCTCCTGTACGGGAGATAGCGACTTCTCCTCTTCATGCGGGGAGGCGAAGAGCCCGGCGTGTGGGAGGGAGGCTCCGGCCATGTAGGCGTCTATGTCTTCGACCAACTGCCCGGCCGTTTCGTACCTGTCTTCCGGCTTCTTGGCGAGCAGGTGGCCGATTATCTGGTTGACTTCGGGAGCGATGTCCGGAACCTCACCGATGAGGGGTTTTGGTTCCTCCTTGCAGATCCGGTATCCCACGATGGTCACGTCGTCGCCGGGAAACGGCTTCTTGCAGGTCAGGAGTTCGTATAGAACGGTACCGAGGGAAAAGAGGTCCGTGCGTCCGTCAAGCGGCTTTCCGGTGACCTGTTCCGGGGACATATAGGCCGGGGTCCCGAGAAACTGACCCTCCTGGGTGAGTTCGGAAGTTGGCACTTTCGCTATGCCGAAGTCCATGAGTTTCACGTGACCCGCTGGAGTCTGCACTATGTTGGCGGGCTTTATGTCCCTGTGAATAATGCCCTCCCGGTGGGCGTAGTTGAGAGCCGAAGCGATTTCCCTGATGAGGGGCAGGACGGCGTCCGGGTCCTGTTTTATCCCCTGGCGAACCTTGAAGTTCCAGGGCAGGCCCTCGACGTATTCCATCGCTATGAATGGAATCCCCTTTCTCGACCCGTCGTCGGCTTCGTAGATGGTAACGATTGACGGGTGGTTGAGCCGGCCGGCGGCCCTAGCTTCGCGAAGAAATCGCGCTCTGTACTCCCTGATTTTTTCCTCTTCAATCCCCTGCGGTAAAACGATGGTCTTCAGGGCCACCGCCCGATCGATAGTTGGGTCCTTCGCGAGGTATACGACCCCCATCGAACCTCTGCCCAGAACGCGCTTAATAGCGTACTTGCCTATCTTCGGAGGTACGGAAGAGGATCCTTCAGAACTCACTGGACAACCTCTTTCAGCGGTACGAACCTAACTCCGCGGTTTTTCCAGTACCGAGTCCTCGCCGATAAGGCGGCGATAGTCTTCGGTCTCAGGTGACCGATGGCTACGAGTATTTTATTTTGTTCGGCTGCGCGGATAACAAGGTAATCCATTTGCTTCGTTATTGCCTTAACACTGTCCACGTCGTCGAGAAAAACCCTTCTTTCTGTCGTCGCCACTCCCTCTTCTTTTGCTACCCGGTAAGCGACCGTAGATGCGCTTGTGCGACTGTCGAGAAAGTAATAACGTCTCGGTTTCAGGTAGGTCATCACCTCCTCCATGAGTGCTCTGGAAGAGGTGGCCTTCGAGCCCATGTGGTTGTTTATCCCTTCAGCGAATGGCACGTCTGCGAGATCCGATTCGAGGATTCGACTTACCCGGTGCCGGCCCATACCTACCATCAGCATTGTCGGCGTCGGCTTCCATCGGTCGCCGTCCTGCGGTTCCATGGGGATGTGGGCTATTAAGTGTAAACCCCTGGCATGAAGCAGTTCCGCGGATGGCTTCGATTCCTTCAATCCGGGAATGACGGCGAATGTCGTGGAGGGAGGCAGTTCAACCGCGGCTTTCTCAGCGAGACCGAGATTGGCTCCCACGTCGTCGATTACGATGCAAACGGTGGCGTTTACCGGGCTCGAAGCCGGCACGCGTGGAATTGTGCGCTCAATCTTTTGCGGAGTAACGACCGGCAGGTCGTTTGTGAAATTCCTGTCATCGAAGGTCAGAATGGAATTGTCTCTGTGAACCGGCCGTGCGACGGGGACGGGTTCGATGGAGGCTGTTCTTCCTCCCACGTAAACGCGGGCCGCCGCCAGCAGTCCTACGAGAAGGAGCAGCGTCAGAATCAGCCAGGAGGGAATCTGTTTCTTCACCGATTTTCTTTTCCCGCGGCTCTTAGCGACCATTCCCTTAAGCTCCCTTCTTTGGACCGACTTTACGGAGCACTCGCGCGTAGAAGTGCAAGTTTCCCTCCTGGGCCGCCCTGGTCATGAACACATCCGGCTCTATCGGCGACCCGTTGATGGCCTTTCCGTCCGGTTTGAGGTAAAAGGCCGTTGACAGCCTCATTATACCCCCGTTTTCCAGAGAGAAGTTCTCGACGCGGGGCGCCCATCCGAAGGTCTCGCCTCCGACCGTTTTTGCCCCATTTTGCATCAGGCCTGAAACGAGCACTTCCCCCGCCCGTGCAGTCGTTTTGTTCATCAGGACCACTATATGCTTTCCCTTCAGAACGCCAGGACCGGTTACCGAATCAAAGAAACTATTTTTGCCCCGTTTCCGTTCGGGAGAGCGACCGGGCCCGAGGAGGATTCCCAGCCACTTCAGCGCTTCCCCGGAGTCACCGGAGGCGGCTCCTCTCAAGTCGACGAGGATGGTTCCGCGCGTGTTTTTCAGCAGGGCTGCCTCTTTTTCGTCCAAGTTTGCTTCAAGGCAGGGAATGGAAAGCACTCCTCCTCCTTCGAGGGGAGTCCATTTCGGTTTTACTGGGAGTTCGGGGCTCAGGACAACGGACGTTGATTGCCACGAATCCCGGTTGATAAAAGTACACTTGACCGGTTTGCCGTATTTCTTTCGCAATTGGACCAGTATCTGGGGATAGGTCAGATCGTAGGTCGAGCGATCCCCGATGAACCGGAGTGAATCACCGGGATTCACCTTTTCTTTAATATCCGGGAAAAAGGCCAGAACCACCGCGAAGTCGCTCTTCTTGGTTACGTAGACCGGCAACGACGGACCGTGGAGCAGGGCGGAAAGGTAGGCTGCCTTCTCGTCGGGAGGAATGTAGGCACACTCGGGACCGGCCGCTTCAGCTATTCCCTGCAGCGCTCCACTCATCACCGCCTCGGGGGATTTCGGATCTACGTAGTCCCTGAGAACCATTCCGTAAGCCCTCTGGAAAAGTTGCCACGATTCGGCGCTCAGGTTCTTTCCAGTGCCGGAATCGTCCCGCCCGGCGGCGATAACGAGGCCCCCGGTAAGACAGAGAATAAGTATCAAGCTCTGCAGAACTCTAATGAATCTCATCTGGGACTCCTCTTCAACCACTTCGATGGAGAAACCGCCGTCCCTCCCTCGCGCATTTCAAAGTACAGGGAGGTCGTGGAAGTCGACGGGTCGTCTCCGACCGTACCGAGGGTCTCGCCGGACCCAACGGTGTCTCCTTTGTGGACCACGACTCTATCCAGGTGCGCGTAGGTGCTGAAGTAACCGCCCGGGTGGCGGAGGATAACAGTGTAGCCGTAACCGGTCAACCAGTCGGCGTATTTCACGATTCCATCAAAGACCGCATGGACAGGCGTCCCAAGTGGAGCGGCTATGTCTATTCCGGGATGGGGGGTCCTCGTTCCGAAACGAGGGTCGACATAGTCGCCGAATTTCTTTATTACGCGACCGCGACAGGGGGGGTCCAGTTTGCCGCGCCGCTTTTCAATGTTTTTGGAATAGACATCGACTTTCGAGCGAAAGGCCAGGTCTTTGATGTAGCTGTCCATCTTCCTGGCCGCCGAAATTTTCTCTTCGAGTCCCAGACGGGCGGTCTCTTTTCTTTCTGCCAGGTTCGAAAGCACCAGGGCAAGCTTCTTCTGTTCGCCTGCCATCGTTTTTCTCTCTTTCGAGGCTTCGGCTGCCTGCTTTTCCAGCCTGAGCCTGAGTTCGTCGAGAGCGGCCCTGGCCGCCTCTCTCTTCGCGTGCAATGTCTGTAGTTCGGCCAGCCTTTGGGCGTCCATGCGGGCCAGTGCCTGGAGGTACACGCCTGCCGACCTCAGGTCCTGCGTTGAGTTGACGGCAAAGTAGACGCGGTACTGCTGGAGGATGCCGAGAGCGTACTGCTGACGCATCCTGGCCTTCAAATAGGCCGCCACCTCCTGCTCCCTCCTGGAAATCTCGTTAATCTCCTTCCCTGTGCTGGCCAGCTTTGCGAGGGTATCCTTTCTGATAGCCGCTATCCTTAGCAGTTGTGTCTCGTCGAGACGGATGCGTTTTTTCAGGAAGAGCACCCTGTCCAGGATTCCCCTCTGCTTGCCGGCGATGTCGGCCACCTGGTCAGCCAGCCGCCTGATTTGAACTTCCACCTGTTCCGACGTCCGCTCGGCGGGAATCGCCCCGACGGGTAACGTCAGAAAAAGTAAGAGCAGGGGGAACAGCCTCCTCATCGCTTCGGCCCCTCGATGAACGGCCTCCCTTCGAGATCGGACGGGACGGAGAGTCCGAGACAGGACAGTATCGTAGGCGAGAGGTCTATCATTCTCGGCGGCCGCTCCACCTTCCTGTTGGAGAAGAAGATTCCCGGAACGAAGGAGGGGTCCATCGAGCAGTGGTCGCCGCTCCAGGCTTTTTTATTGAGCTGAATGAGCTTTGACGGAGCGCCTCCGAGCGACGTCTGCCAGGAGACCCGGTAGTTCGGGATATTGCAGATTCTGAGGTCCGGAACGAGAGAAGAATTGTAATTGCTGTACATTTCGTCTCTCGAGTAGACCGCTTTCACCGGATGAACACCCGTTTCGGGATCGACCATTTGAGGTATGCGCTCCTTCAACTCCCTGATAAGGCTGTTGTACTCCTCGCCCGGTTCGACGATGCCGTGTTTTTCCCTGCCCTTCAGGTTGATGTAGAGACTGCCGAGACCGAGTGCGTAAGCTTTGGTTCTGCTCCAGTCCACGTTCTTAAAGAGAAGGCTGTTGTCGTCGAAGAGATCCCGCAGGGTGAGCACTCCCGTATCGGCCTTCAGGACCATGTAGCCGTTGTCTATCAACCACCGGTTGTAGTTGATGCCCTTTCGGAAAGAGGCGAAACCGTGGTCGGAGAGAACGATAAGCGTAGTTTTCGGATCGATGCGGTCCATTGCTTCGCCGACAATGCGGTCCATTCGTTCGTAGGCCCGGCGCATGGCCGCCTGGTACTTCGGGGCTTTCCCGGCATCGTACATGGGATGCTCGGGGTCCATGTACCTCCAGAGGATATGAGCTATACGGTCTGTGAAGTTGTAGACCTGCACGTAGAGATCGGTGTCTTCGTCGGAGAGCAGGCCTTTCATCATCTTTTCGTAGGCGTCCACGGTGTTGTTGAGGTCGGAGAGAAACTGGTCTTCGTCGCAGAGGCCGGACGAAATAGTCCACGTGTCTATCGCCCACCCCATCGTCTTGTAGTAGCCGAAGCGCTTGAGGAGTTTTTCGGCGTAATTCCTCGGGTAGGAGATGGGAATTCCCTCGTCGTCGGGGTGGAAGTGTATCGGAGACATATAGAGCTTAAGAGTCGGCCTGGTAGAAAGCAGGTAAAATCTGACGAGGCCGTCGAGATGAAGTATCGGGTTGAATTCGAAGCGCAGAACCGTCCATTGCGACCACTGTCCCTTTTTCAGCGTCTCCTTCTGGCCCTGAACTTCAAAGGTACAGGTTCCCGCCGACTGGTCCCAGTCAAGTTTCAGTGGAACGTCTATCGTGGGTTTAACACCCTTATCCTTTAGCTTTTCCCTGTATCTTTTTTGTATCTTTGCCCTGAGGATAGGATCGGTACAGCCGTTTCCCGAATCCTCCACGACATACTGGTAGAAAGGTTTGTTGAAGGGTCCCTTTATCCGCACCGTAACCGGCCTCGGAGCATTGGCGGGAACGGGCGTTATCTCGACGGAAAATTCGTTGTAACCCGCGTTGAGGTTCGAATCGGTGGTAAAAATATAGGGGGTTCCCACCCTGCCCCGCATATCGGGAACGCCGAGGCCGGAGAGGAGCCTCCCCATCGGGAAGGGATTCGCCGGAAAGGTGTCCGGAACCCTGAAAACGAGGCATTTGTCGCCCTTCTTAGCCGCCCGTTTCCAGAAGGGGGTTCCTTTCAGGTGGTTCAGAGGAGCCGGTCTCCTCACCGGTAGTTCCTTCGTAATGAAAATGAAAAGCCCTACCGAGCATAAAACACCGATCGCGGCGACCGACAGGAGCGGCCACCGCGACGGGTTTACACGTATTACTCTGAGGACAACCATCAGGCCCAGCGTCAATACCAGCACGAGGAAGGGAAAGAGCCACCGGTTCCAGCGCCCCAGCAGAAAGGGTTTAGAGACTTCTTCCATCAGGCAAAAGCGGGGTTTGTAGGTACCGGGTTTCCTGCTTAGGAAATCGAAAACTTCGTCCCGTCCAGGGTTCCAGCCGGTCGCGAAGGTACCCCACGAAACCGGGGTCTGGGGAGGATTGGTGACGGAGAGATCGGTGAAGGTACCTTCCTCAGCCAGTTTTTTCAGGTTGGGTAGGTTCCCCTCGGCCATATACTTGCGTACAAGCCCCGGGTCGGCGCCGTCGAAACCGATTACAACCACCTTCGGAGGATGGGCGGGAGCGGCGAAAACGGTTAACAGAACGCCCATCGCAAGGAAAAACCAAAGAAGCTTCCTGTTCATCTGCTTAAACTCCTGGCAAGGGATGGATCCCTCACTATTGTGTGTCTCTTGTCGGGACCGGTGGAAACGATAGAGACCTCTACGTGAAGGAGTTCTTCGAGCTTTCCGATGTAGGCTGCGGCCTTGTCGGGCAAATCACTCCATCGGGAGATCCCGTAGGTTTCGCATTTCCAACCGGGAACGCTTTCAAAAACGGGCGTGGCCCGGGAAAGAACCCAGGGAGCTGAGGGGTACTCCTCCAGCCGTTTGCCTTCAAACTCGTAGGCGGTGCATATCTTGACTTCGTCGAAGACGTCAAGAACGTCGAGGAGCGTCAATGCTATCGAAGTTAGACCGTTGATGCGGACCGAATACCGTGCCGCCACTGCGTCGAACCAGCCGCAACGGCGTGGGCGACCCGTGGTCGTGCCGAATTCGTTGCCGCGCTTCCTGATTAAATCGCCTTCTTCGTTGTCCAGCTCGGTCACGAAGGGTCCCTCTCCCACCCTTGTGCAGTATGCCTTGAAGACACCGATGACGCTTTTGACGGCGGTCGGACCGAGTCCGAGACCGGTGCAGACGCCGCCCGCCGAACTGTTGCTGGAGGTGACGAAGGGATAGGTTCCGTGATCGACGTCAAGAAGGGTTCCCTGTGCTCCTTCGCACAGGACGGCTCTGCCGCTCCTGATGTAGTCGTTTACGAGCACCGAAGTGTCCGTTACCAGTGGAGCGAGTTCCGGCGCCACTTCGTGAAATCTCGCTACGACCTCTTCGGTGGCTATCCCTTCGTGGTCGTAGAATGCTTTCAACTGCCTGTTCTTGGCTTCGCTCAGTCGGATGAGTTCCGCGTCGAGCCTGTCGAGGTCCTTCAAAAAAATGGCCCTGACTCCCTCCCGGTTGTACTTGCTCTCGTAACAAGGGCCGATGCCCCTTCCGGTTGTTCCAATTTTTTTTGCCCCCCTCCCGCTCTCCCTCAGGTTGTCGAGGAGCACGTGGTGGGGAAGGATGAAGTGAGCCCTGTCTGAGAGCCTGAGCCCCTCTACGCCTATTCCGGCTTCCTTCAGAGAGCGGATCTCCTTCACCAGCGCCTCTGGAGCGACGACGACGCCGTTGCCTATGACGCATACTTTTCCGGCCGCAAGTATTCCTGAGGGTACCAGATGCAGAGCGTAACGTTCACCGGCTATGGTAACGGTGTGGCCGGCATTGTGGCCGCCCTGGTACCTCGCTACGAGGTCCGCCGCATCCGAGAGAAGGTTAACAATCTTGCCCTTGCCCTCGTCGCCCCACTGTCCCCCCACTATGACCATCGGCATATCCATGCTCACCTCCCAACGCGATTATAGCACTTGGGAAGCTCCTTCGTATCAATCCCGAATCGGCCTGATTTCGGAGCAAAACATACCTGTCCAAAACGGGAAAAGAGGTAAGAAGTGAGAAGTTAGAAGTAAGAAGCAAAACCCCTCACACCTCATGCCTTACGCCTCACTAATCATTTTTTAACGCGAAGCCTCCTTCGCCCTTCGACAGGCCCTTCGATGGACTCAGGGCAGGCTCAGGGCTTCCGCCTTCGTTTTCAACTTCGGCGAGACAGGCAGGGCAAGCTCAAGTCGAAACCGGGCCGATTCAACCATCAACCGCTACAGAGGCACCCCGATTCCGGGCAAGCCGGAATGACAGGAGGAAAAGCGCAGGGGGGCGGAGGAGCAGGGGAGATGAGGGGAAAAGGCAAAGCAACCGTCGAGCCGTAGGAGCAGCATCTTGCCGCGAATGCGAGGATGGGGGGGGGAACCTCATCGAGCCG
>Ga0114934_10002547_pt1 | contig 11634 bp, 6 predicted proteins | sample 4SBtaG_2_FD_99695 | JGI IMG/M metagenome (GOLD analysis project Ga0114934, IMG submission 99695) | Deep subsurface microbial communities from Kolumbo volcano to uncover new lineages of life (NeLLi) - 4SBTROV10_white metaG | ecosystem: Environmental > Aquatic > Marine > Volcanic ...
AAATGTCAGATATTGATGTATTTGGACCAACACAAAAAATAAATGAACCTGTTACATCAGGTTTAAATATTGGTCCTGGTCCAGGTCCAGCAGTACCACCAGAAAATAATGTAAACGATTTACTGTATCAAATGTATGCACTTACAGGAGATACTGCATTATTGCAGTTGGTGGATTTTGACTAATGGTTATTAAAAACTTTGGTTATGATGATGACTTGTTTGATGATAATTTTCAAGAAACCTTAAAAACAAAACAGGATGTATCTCCTGTTGTATCACAAGAAGAAGCAAACAGAGCTGCTGAAATAGCAAATAATTATCCTAATTTACCTGGCAGTGTTGTTGCTGCAGCAGCAAAACTAGGTATTGGATTTCAAGACAATAGATTAAATGATATTGCAAAGAAAGTTGAGTTACAAAAAGAAACAGCTTTTAATAAAATAAAAAGATTTGTTGGAGAAAATCCACTAGCAGCACAAGTACAAAACAACAGGTTTTTTCAAGTAATTGGTAGTCCTATAGATAATGTTCTAAAACCAACAACTAGAACTTTAGTAACTGGATTTATTGATATATACGAAGCTATTTTTCCTGCTTTACAAAGAGCAGAGGAATTTCAAGATCAAAACCCTGGTATGTCTTTTAAAGATGCTTACAGTCAAGCTATAAAAGGAGCACTTCGTACACCAAAAATGCTAGAAGCAATAAGAGCAGGTGAAAATTTTGATATGGGTAGAGGTTGGATTGCACAATCTACTGATCCTTCTGATACAGATGAATACAAAAGATTAGTTGCTGCAGGTTATGATCCAATACAAGCTAGACAATATGTTCTTGATAATGTTCTAGGTGTGCAAATAGATTTAGAAGCAAGAGAAGCAGCAGAAAATATTATTCAATTCCAAGGTGAGCTAGGGCAACAATTTAAAGATGCTGGTTTAAATCCCTCTGTATCACCAGGTAGAAAAGTTTTTAAAGATTTAGGTGGCTATGAAGTATTTGAACCAGGAACTAAACAAGCACAGTTTGCAACTGGTGCATTAGATTTTGCATTTCAAATATTATCACCTGAAAATTGGGTAACTTTAGGTTTAGGAAGAATCAAGGATGCAAAAAAATTATTTCAAGTTGCAGAAAGATTGAATGATGCTGGTGTTATTACAAAAGGTATCAGATCAACATTTCACGGACCAACACTACAACAATATTTAGCAGGATCACAAGGTAGAAAATTTAAAAAGTTATTATTTGAAAATGTTGATAATCCTTTTGAAATAATAACTCGTACAAAACAATCTATTACAGATGCTACTTTTTTTGCTGATCTTAAAAAAACAATTACAGATAACAAACTCACAACGTTTGATAAAAGAGCAGAGGATGTACTAGATACATTTTTATCTAAAAAAGTTGTAAAAGATGGTTTAGATAAAGCAGATGGCGTAGGATCAGCAAGATTAATTGATGCAACAAATATGTATGTGCCACAAGTAACTAGAGCTAATGGTTTGCAAAAAAGATTACAGTTATATTTTGCACCTTCTTTTGGTAAATTAGTTGATGCAAATAATCCAACAGATGCTCTAAAAGATTTGTATAGGTTTGCTTTACAGTCAAAATCATTTTTAAAACAAACAGAAGAAGGTACAACCCTTGCTAATAAATTATTAAACGATTCTATTGATGCTTATGGAAAAGGTGGAGATATAGGAGCTAGTCTTAACAAAGTTGTTGCAGATTGGTTAGAAGGTGATTTTTACAAAGCACTTACTGAATCTGGAGTAAAAGAATCTGTAGCAAAAGCAGCTACAAAAATAACAAGAAGTTTTAGTAATGATGCAAATATAGCTGCTGATATGAACAAAGGTAAATATGGATTTGAAACAGCAGGAAACAACTTTCCTATAAATGAATTAATGAAAGCAGAAGGTGTTGATCTGACAGGTGATGTTGCTAGAGCATTGTGGAGCACACAAATAAACAATACTATTTATCTACCAGAGCTTAATAAGGTTATAAAAGCATCAAATCAAATGACAAAAAATTTAAGTGGTAATATGACAAAACTTGTTGATAAAATTGGTGGAGAAAAATCAGAAGCATTTATACAATTTTTAGATTGGTATAACTCTGACATATTTAAACCTTTAGCACTTTTAAAACCTGCCTGGACTGTAAAAGTTATTGGAGAAGAACAACTAAGACTTGTATCTCGTGGTCTTACTTTTGGACCATTAGCTCCTATACAATTATTAGCAAGAGTTTTTGGTAGAAGTGTAGGTGCAGAATCTGGTGGTAAATTAAGAAAAGGTGTTGATCCTTTATTACCAAGTGAGGCTGCTAGTGGTAACTGGGCTTCTGATCTAGCTTATGCAGATTCTTTGACTGGAATAAATAACATAAGAGTATCAAGAAGAAAAATTGTAAATCCAGGTAGATGGGATAAATTTGTTAAAGGTCAGGATGGATACAACGAGGCAGTAGTTAGAACTGTTTATCAAATGATAAATGATGATCTTGCAGTTGATATTGCACGTATAGAATCAGGTGCATTGACACCTTTACAACAACAACAAGAATATCAAAAATTAGTAAAAAGATTAAGAGATGAAGATGATTTAGCACCAAGATTAGCAAAAGTTGTAGGAGAACCATCACATCCATTTAACAAAGCTCTCAATTCAGATGATGTTGCTTTGGAATATTTGTACTATTTAAGAGCTACACTACAGCAATCTTTGGGTGGCAAGGTAGTAGCTAATGAAGCAACAAGTGCTTTGAATTGGGTACAAGGTGGTGCTAATCAACAATTATTAGAGATGATTGCAAACAGAGGTAAATTTACTACAACAAATGGAAAGAAGTTAGATTTTTTTGGTGCTGCTGCTATAGCAAGATCAAAAGCTGCTTCAGAAAAAATAAAAAAGAAAATAGGTCAAAAAGATTTTAATCAATTATCTGATGATTACATAGCAGGAAAAATATCAGATGAAGATTTAAAATTAGTATCACCTTTATTTGCAGAGGCACAGGATGATATTGTACAGGCTTTTATAGGAACATTTGGTAATAATTTACCAGAACTTACTAGAGGTTTTATAGCACCTACCACTGGTACAAAAGGTTTGTATGATAGAACAATTAATAATGCTTTTAATCTTCTTATGTCTGTACAAACAAATAAATTATCAAGATCACCTGCTTTTAGAAGATTGTATTGGAAAAGAGTATCAGAAACTATAGAGTTTTTAGGTAAAGAAGCTAGAGATGAAGTTGTTGCAAATGCAAACAAAGCATTAAAAGAGTTTACAAAGTTTGATCCTAAGCTAAGAGGCTATCTTAACAAAATAAACAAAGCTGGTTTTTCTGGACCTAAAGAAGCTATAACTGATGTAAGACTTTACGACAAAATGGTAGCTTCTGATGCACTTACACAAACTAAAAAACTTCTATACGATATATCAGAAAGAACAGTTATAGGTGATTCTTTGCGTTTTGCTTTTCCTTTCTTAGAAGCATATCTTGAAATATTTAAAACTTGGACAGACATCTCTAAAAAGTCAGGTGGTAAAAACTTAATAAACTTAAATAAATTAGTACAGAGTGGTAGTGAACCAAATCCACTTGCTGATCCAACAGGACAAAGAGGATTTTTCTACACTAATCCAACCAATGGTGAAGAAGTGTTTGCCTATCCTGGTACAGGTTTGATACAAAAATGGATGTTTCCTGAACTAGAAGGTACAGGAGTAGAAGCATCTTTTCCTGTTTATGTATCTTCTATTAACTTGGTAGCTGATATTATGCCTGGTATTGGTCCAATAATTAGAGTTCCTGCTAGTTATTTACGTGGACAGTTTCCAGAAGAAGGTGCAATAAATCAATTTATATTTGGTGATTTTGCTCCTCCAAGAGGATTTGTAGAAGGTGTTGCACCATTTCCTGCGTGGCTCAAAAAGTTTTATTCTGCGTACAAAGGAGGTGGCACAGGAAGTGCTGATCTAAATAGATTATTTAACAATACAGCTATAGATACATACAAAGCATTAGTTTATGCAGGAGCGATAGATGACAGTACACCAGAGGGTGCACAAGAAGGTATAGAACTAGCAACTAATTACGCTAAAAAAATATTTGTTATAAGAGGTGCTTCACAACTTATTGGTCCTTCTGGTGCTGCAGCTCCTTTGTGGTCTGTTACAGAACAATCAGGCAAATCACTTTTTATAGAATCTTTAGCAGATACATACAGAGATTATAAAGCTGCTGCTAATGGTGATGATTATGAAGCAACACAAAGATTTATACAGGAGTTTGGTGTTGATCCAACAGCTATGCTTACATCAAAATCTAGGTCAGTAGTTGCAAGACCACAAACTGTATTTGCATCTAACTGGGCAAGAGAAAATAAAGATTTATATGATGACTTTACATCTACTGCTTTTTATTTAACACCTACTGATATTGATAATGAATTTAGCTATGATGCTTACTTAAATGCTTTAGAAGAAGGAACACTTAAACCTCGTACTTTAGGTCAATGGGTATTAGCAAAGAATAGATTGCTTGGTTCTATTGCATACGAAAACTTTATACGTAACACAAAAGTTGGTGGCGTTACACTTATGAACACAAATACAAAAGTTGCACAGTTACTTAAATGGACAAAACAATCACAACTTATGCAACAATACTGGGGTTATGGACAAGATGCTGGATTTGAAGTAGATAAACCTGATACAGATTTCTTATTACAAGAAATGGGAGGACAAACTTATCTCCCTGATCGCACATCTAGTTTTAAACAAGGTTGGATAAAATCAGACTATACGCCTATTGATAAACTTAAAGATAATAATGCTGCTGTTGCATATGGTAAATACAGAGAAGCATATGATAAAATTATTGCAGAGGCTATAAAAAGAGGATATGCACCTAGCTCTATAAGAACAAATAGAGAATTAGTTAAAGCTAGAGAATATTTACGTACTTTAGCAGCTAGACTAATAATAGAATATCCTGAATTTGGACCTTTATACAATAGTATTTTAGAGAACGAATTAAGAGAAGAAATAGCAGACACAGAATTGTTAGGTATATAAATGAACGATATAGATAAATTTGTAGCAGCTTTAGTAGATCAAGATACAATGGCAGGTACTAATAGAGCTTTTGATGAAAATGATATACAAACAATGAAGAATATGAGTTCTATTGAAGATGTAAAACAATACGCTGTAGCAAATGGTTTATCATCTGGAAAAGTCAATAATGCTTTGATTAGTGCAGGTTTACAATATGGTGCTGATCCATTAGGAGCTGAAGATATTGCAGGTTTATTTGGTTTTGGAGGAACATCATCTCCAGCATTGATTGGTGGATTGCCAAGTGATTATGTACCACAAAATCCTACAGATACGGATTTTTATTACAAAGATGATGAGTACAGAATATTTGGCAATTTACCAACAGAAGATTTATACAAACTACAAGCAAGACTTATACAAGGTGGTTTGTTAGCAAGAGGAGCTTTTACTCCTGGTGATTTTGATAGTGCAACTGCTACAGCTATGAGATTAGTTTTAGGTAGACAAAACAGAATAGGCGTAAAGATAGGAGATAAATCTATTGCTTGGAACGAAGCATTATTGCTATATCAAAATGAACCTTTACCAAGTGGTGAAGAAGTGTCTGTATATTTACCACCTGATTACGCAGAAACAGCAACAAGAATTAGAAACTTATTTACACAAGATTTAGGCAGACAACCACAACCTTATGAACTAACTTTACTTGCAGAACAGTTTATGCAAGATACAGAATTAAGATCACAACAATCTGCAGAATTACAAGAACTTGCTTTAGGTCCAAGCGTACAAGAGTTAGAATCAGGAAATGTAGGAAACAAAGATATACAAGGTGTAGTTGCACAAACAGGTTTACAAGAAATATCACCTACAGGTAGATTGTATGAAAATTTTAATAATTTAGTTCAAAGAGAAAAGGATAGGTTACAAGCAAATGATGATATACAAAACACTGGTCGCCTTATGCTTGGTACTATTCTCGGTACAAGGAGATAGCGTGGCATCAAAACAAGAACTAGAAGCATTTAGAGTAGCTATGGCACTCACAGAAGGTGGTGGCAAAATAGATTATACACAAATCAATACATCTACAGGTGCAACAGGAGCATATCAGTTTTTACCTAAATACTGGGATTGGTATTCAAGTGGTGCAGGTTATGCTGGTGCAGATATAAATGATCCAACAGTACAAAACGCTGTTGCAAGATATTGGTTTAACAAAAACTATAATGATTTTGGTTCTTGGGAACTTGCTGCAATAGCACACTTTGCAGGTAGATCAATAGCTGCACAAGCTGCTGCAAATGGTATTGATTCTGTCAAAAGTTTACAAGATGTAACAGGAACAGATATAAAAACTTATGTTGATAAAGTTATGAGTTATATGGCAAAACAAATGCCTAAAGAAAACTTAAAATTATTTAGAGAACAAGAACAACAAGTATATACAAATCCATTAACTTCACAAGATCAAACTACGAAACAAGCAGCACAAGTTTTAGATGCACTTACAAATGCTATGAGTGAAAATGGCAGACAAGATTTTCCTATGCAAGTACCTTCACAAGTTGGTTCTTTTGATGGTGCAAAATATCAAACAAGAATAAATAGACTTAAAGAAGGTATGAATAAATAATGGCTTATAACTTACTAGGACAACAAGGACCTAAAGGTAGCAGAAACCCTGATCCTAATTTATCAGATGCAGAAGCAACATACTTGTATGATAATCCACCAGGTCAAGGTGAAAATAAAGGTTTAGATGCTATAGGTAATCCTGTTGATGCAAAAGATGTACAAGAAAAATTGGATGAAAATGAACCAATTAGATTAACTGATGGAGATGATGGAGATGATGAAGATGATACAAGCACAAATAATAATGTAAGTGATACACAACAATTATTAAAAGCTGCTGGTTTTGATCCTGGTCCAATAGATGGAATTATAGGACCAAAAACAAAAGCTGCAGCAGAAGCATACATAAATGCTGCAAGAGGACAAAAACAATTAAATGCTAGAAGAAGTCAAGTAAATTATATTTTAGGATTATCTGCTCCAACGGCAACTACAGAAACAGAAACTGTAACTTTATACGACAAAGATGGAAAACCACTTATTGGTGTTGATCCAGATGCAGTACAAGAATTGTTAGATTCTGGTCTGTTTTTTAGAACAGAAGAAGAAGCTAAAAGTGGTACAACAATACCTTCTTTTACTGGTGTAAGGGACATAACTTTATATGACAAAGATGGTAATCCTGTAGAATTTGGAGATGTAACAGAAAAAGATATTGCTATTTTGTTAAATTTAAGTCCACCTAAATATTACGAAACAAAAGGAGATGCAACTCTAAACAATATTTCACAATTCGGTTCATCTATACCAATAGATGCTACAAGTTATGATGTAGATAAAATAAATGCTGAATTAGGTATAACAAATACAGCTATTGGATCAGCCATTAAAAGAGGTTGGGAATTAGCTATGCGTGGTGATTTAGGATCAAAAGAATATTTAAACTTAATAGATGATGTTGCAAAAGCTAGAGAAACTTATAAAGATGATGTATCTTTAGCTGCAAAAGCAGGTGCATTTTTGAGAGTCGCTGGTATGTCTGCTGGATTTATAGGCAGAGGTGTAGGTGCATTTTTAAATGAATTTGGTGCAGGTGTAATTAATTTAGTTGGTGATTTAGGAAGTCCAGATGAAGGTGGTGTAGGTGATGCGTTTGTTGATTCTTTATTAGGTCAAGACCAAGGAACAAATACATTAAGTAACGCATTTGCAGATTTACCTGGAACAGGTTATAGATGGGATACAGCAACTGATAGTTGGTTTGATAGTGATAATAGAAATGTAAATGAAACTTTAAATAATCAAATAACAGATAATACAAATCAAAATAACAATAATAATCAAACTTCTCCTTCACAAGGTGGTGGAGAATCAACACAAACACCAGCACCAGACTTTGCTTATAATGCTATAGGACAATATGGTCCTAAAGGACAAAGTAATGAAGGCTATGAATATAAATTTAATGATGCACCTGGTAGAGGAAACAATCCTGGTGTAACAAAGATTGGTGATCCTGATCCTGATTTTAAAACACAAACAATAGGCGAACCATTCGAAGAAATATTTATAACAATATATAAAGATGGTGCAGAAAAACAAATTTTAGAATCTGACTTTGCTTTGTTTGAAGCAGCAGGTTGGTCAAGAATACCACCAGATTTAGAAGCTCAAAGAGGTACAACAAATATAACACAACCTACAGCAGAAACAACAACAGGACCTGGACAAGTTGTTAGTGATCAATTAAATACTTTTAATAATATTCCACAAAATTCTGTGTTAATAGAAGCAGCAGGTCAGTTGTATTTAGGTTACGAAGTTCCAGGTTCATATGGACAGTTGTATAATGGCTCACCAATTTTTATGTTGTACGAAGTGCTTGGTAATGATGTTTACGAAGCTGGTATATTAACACAAGGTGCAACACCCAATATTAATGTAAAGTTAGGTTCTGTCGCAGACTTAAATCAATATGGGATTGTAGTTGGTGGCACAGATGAATTAACTGATACTGTAGAACATCCATTTATTAGATTTGTAGAAAACTTTGAAGCAGGTAAAAGAGTAAATCCTTGGCTTAATGATACAGAAATAAATCCTTTAACAGGTATTACTTATCAACAAGAAGCCGTAGAGTTTTTGGCAGAACAAGCATTAGAACAATGGACACCTGAAGAAACACAAGTTAAGTATGAAGCATCTGATTGGTATAGAAAATCTACAACTGCACAAAAGACTTGGCTTACAACATTACTTACACAACCTGTACAAGCAGAACAAGATATACAAGATAAGAGAATAGAAGTAAAAATAGCTATGGAAGCTAATGGTATTGCAAGTCCTCCAGATGCACTTATAAACTGGGTTGCTGATAAATCAGTATCAGGACAATGGACACAAGTTTACACAGATCAACAAGTTGCTTTACTTGCTGATCCTTACAAACCAGGCACAAGAGATAGTGGTATGGTTAATTTTATAGAGGGTGTAGGTGTTGGAACATTAGACAGATTGACTGTAGGAGAAAAGACAGTAAAAGATTTATACAGAAGGTATTTAGGTCCATCATTAGGTAACGCTTCTGATGATGAGATAGCAGAAAAAGCAGGATTACTAAGGTCTGATCCTGATGCAGAAGAACAACTAAAAGCATATTTAGAACAACAAAGACTTGCTATGTTTGGTAATTACACAAATCCTACTTTGACTTACAATGATATTGTGCAACCATATAAAAATTTAGTAAATCAAGTATGGGGACAACAAGTTGATGAAACACAAGATTGGTTTATAAAAATGGTACAAGATAATGATATTGAAAAAGCATATACAACACTTCGTGAAAAAGGTGTAGAGCAAGGTATTGAAAGAGTGCAAGATCAAGCACTAAATGATTTACAAAGAAGTATAGGTCAAGGACAAATAGCACCACAGTTAGGAGCAAACAACTAATGGAAGAATTGTTACAAAAAGCAAGAGCTTTATATCCTGGATTACCAGATAGTTTTATAAATTTGTATGTACAATATTGGGAACAAACAGGAGATCCACAACAAGCTATAAGTAAAACAAGACAAGATCCATCTTACGATACTATTTTTCCTGGTAATAAAACACAACGAGGACAAATTAGATATGATGAAGTAACTTATTTTGCATTAGAAGATTCTTATATAGGTACACTTGCAGAGTATGGTATACCTAGAGCTACATCACTAAATATATTACAAGACAGATTTGTTAGTTTATTAGAAAATGAAGTATCAGCTAATGAGTTTCAACAACGTGTTGCAGCAGTTTACAGAGGTGTACAACAAAATATACCAGAAGTACAATCATTTTATGCAAATAATTTTGGTATAGATTTAGATGAACAATCTATATTTTTAGGAGCACTTGATCCAAGTGTTGGTGAAGATATAGTTGCAGGTAAAATCACTACAGCACAAATTGGTGGTGAAGCAACAAGGGCAGGATTTACAATTTCTTTAGATGAAGCAAGAAGAATACAACAATTTGGTTTATCACAAGCAGAAGCAAGAAGATTATTTACACAAGCACAAACACAAATACCACAAATACAAGAACTACAAGAAAGAGAAGGTAGAACAACTGATGAGGTATTTGATTTAGATGACTTTACAGAAGCAGTTGTATTTCAAGGACCAGAAGAATTAGAAGAAATAAGAAGGTTACAAAGATCAGAAGAATCTAGGTTTAGTCCTACAGTTGGTCCTGCTAGAAGTGGTGGCAGAGTTACAGGATTAACTCAACAATAAACCTTGACATACTACATATAGTGGTATAATAAAATTATCGCATAGCAGAAGTCTGCGAAATAAATAGACACTGCACCTCTGGATTATCCCCAGCGTATAGTTCAGTACAATCAAATCGCTGTGTAATCGGACAGTCAGGAGTGGCTGACAATTCTTATTGTTCATAAATTATTATTTGTCGCCTATCGCATTATTTCCACAGGGTAATGCAGTTAGTAGGAAACTGTGAGAAGGAAAAGAGATAAAATGGAAAACATAGAAAATACAGTTGAAGAAACACAAGAGGACAACACTGCTATCAAGCAGATGCGTGATCGTATCAAGGAGCTTGAAGGTGTAGAGAAGGAATATAAATCTGTAAAGATGGACAAAGTTGTTCAAGATGCAGGTTTTGATCCAGCTTCTGGACAGGGCAAAGCGTTGAAAGACTTGTATAAAGGTGAGTTAGAAGTTGATGCTGTCAAAAAGTTTGCTGAAGAAAACTACGGATGGAGCTCAGAAACTCCTGCCGAAGTTACACAAGAACAAGCACAGAAGTCAAGAGTGGTAACAAGCCAAGAAAGTCTAGACACTGTAATTGAAGCTAGTGTTCCTGTAGAGCCAGTAGGCATAAATGACCAAATTGCACAAGCTCAACAAGATGGTGATTGGCTTACAAGTGCTAATCTCAAAGCCGAAAAATTAAGAGCATTAACCCAAAAAGATTAGTAAAGGAGATTTAAAATGGGTGCAGTATCAGGATTAGGAGATTCTTACGATCTCCCTAATTTCGTGGGAGAGTTATTTAACATAACTCCAAATGATACACCTTTCCTTTCTGCTATTGGTGGAATGACTGGAGGTAAATCAAGTACCTCTAAACAGTTCACCTGGCAAACAGTTGATAACGCAACAGCAGCTCAAACAGTAGTTGTTGAAGGTGCAGACGCAACATTTGCAGAGAGAAGCAGAAGTGAAGTTGTAAACGTATGCCAAATTATGCAATATGGCGTAAACGTATCATACACAAAACAAGCTGCAACAGGTAACCTTGCAGGTCAATCTATACTAGGAAATCAACCAGTTCAAGACGAATTGGCTTTCCAATTAGATATGGCTATGAAGAGAGCAGCTAGAGATATAGAGTTCTCTTTCATACAAGGTGCTTATGTAGCAGACACAAACATAACAACAGCAAGAAAATCA
>Ga0114934_10002548_pt1 | contig 11634 bp, 9 predicted proteins | sample 4SBtaG_2_FD_99695 | JGI IMG/M metagenome (GOLD analysis project Ga0114934, IMG submission 99695) | Deep subsurface microbial communities from Kolumbo volcano to uncover new lineages of life (NeLLi) - 4SBTROV10_white metaG | ecosystem: Environmental > Aquatic > Marine > Volcanic ...
AATTCTCAATGCTTTATCTCCTGGGTGTTGCAGGCGCCACAGGCATAGTCATAACAGGGGACATTTTCAATATGTTCGTATTTTTTGAAATAACAGCCGTTGCATCATATGCACTTGTTGCCTCAAAGAAAGATGAAAAGGCGGTCGAGGGCTCGATAAAATACATGATTCTTGGTTCTGTGGGCTCTTCGTTCATGCTCATAGGCATTGCCATAATTTACAGCCAGCTCAAAACTCTGAATCTTTACGACATTGCGGCAAGGGTTTCATCCATGGATCCAAAGATGATGTGGTTATCGTTTTCTTTCTTGCTTACGGGCATAGGCGTTGAAGCAGAACTTTTCCCTCTTAATGGCTGGGTTCCAGATGCATATGAAGGTTCGAGCAGCAACATAGCGTCTTTTCTTTCTTTCGGTCCTTCCAAGGCATCCATCTATGCGATAGCAAGGTTGCTCATAATATTCTCCATGAGCCAGACATACGAGCTTGCACTCTATGTAGGAATTGCTACTCTCCTCATCGGGGAGGTGGCAGCATTCACCCAGAAAAACGTTAAGAGGATGCTTGCATATTCATCCATAGGGCAGATGGGGCTCATACTGATTGCATTTTCTTTGATGGGCAAAACCCCTTATGCGCTTCCTGCGGCATTTTTCGTAATAGTAAGCCATGCTGCAGCAAAGTCATCCCTTTTCCTTATCTCAGATAAAAAGGGTTTTGGGGGCATAACGACAAAATATGTTGGGCTTGCAGGGGTGCTGAGTCTGATAGGCATGCCGCCAATGGCAGGCTTCTGGGGAAAATGGTATCTTTTCATGGGCATTGCAGATGAAAAAATGTGGGCTGTGGCAGCCATCATAATCTTTTCAGCAGTTATTGAGGCAATATATTTTGCGAGATATATGCATAAAAATATTGGAGGAGGGGAAAGCGAAGATCTGGGTTATGCCATTCCTGCTGCTGTGATGGTGAGTATATCAATAGTAATGGGCATCCTTCCTTTGATTTACAACATGGCAGGAGGTGTTTTGAATGCTTGAATTTATATTTGCAGCGCTTTTGATTGCGGCTTTTGTGACGCTGTTCATTAAAAGTGGCAGGATAGCGGCGATAATATCATTAATTGCATCTGTGATGCCCCTCGTTGCGATTATGGGCTGGGCAAATGAGTTCGGGATTAAAACAATTTCATTCGGAATTGAAAACTCGATGAACTTCTCAATTGCGGGAATCACGATGCATCTCTCAATAACCTCATTCGCATGGTTCTTTGCTGTCATGATATTTTCTCTTCTTCCCCCAATATTTCTTTTTTCGTATTCATTTTTTGAAAAAAATAACGGCTTCTTTCCTTTCATGCTTTTTTTGGTAACTGCTGTCTTTGGCATCCTGCTTGCCAGAGATTTTCTCACTCTTTTCTTTTTCTGGGAGCTTATGGCTGCCTCGTCATTCATACTGGTTTACATAGGCAGGGATAAGAAGGCTATAATGAGCTATCTTGCCTTTTCAATTTTGTCGGCAGTTCTCATACTCACAGGCATTGCATTGCTTTATTCCCAGAACAATTCCCTCCTTTTTTCAGAAGTTGTCTTTAATAGTGATATTGTGACAGTGGCTGCATTGGTTCTCATGATTGCAGGATTTGCAGTTAAATCCGCTCTTATGCCGTTGCATGCATGGGCACCTTTTGTTTATTCAAAGGCGGATGAGCCATTTGTTGCATTTTTGTCAGGAGGGGTGAGCAAGGTTGGCTATTATGGCATGTTTTTCGTGCTTTTTGCACTGCCAGGGGCAAAAATTCTGCAGCAGTACTTTAACTCAAACATTGCCACATATCTGCTTGCTGTTGTAGGCGCAATATCTGCTTTCATTGGCACCCTGCTTGCTTTCATGGAGGATGACTTAAGAAAATTGCTTGCCTATTCGTCAATAGCCCAGCTTGGTTACATTGCAGTGGGATTTGGAATAGGCTCGTCTCTGGCTATAGCAGGAGCACTTTTCCAGGCTTTCAACCATGCTTTCTTCAAATCTGTTTTATTCCTTGCTGCTGGGGCAGTTGCATACAGGACGGGAAAATGGAAAATAAGCGAGCTTGGAGGTGTTGGATATAAGATGCCCTTCACATTCATGGCAGCTCTGTTTGCAATATTTGCTCTTGCAGCCATACCAATAACAAGCGGATTTGCTGCAAAATGGCTGCTGTACGAAGCGGCGGTCAGCAATAAATACATTTTCATAACGCCCATAATGCTCATTGCAGGCGTGGGTGCTTTTCTCTATTCATTCCGCGTACTTTACGGTGTTTTTCTCGGAGAAAACAGACACGATGACATAAAAGAAGCTCCTCTGCCTATGGTTGCAGGGATGTTCATGCTTGTCATGCCTCTAATAATATTCCTGATATTTCCAGGGTATATGCTTGACATGATGCATTCCGCTCTTGTAAATGCAGGAATCGGGACCATTTCCCATACAGATTATGTTATACGCACAGGCATGGCGTCGTATAATACCCTGGCTGTGGTTATTGGTATGATGGTTTCCATGATCCCCGCGTTTTTGATATATGTGCTGAGAAAGCAGAAAAAGGTTGATTTCAAGGATAATTTTCTGGCTGGCGAGCCCTATGAATTTTATGGCTATATTTCAATGCATGCTGCAAACAACTTCTACAAGCCTATCGAGGATGTGATAATGCCCTATCTGAGAAGAGGCGCATTGTCGTTTTACACTGCCCTTTACAATATCATGGGCAGGATATCAAATGCTTTGAGGAAGATATACACGGGATTAAGCCAGGATTACACAATTTACATAATCATTTTCTTCTTCATAATTGTGGGGTGGTTGATATGGTAATCACAAAAATTGCCATAATCGCATTATACACGACGGCTGCAATGTTTGTTGGCATTCTTTTCATGGGGATAGGAAGGAAAATAGTTGCAAGGGTTCACAACAGAGTTGGGCCCCCGGTATATCAGGGTTTCATAGATATAGCAAAACTTCTGACAAAGAAAACAAACATAAGCCATGGCTGGATTTACGACCTTGCACTGCTATTTTCCATCACAGGCATAATACTTACCATTCTTTTCCTGCCCATAGGCGGAGTCAAGCTCCTCAGCATGGAAGGCGATGCTTTTCTTGTTCTTTATCTGCTCGCCATTCCTGCTCTCGGTTTTGCTCTCGGAGCAGGAGCATCGGGCAATCCAAATGCTGCAATCGGAGTGATGAGGGCTCTGGTCATGATGCTTTCATACGAACTGCCTTTTGTAGTCACATTGATAGCTCTGATGATATACTATGACACATCTTCAATTGCGCAGATAGTGGAGATGCAGCGCGCCAGATGGGCGATAATGATTCCTCCATTTGTGCTTGCTGCCGCGGTGGCAGACATGGCACTGCAGGGGATGCTCATGGAAGCACCTTTTGACATTCCCATTGCTCCCCACGAGATAGCAAGCGGACCCATGGCTGAGTTTGGCGGTAAGCATCTCGGAACATTGATGATTTACAAGGCAGGGACAATAGTTGCTTACACAACTCTGTTTGTTGACCTTTTCCTCGGAGGAGGAGTTGTCATGTATGACGGCAGCTTGCTTGCCCATATTGCAAACTTTGCAGTGTGGTTTGTGCTTATATTTATTGTATTCACTCTATCGCTTCTGATAAATACATCATTCCCCCGCTTCCGCATAGAGCAGGCATTCAAATTCTACTGGAAATATGAGGCTTTACTTGCCTTCATCTCTCTTATATGGGTTTATTTGGTGGTGATATCATGAAATACGAGGATTGGAATAAAATTTCCAGAATCGCAAGCAGAAAGTCACTGTGGGTGCTTCATTTCTGTACAGGTTGCGGCGCTATCGAGCTACCGCCTGTGATGACCTCCCGCTATGACATGGAGCGCTTCGGAATGGGGCCGATGGCGACGCCGCGCCAGGCAGATGTTTTACTCATCACAGGTTATCTCACAGTGAAAACGCTGAAAAGAGTTGTGAATGTGTATGAGCAGATGCAGTCGCCCAAATATGTAATATCATTTGGCTCATGCCCTATAAACGGAGGAATGTACTGGGATTCATACAATACGGTAAAAAGGCTGGACAGGTATCTGCCTGTGGATGTTTATGTCGGAGGGTGCATGCCCCGCCCTGAAGGAGTGATGAATGCTTTCCTCAAGCTCATGGAGCTGATAGACGAGGGAAAGGCAAGAGGATGGGAAAAGTACCAGAAGTACTACGAGCAATATAAGAGGAATCAGAAAATGGCTTTTAATTTTGGAGGTGAAGAGAATGAAGGCGCTTGAGCTGATAGAGAAAGGCGAGGAGATGCATGGAAGGGCATATATCAAATCAGATAGAGATGAAGTAAGCAGCATAATAAAAAAATTGAAGGAAAATGGATTTGACCATTTCGTAATGCTTTCATGCATTGACTGGATTGATGAAAATGAATTTGAGCTTGTCTATCATCTGTGGAGTTATGAGTATAAGGAGCACGTCATGGTTTCCGTGAGATTGCCCAGGGATAGCCCGTCCATAGGCTCAATGCATGGGTTATTTCCCCAGATAGAAACGTATGAGAGGGAAGTTCATGAGATGTATGGGGTCGATTTTGAGGGTAATAGCCGCCTTACTCCTTTCCTGTTAGATGGATGGCGTGACATACCCCCAATGAGAAAGGATTTTGATTCTAAAAAATTTGCAGAGGATGTGTTTGATAACATTCCTGAGATAAAGGAGGAGGAAGATGAAGGAATATGAGCTTTTCATTGGACCACAGCATCCTGGAGTGACGGGCAACATGATGTATCATCTTTGGATTGATGGGGATACTGTCACAAAAGCGGAATGCAATGTGGGCTATCTCCATCGTGGATTTGAAAAGCTGATGGAATCCCGAAGCTGGATGCAGAACGTGCCGCTTGTCTGCAGAATATGTGTGCCAGAGCCAGATGTGAATGAGATGGCTTATGCAATGGCAGTCGAACAGCTAATGGACTGGGAAGTTCCTGAGAGAGCAAGTTATATCCGAGTAATTGTCCTTGAACTTGCAAGAATAGCGGCACACCTCATGAGCATTGGAAGCTATGCTGGCAGTCTGGGGATATATACTCTTCCACAGTGGGCTTTAGGAGATAGAGATTACATCCTCGACATATTTGAGCAGCTTACAGGGGCGAGAGTTTACCATATATACATATGGCCAGGCGGCGTGAGATGGGACATGCCTGAGGGGTTGCCGAAATTAATAGAAAAAACCCTTTCATATATAGAGAAGAGGCTGAAGTTATATGATGATGTGCTTTTCAGGAACAGGGTATTTTTTGACAGGGCTGCAGGCATTGGCGTGATACCAAAAAATAAGGCGATAGGATGGGGCGTCACAGGCCCAAATCTGAGGGCGTGCGGATATGGATATGATACAAGAAAACTTGAGCCCTATGCTGTATATGATGAGATAGACTTCAAAGTTGTGAAATATCCTGAGTTGGGCGACTTTGAAGTTATTTCAGACGGATGTGATGCATATACAAGGATGATAGTAAGAAGGCTGGAGATAGACCAGAGCATATCAATAGTAAGGCAGGCTTTGAGAAAAATGCCGGAAGGGGAGCATATTATAAAACATCCGAACTGGCTGAAATGGAAAGCGCCAGCTGGCTATGCCTTCAAGAGGGTTGAGAGCAGCAAAGGGGAGTATGGTTACTTTGTGGTGAGTGACGGCAGTTCCAAGCCGGTAAGAATCCATGTGAGGGGGCCGAGCTATACCCACGGAGTGAATGTTGCAGAAACAATACTGAAAGGGGCGAATATGGCTGACGTATCCCAGATTTTATTCAGCCTCGATGTTTGTCCCCCAGATATAGAGAGGTGAAAAATGAGCGTGTTAAAGCCGTTAAAGGCATGGAAACATCTTGCAAAAAAGCCCCATACCATCAGGTATCCTGCGCAGGAGCACCATGATCTGGAAGAGAAAAAGCTGCCTACAGATAGATTGAGAGGATTTCATTCAAATGACCTTGAAAAGTGCATTGGCTGCGGGATGTGCGGTCAGATATGCATGAACGATGCCATTACATACGAGGAAATACCTGAGCTTGAGGGTAAAAAGGGGAAGAATATCCGCCCTGTGGTGGATTACGGGAGATGCTGCTTTTGCGGGTTGTGCACAGACATATGCCCAACAAAATCTTTGCATCTCACACCAAATTTTAAACTTGTGAGTACAGATAAGCATGATTATAAGTTCATGCCAACCCAGTTGGTCACAAAAAATAAGGATTATGAGGTTGAACTTGACAAAGTCATTTTTGATGCTAATGAATACAAGGAAAAATTTTGATTATGCTGCCTGACCGCACATGATAAAATATTTATTTACCCATCTATTTACCCACCAAGTGAAAGCATGGCAAAAACTAACAGAATGAAGAAGTGGATAGTGCCGCTATTGATAGGAGCATTTTTCCTTGTATTGTTTCTCAATACATATTTCAATTATACATCCGGCGTGGCAATAAATGAAGAAGGCAAGACTCTGACCGAGAAATTTTATCTTTCTGGTCCAGACCCCTATTATCATGCCAGACTTATAGAGAAAACTATCGAAACAGGCCGTTATCCCTATCTGGGCGGGATTCATGGCGGAACAGACCCGCTGCTCAATTATCCAATAGGGCGTTCTGGTGGAAGACCTCCGCTATTCAATATGATGACAGTCGGTGTCAGCAGTATTCTTTCGCCTTTTATGGGGGAAACAAATGCTCTTGGATATGCAATGCAATTTTTGCCAGCCATTTACGGTGCACTTCTTGTCATTCCTGTTTATATAATCAGTTCCAGGGTATTTAATAAAAAGGCTGGAATTTTGAGTGCATTTTTTGTTGCCCTAATACCAATACATCTTTCATCTGGTCATGGTTCTGCATATTCTCTCTATGACCACGATTCTTTCATTCTTTTGCTCACCACAACAACAATCATGTTTATGATTCTAAGTTTGAAGGAGAAGGATACAAGGCGGTCAATGATTTTTGCGTTTATGACAGGTATAGGTGTAGCAGCTATCTCTATGACATGGGTGGCGGCACAGTACATATACACAGTCATTGCTGTATATGCCATAGCCCAGATGGTTGTTGATATTGTATTCTCAAGAATAAATCCTGCTGTTCCGCGTACCTCTCTTATCGCTTTATTTACCGGTTATATACTGGCATTTCCATTGTACTGGGTAAAATTCGGCTTCTCCCTGACGGTTCCTCTTTCCATTGCAATTGCTGTTGGAATATTCAGTGCGATATATATATGGCTCGGGAAACATAAAATTCCGTGGGTCATTTCAATTCCATCCATATTCGGCATTGGCGCGGCGGGTCTTGCTTTTCTTTATGTCATAAGAAACACTACAAACAGCATGCTTAAACCCTTTACAGTGATTTCCAATGTCCTTTTTGGCGCTGGTATATACGGCAAAAAAGTTGCTCTTACTATTGCAGAAGCGAGCACGTTCGATTTCAGCAGAAATGTCATGTCTTTTGGGCCTGTGCTGTACTGGCTCGGATTGATAGGATTTATTTTGCTGATATACTTTTACTACAAAAATAAATCAAGAAGGGATTACTTTGTCCTTATAGTATGGTTTTTACTGGAATTAAAACTTGTAAGCACAGCAGGACGTTTTCTCAATGACCTTGTCCCCCTCATGGCAATTCTCGGAGGATGGGTTTTGTGGATTATAGTTGACAAACTCGATTTCAGAAGCGTGATAAAAACAATAAAAGGTGTAGGCGGAGGATGGTATGGGCTCAAGAAAGGGTTGAAATTAAGACATGTTTTGGGGGCAGCCTTTATCATATTCCTGCTTTTTATGCCCAATGCCTGGCTTGCAATCGATGCCTCGCTTCCTCCTACATTGAAGAACAAGTTCCATACAGACAAATTAGGCGCTTTTGGTCTCGGAGTACATACCGAAGAGAACTGGGAGGATGCTTTCGCATGGCTTGGATATCAGGAGGCGGGCATAAACAATACTGAAAAACCAGCATTCATATCATGGTGGGACTACGGCTTTTACTGCGTTGAAATGGCTAAGAATCCCACAGTTGCAGATAACTTCCAGGACGGCATAGAGCCTGCTGCAAACTTCCAGACTGCGCAAAGTGAGAAGGAAGCTGTGGCGGTTCTCATAATACGTCTTGCGGAAGGAGACCTGAAAAAGAATGATGGGAAGCTTTCTAGCGGCGTGAAGGACGTTTTTGAGGAGTATCTGGGCAACAGAAGTGAGGACATAGTGAAAATAATTGAAGACCCAACAGGATATGTCAATACCTCATATGGGGAGGTCATAGGGGCAGAATATGGAGGAAAGAAATATCATGTTAGGGAAGGGAATGCAATGTATCATGATGCTACGAAAATACTCACCACACTTGATGACGAAAATATTACATGGCTCTATCACGATATGCAGGATGTTACTGGTAACAGCATAAGGTACTATGGTGTTGAGGGCTATGACATCAATATATTCAACGTCTTTACTTTCCTGGCAGATAAGGGAGTCTTTGGTTATGAAACACATGAGGACGATTATTTCAAGCTGTGGTATGTATCAGAGAGTGGGCAGAAGTATACGCCTGACGAAGTGAAAAATATGACGGCGCAGGAAAGGCAGAGTATTGGACAGCTTACCCCACAGACTGTGAGGAAGGCGCCTTTCTACAACAGCATGGTTTACAGGGTATATCTCGGTAATTCTGTATCCAAGCAACTTTTTGAAAACCAGAGCCAGTATCGCCAGTATCTGTATATGATGATGCGGCCCACTATCAACCTCAGACATTTTGTTGCTGAATATGTTTCCCCGATGGATGAAAACAAATCCCTATACTTTGCCCGCGGAAGTTTGTGTTTTGGTTGTCCTGCTGTTGTCATAGCGAAGTATTATGAAGGGGCAAAAATCACAGGCGTGGTGAAAAGTGAAGGGAAGGCAATAAGTGGTGCAATAGTGACAGTGCAGAAAAATGTAACAATGTACGGCAAGCCTGTGGCTATATCGCATGATGCAGTGGTAACAGGCCCAGATGGTCGCTTTACTGTGATTGCGCCTGCTGGCAATATAACGCTCGTTATATCAATGGGAAGCGGGCAGAATAGCGTTGTGATAAAGCAGATTACTTTCAATGGCACTGGAAATTTAGCTCCTATAAGTGATGATGATGCGATGCGTCGCTCTGCTACCTGGAAGCGCGACCTAGGTACAATAAATATACAAAAGGGAGCAGTTGAAGGAATGATCTACTGGGACAAAGATGGCGATGGAAAATACAATGCAAGTATTGATTCACCGCTTTCAAATGTGAAGGTTGAGATAGGCGGCAAGAAGGTGACTACAAACTCGAATGGGCATTACGAAATTCATTCTTTGCTGCCCGATTCGTACCAGATTAATGCTACAAAGAACGGTTATATCGTAACAGGAGATAAGCAGGTTGCAGTTAAGCCAAATGAGACATCCATCCATAACATTTCAATGACTCTATCAGATGTGGCAATCACTGGAAAAACATGGTATGATTTCAACGGCAATGGAAAGAAGGATGCAAACGAGTATATTTCAGGAGCATCGATATCGTTCACTGTTTCATCTTCTTATGACGAAAATGCAAAGAATTTCACAGCAACATCAAATGATACAGGATATTACAGTGCACAGCTATACCCGGCAGTGTACTCTGTTGAGGTCAACTATATGGTAAATCAAACAACCACATATGTGTACAGCGGCACGCTTAAGCTGAACATAGGCGACCATACAAAGACGTTTGATATACAGCTATCAAAGAGTGGATAAATGAAGTACGAGGAGTTCAAGAAGTACAGAGAGCGCATGAACAAAAAAATCCTGCAGGAGGGAAATCTCGATACAAAGAGATTCTTCTCCCTCGATTCTTCTGTTTATCGGGAAGGCAAACTGCCTGCAAAAATGAAAGAGCTGATGGGGCTTGTTGCATCCACTGTTCTGCGATGCAACGACTGCATTGTGTATCACATAGAGAGATGCATTCAAGAGGGCGCAAGTGACGAGGAGATTTATGAAGCGCTTGACATCGCCCTCATAGTTGGCGGCTCGATAACGATACCGCACCTCAGATATGCATATGAAATGGTCGAGGAAATAAGGAAGATTCACAACAAGTTGGAGTAATGTGAGAGATTATTCATCTGGTTACAATTGTAACCACATCCTTATCTTTCACCACATGATTTATCCCCACTCTCTGCCCTGGAAATGATGCCGAGGGCCCCCATACCAGCGCATATCTGAAATTCTTCACAAAATCACGGTGAATTTTGCGGCATACATCCTCTATCTTCGCCCCTTTTTTTAGAACGAGAGGATGCTCCATATCAGCATTTCCTCCCTCTGGCTTCATGTATATCCTTACAAGGGAAAGAGCCTCGAATATTTTTTTTCTAAGCTCGTTCACTCCAAACCCTGTTTTTGCGGAAACCAGGACAGTTCTTTCATCTTTTGGAATGTCATGCACATTTTTGTAAATATCTATTTTGTTTATTGCCGTGATGGAAGGCACATACACCCTGTTGCCTGAGAGCGCATCTATGAACTTTTCCTCATCAACATCCCCTCTTATGACAATATCTGCATTTATAAGATATTCCTGTGCAATGTTTTTTGCCATCTCCTCGTCTATTTTTGCATTCTTTGATATCTCTATTGATATCCCTCCCCTGTCCTTTTTCTTTATCGTGACATCAGGAGGCTTTTGATTCAATCTTATCCCTGCATTATGCAACTCCTCTTTTATGAAATTGAGCTGGGAGAGGTTGCCAGCATCCACCATTATAAGTATCAGGTCAACGACTCTTGCAATTGAAATAATTTTCCTTCCCTCCCCCCGCCCCTCTGCGGCGCCGGAAATTATTCCTGGCAGGTCGAGAAGTTGTATCTTGCATCCCTCATATTCCATCACACCTGGAATTACAGAGGTGGTTGTGAAATCGTAACTGCCTATTTTGCTTTCCGCATTTGTGAGCAGGTTCAGAAGGGTGGACTTTCCAACAGAGGGAAAGCCTATCATGCCGACAGTCGCATCTCCTGTCTTTTTTATGCCAAATCCAGCCCCACCTCCTCCGCCTTTCTGTTTCAGCTTTTCGTCCCTGAGGCGGGCTAACTTTGCTTTTAACTTTCCTATGTGGTGCTGAGTAGCTTTGTTGTATTTTGTATTTTTGATCTCTTCTTCGATTTGCCTGATTTCCTCGTCAATGTCCACATCTTGGAAATAGGGAAATGTAAATAAAATTATGCCATGCCGTTCTTGTAGATGCTGACGGGAACAGCATGGGAAATTTTCTAAGAGCAGGAAGGACGTTTTTTTTGTTAATGCCCATCTTGCTTTGACAATCTCGCCTTTATTTCAGCATCTTCGCATTATTCATCATTTCCACTATTTTATCCCTGAGGATGTCCTTGCAGTATTCGGCAACGCTGGTGTACCCCAACTCGGGGTTATCCTCTATTATTTTTTTTATTGCATCATGCATCCCCGTGGGTAATGACACAGAAGTATATTTTGTCACGTTAAACATGGTTATG
>Ga0114934_10002550_pt1 | contig 11629 bp, 12 predicted proteins | sample 4SBtaG_2_FD_99695 | JGI IMG/M metagenome (GOLD analysis project Ga0114934, IMG submission 99695) | Deep subsurface microbial communities from Kolumbo volcano to uncover new lineages of life (NeLLi) - 4SBTROV10_white metaG | ecosystem: Environmental > Aquatic > Marine > Volcanic ...
AACCGTCTACCTGCCGCGCCAATTTCGACATGGCCAATGCCGCCGGGCTTTTAGGAAATGCTTCAACCAGTGCACGTTGATGCTGAACAGCTTTTCTTAATCGTGGGTCATAAGGAATAGAGCCCATGAAAGTTAAGGTGACATCCAGAAAACGCTCCGCAGCGGTCGATAATTTATGGTACATGTCGCGACCTTCTGTATTGGTATGCGCCATATTTGCCAGAATTTGAAAATGCTCAATGCCGTGTTCTCGGCTCATTACTTTTAGAAAAGCGTAGGCATCTGTAATGGATGCGGGTTCATCACAAACCACGACAATCACTTCCTGAGCAGCACCACAGAAATTCACCACATTGCCGTGAATGCCCGCACCGGTATCAACCACCAGCACATCCAGTGCATAACCTAACTCACTAAAAGCTTGTATCAGACCTGCCTGTTCAACAGTTTTTAGATTAGCCATTTTGCTAACGCCTGATGATGCCGGGATGATTTTTAAATCCGCCGGACCATTCACCACGACTTCTTCTAATGTACGCTCGCCACTGATCACATGCGACAGGTCATAAGAGGGGTTTAAACCCAGTAACACATCAACATTTGCCAGACCCAGGTCAGCGTCCATTAACATGACTTCACGACCCATTTTTGCCAGTGCCACTGACAGGTTGACTGAAATATTGGTTTTTCCAACGCCACCTTTACCACTGCTGACAGCAATAACTTTTACCGGTTTGGATTCAACAATACGTCTCAGGCTATCTGCCTGATCCATTGCGACTTCAGATGTTTGCATTATTAATCATCCCCCCAAACATAAAAGCGAGTTCTTTTTCAGTGGGTTTTTTATCTGCTTTTTGCATGAGTTTTACTGCCTCTTTTACCAGCAATTGTCCACGAGCCGGATGTAAATCATCCGGTACTTTTTGTCCGTCACTTACATACGTGACTGGCAGTTTGTGCTCGGTTAAGACCGATAACATTTCGCCAAGACTGGCCGCTTCATCTACTTTCGTCAGAATGCAGCCATGTAAATTCGCTTTGCTGAAGGCTTCAATCACATCTTCCTGCAAGCGCATTTGTCCGGTTGCCGATAACACCAGATAATTTTTTATCGGCATCGAATCAATTTCCAGGGTTGAAAGTTGTTCGGCTAAACGTTGGTCACGTTGACTGACACCGGAGGTATCAATCAGAATTAATTTTTTATCACTGCAGCTTTTTAACACTGCCTGCAGTTCATCATGGTCTGCCGCCACCTGAACCGGCACACCCAGAATACGACCATAAGTGCGTAACTGTTCATGTGCACCGATGCGATAACTATCGGTGGTCACCAGCGCAATATTTCGACGACCATGGCGCAGTGCAAAGCGTGCAGCAATTTTGGCAATGGTGGTGGTTTTACCAACACCGGTTGGTCCGATAAGTGAAATAATGCCACCATCGCGCATCAAATCTTCATCGGCAACCGGTAACATGTCTGCCAGCATTTTTAATGATTCCAGCCAGCTATGTTTGTGCAAACCCTGCGCTAACATTTTTTCGGCAATGGTTTCGCAAAGCTGCGCACTCAAACCCAGTTTCATTAATTGTTTAAGTAAACCGGCATACAGGGGTTGCACACGTTCCAGCTCCCCCCAGGAAAGCTGCATCATCGGCGCTTCCATAATGTTGCGCAGACCTTTTAATTCGTCCTGTATTTTTTCCAGGTTTTTTTCAGTCGCATCAATGCGATCACCCTGTTTATTTTCAAAGGAATCACCGTAGCGGCTATCAGCCTCTAAATGAAAGCCAGTGTTTTCTGAATCGGTTGATAACGTGTCATGTACAGCTGAGCCGATATCCAGGGCTGAATCATGCCGTAGCGAATCTCCAGGTTCTGCCGCAAAAGCGGAGCTTTGTTGCCGACTTCCCGGTTCAACAGGTTTTTCATCTGGCGAGGTATTGTTGGCTTCATTAGCGGCCTTTTTTGGCTCATCGATGGTTTCTGTTAACATCGATGGATTACCCAGCGACGCACTTTCCAGTGAATCTTCATAATCCAGCGCCGCGATAATTTCCACGCCGCCCGAAACTTTACGGTTAGACAATATGATCGCTTCATCGCCCTGCTCTTCTCGTAACTCACGCAGCGCGGTTCTGGCATCGGCAGCAAAGTAACGTTTCATCTTCATGAGACAAACCCCGCCATTTGTTTAGCTGCTTGCTGCCTGCTTTGTGTTTGATACATTAATCGATAAATTCTCATTATCCGTTTCCTGTTTGACCTTTCCCGGTTTTTTATTCTTTACTGTTGAATAGTGGTTGAACCACTTTGTTGACCACCAATGGCCGCTACAACACGTATCTGTTTATTGTCGGGTACTTCGTTATAAGCAAGTACGTGCAAGTTCGGTGCCAAGCTTCTCAATAAACGCGAAAGTGTTGGTCTAAGCCCAGGTGATACCAGTAAAACCGCCGCCTGATTATCAGACTCCATTTGCTGTACGCGCTGGTTTAATTCCGTAATCATCTGCTCAGCCAGCCCCGGCTCAATGCCTAAACCCGCTTCTGGCGAGCTTTGCGCCGATTGCAACAAGACCTGTTCAAGATCCGGGCTTAATGAAATCACCGCTAACTCAGGTGACATGCCATTAATGTGCTGATAAATTTGACGCGATAATGCACCACGCACTGCGGCGGTTAAAACGTCAGAGTTTTGGCTATGCGGCGCATGTTCCGCCAAAGTTTCGGCGATGGTTCGCAGGTCACGAATGGGCACGCCCTCGGCTAACATGTTCTGCAACACCTTCAGTACCACGCCCAGTGACAACATACCGGGCACCAGATCTTCCACCAGTTTTGGTGATGATTTAGCCAGCATATCCAGTAGATGCTGAACCTCTTCATGGCCTAATAATTCATGTGCATGAATGTTTAATAGATGACTTAAATGAGTGGCAATAACCGTACTGGTATCGACCACGGTGTAACCCAGTGTCTGCGCTTCATCACGCATCGCTGCATCAATCCAGACCGCACTCAAACCAAAGGTTGGGTCTCTGGTCTCAATCCCCTGCAACTCGCCATACACCTGACCCGGATTAATCGCCAACTCACGATCTGGTTGAATTTCACCTTCACCCAGCGGCACACCCATCAAGGTAATCCGATAACCGGTTGGCGATAAATCGAGGTTGTCGCGAATGTGTACCGCCTGCACCAGAAAACCCAGTTCCTGCGAAATTTTTCTGCGCACACCTTTTATGCGCGACATCAACTGACCACCCTGGGCTTTATCAACCAGAGGAATTAATCGATAGCCTACTTCCAGGCCGATGACATCCACCATGGGCACATCTTCCCAGCCCAGCTCCTTAGGTTTAGTATCAAGCTCTTCTTCTGCAACCGGCTCTTCCTGTACTTGCTGTTTTGCCATTTTTGCCTTTTCGGCAATCATGTAAGCCGCGCCACCAAACAAACCACCCAATGTCAAAAACACTAAATTAGGCATGCCTGGAATAAGCCCCAGACCACCAACGACTGCCCCCGTAATCGCAATGGGAAGAGGATTACTTAATAACTGATCAACTACCTGACCACCGACATCATCTGCTGAGGCAGCACGTGTCACTGAAATAGCTGCGGCAGTGGATAACACCAGTGAAGGTAGTTGCGCGACCAGACCGTCACCAATAGTAAGTAATGTGTAATTATGAACCGCCGTTGAAAAATCCAGGCCGTGTTGCATCATGCCGATGCCTAAACCAAAAATGACGTTAATAAACAGAATTAAAATACCGGCAACCGCATCACCACGAATAAATTTACTGGCACCATCCATCGAACCATAAAAATCCGCTTCACCGGAAATTTCAGCGCGACGTTGTTTTGCTTGCTCCTGGGTAATCAAACCTGAATTTAAATCAGCATCAACCGCCATCTGTTTACCAGGCATAGCATCTAAAGTGAAACGTGCGTTCACTTCAGAAATTCGCCCAGCACCTTTGGTGACCACAACAAAATTAATGATGGTCAGAACCGCAAACACCACGAGACCCACGGCATAACTGCCACCAACAACAAATTCACCGAAAGATTGAATCACATTACCCGCTGCACTGGTGCCAGTATGACCTTCCAGTAAAACGACACGAGTCGATGCTACATTTAGTGATAATCGCAATAAGGTTGCCACCAGTAAAACCGTTGGAAACATATCAAAATCCAAAGGTCGCTGGGTATACACCACCACCAACAGTATTACTAAAGACAACGCTATGTTGAAAGTAAAAAACATATCCAGCATGAAAGACGGCATCGGCAATATCATCATGCCTAACATCGCTACCAGTAAAACTGGCGTACCTAAACCGGTGAGTGATAAAGCGCGAGCATTATTCATTGTTGCGGTAGCGTTCATAATTTCCTCTGTTTAACTTTTTATTTTTTATTAAGATTATGTTGATGAAGGTGGGTGGCTATCAGACTTCATGGCATCTTTTAGCTCATCAGGAATCGGTAAATCCGTGGGTTGAGATGGTTTGACGTAACCGGATGTATACGCCGCATTCAACTGATAGACATACGTAAGAATGTTGGCGACAGCAACGTATAAACCCGCTGGAATTTCCTGATTAATTTCTGTACTGGCATACAGTGCGCGTGCTAACGGAGGTGCTTCCACTATGGCCACTTCATTTTCTTTGGCGACACTACGTATTTTGGCAGCAATAAAATCAGCGCCTTTAGCCACGACAATTGGTGCAGCTTCACCGCTTTGATCATATTTCAATGCCACGGCATAATGGGTTGGATTGGTGATAATAACATCCGCATCTGGCACCTCTTCCATCATCCGCCGTTGTGATAATTCCTGTTGCAAGGCACGAATACGACTTTTCACTTCCGGGCGACCATCGGTTTCCTTGGACTCGTCCTTGACTTCCTGCAAGGTCATTTTTAATTGTTTGTTATGCTGAAAAAGCTGGAACGGTGCATCGATTGCAGCAATGATAATTAATGCGCTGCTATAAGCAAGGAACGCCCAGCCACATAGATGACCAACATGTGCCAGTGCATCGAGATAAGACTCCTGACTTAAACCAATTAACTGCTCTAACAAAGACCACAATATGGTGCTGGAGATGATCGCAACCAGCATAAATTTTGCCAGCACTTTCACTAACTCCATTAAACCTTTGGCAGAAAATATTCGTGCGATGCCTTGTATCGGGTCCAACTTGTCGATTTTAAAACTGACCGCTTTCATGCTGAACGACCAACCACCCAAACCCAGTGGAGTCATAATAACGGCTAAAACGGTCACCAACAGGAATGGTGCCATCACCCACAGACATTGCCATAAACTTTCGGCGAAATACTCCATCATGGTAATGCCATTCATTTCACGCACGTTTGGAATAGACAGACCATGTGTAAAAATGGCTTTTAAATCGTCCAACATGCCATCGCCCAATATTAATAATGCGCCGGAAGATGCCATCAACAAGGCCATGGTGTTGAGTTCTTTTGACCGTGGTACCTGCCCCTTATCTCTGGATTCTTTGAGGCGTTTGGGGGTCGCCTGTTCGGTTTTTTCCTGAGCACTATCGCTAGACATGCATCACGCCCTATGCTGAAACTATATACCGTTTCATCAACTCAAACGCCTGTGTTAACAGGCTACTGAGATGATCGGTAATGGTGGGTAAAATAAGAATAAAAAAAACCAAACCGACCATTAACATGACCGGAAAACCGACTGCAAAAATATTCAACTGTGGTGCAGCACGAGCGGTGACACCAAAAGCAATGTTCACTAACAATAATGCTGCCACTGCCGGTAGAGCGATTAACATACCGCCAGCAAACATGGTACTCGCCCAACTGACAATCTGCCAAAGGCTGTCTGTGGAGGGCAGGATTAAACCCACTGGCAAACTGGTAAAGCTGTCAACCATCATCTGGATTAACATCAGATGACCATTAAGCGAAAGAAAAATAAGCGTCACCATCACCAGCAAAACCTGACTAACGACAGGCACCTGCACACCGTTTTGTGGATCAATAATAGAGGCAAAACCCAGACCCATTGCCATCGCAATACTCTGACCAGCAATCACAAATGCGCTGTACACCATTTGCAAAATAAAACCCATCGCAAGACCAATAAAAACCTGATAAATACTGATAACAATCGACTCAGCACTGATAAGGTCAACCGCAGGCATGGCCGGAATAAGCGGCATAATCATCCAGGCTATCAGCACTGAAAGCAGTACTCGCATTCGCACTGGTACACTGCGTGCAGAAAAAATAGGCGCTGCTGAAAACATCGCACCGATACGAATAAATGGCCACATAAAACTGGCTAGCCACGTCATCAATTCGCCGCCGGTAAAATTCATCTCATCAACCGATTAACTCAGGAATACGGTGAAATAATTCGATAGTAAAATCCGTTAACAAACCCAACATCCATGAACCGGAAACGACTAATGCGATGGATAACACCATCAATTTTGGTATAAAAGTCAGCGTCATTTCCTGAATCTGTGTAGCCGCCTGAATCATCCCCACCAGCAAACCAACACCCAGCGCAGATAACAAAAGTGGCGCGGCTAATAATGCTGTCACCCATAGCGCATCTTTTCCTATATCCAGTACCATTTCAGGGGTCATAACAAGGTCTCCAATATATTTTTGAGTAAAATTTTAAATATAAAAACTTGACGCCAGCGTGCCCATAATTAATGACCAGCCATCAATTAAAACAAACAACATCAATTTAAACGGCAATGAAATAATCATCGGTGACAACATCATCATACCCATCGACATCAACACACTCGAGACCACAAGATCAATAATTAAAAATGGAATAAAAATTAAAAAACCAATTTGAAAAGCGGTCTTTAATTCACTGGTAACAAAAGATGGCAACAATAATGAAAATGGAACTTTTACATTCGGATCGAGTTTTCCATGACCTGAAATATCGGAAAACATAATTAAATCGGTTTCACGTGTTTGATTTAACATAAATTCATAAAATGGTTCTGCCGCTTTTTCAAGCGCCACTTCTGAACTCATTTTATTATCCATATAAGGTTTGACAGCCGTGTTATACGCACTGGTAAACACCGGTGACATAATAAAAAAAGTAAGAAAAAGTGCTAAGCCTAGAAGAATTTGATTCGATGGTGTTTGAGCCGTGCCCATCGCCTGACGCAAAATAGATAACACGATAATAATGCGAGTAAACGATGTCATCATAATTAATGCCGCCGGCAATAAACTCAACACCGTCATCATCGCTAATATTTGTAAAGTAACCGAATAGGTTTCACCTCCACCAGCAGCAGGACTAACGGTAAGTGCCGCAAAACCTGGCGCAGCGATACTGTCCCTAACGAACAGCATCAGCATAACTAATAACACGCTACACACTACACGTTGAACAGCAATTTGATGTCGTGCGATTTGTTTCATAACTGCCTCTTCATCATTGATGCAGCAATTTTTTGCGAGAAAGTAACATCTTCATTCTCTTGATAGTCTGAGTTTAAAGATGCCTTTTCTGCTTGCTTGCCAGTTGCCAACGAATACAACATATTTATTCGACCGGGTGACACACCTAACAGTAACCTTTCGCCATCAACCTCAACCACCACCACGCGCTCACGTGCGCCCATACTAATACCTTCTACTATTCTAAGATTACCACCACCAGATGACTGCATACGATTAAACCGTTTGGCTATCCATGCCAACACAACAATGCTTAATAAAACAATCACCATACCGCTTACTAACTGCATCAAATAACTGCTACTGTTTGCTGAAACTGTTGTTTCATTTTTTTCTGATTTTTTCTTATTTTGAAAAATACCCATAGTATTAGTATTAGCTGCTGGCACATTAATTGCAGGCTTTGTTTTTTCAGCAACATCTTCTTCGGCATGAGCAGGTGTATAGGTCACAAAGAAAGCAAGTATCATCAATAATAATTGCACAGTAATTAATACCGCCATCTTCCCTTTAGCATTAAGCCCAGCGGTGGTGTTTTTATTATCATCCAGGTTATCTGTCTTCATCATGATTTCACTCAGCCTTCACTCTATCAATCGGCACAGTTAACGTAATTTTTTCACTCGTTCCGCAGGGCTAATAACATCGGTTAAACGAATACCAAACTTTTCATTAACCACTACCACTTCACCGTGCGCAATTAAAGTACCGTTAACCAATACATCCATCGGCTCACCAGCAAGACGGTCAAGCTCAACTACTGACCCCTGATTTAACTGCAATAAATTTTGAATGGAGATTTCTGTGCGCCCGATTTCCATTGATATCGTCACCGGAATATCCAGAATGACATCCATATTGGTTTCTGTGCCGCACAATGCGGTGCTATCGTTCAGATCCTGAAATTCTGCACGCTCAACATCATCCACTCCGCCGCTTGCTGTGGGCACATCAGAATTATCCTGCTCTTGCATCGCTGCACCCCAATCATCACCTGCCGCTGCTTCACCAGTACCGCTTGCAGTAGGGACATCAGAGTCTTCCTGTTCTTCCATTGCGGCCGCCCAGTCATCTGTCACCGCTTCATTTTCTTTGCTGACTTTGTTAGGTTCTTCTGATGGTGTATCACTCATTGTTTGTTCCTCTTCACTCTTTCAATTTTTAGTCACAATGTAATGACCAATTAATTTTTTATTTGATATGGCTTTCGTTTATCTACAAACTTACAGTTTCTTTCTTATCTAAACCTAAGTCATCACCCGTGTAGTTTCTTCGTTTAATCGGCTCAACAAATTGAATCGCATTTTTCCCGTTACAGACACCTAATGAACCTTTAAATACTGCAACATTTGCTGCATTAACCGTTACTAGCTCGGGTAATTCAACTGGAATAACATCACCTTCTTTAATATTTAAAACATCTCGTAACGAAAGTTTTGTATGCCCCATTGCACAATCCAGAGCTAACGGTGCCTGTTTCATTTCGTCTTTTAATGCATTACGCCAACGGTTATCAACGCTAACCTGATCACTCTGTGTACCTGAATCGAGCAAACTTCTAATGGGTTCTAACATGGCGTAAGGCATCACCACATGAAACTCACCGCCACCACCTTCAAGCTCCATCGTAAAGGTAGACACCACAACAACTTCTGTTGGACTAACGATGTTGGCAAACTGTGGGTTTACTTCAGAGCTATTAAATTGAAAATTCAGTTCTACGATGGGTTCCCAGGCTTTTTTTAAATCGTCAAATGCCAGATTTAATAATAATTGTATAACTCTGTTTTCTGTTGGCGTAAATTCACGACCCTCAATACGCGTGTGAAACCGTCCATCACCACCAAAAAAATTATCCACCGCGGCAAACACTAACTTTGGATCCATCACAAATAGACCCTGACCACGCAATGGATGAATATTTATCAGGTTGAGGTTGGTTTGCATAAACAGACCACGAATGTACTCTGAAAATTTCACAATTTTTACCCCACTGATAGATACCTCTGTGGTATGTCGTAACATGTTAAACATGCTAATTCTCATGTAACGAGTAAAACGCTCATTCACCATATCGAGTGTCGGCATACGACCGCGGATAATTCGATCCTGACTACCAAGATCGTAGACAACCATTTCACCGTCTTCAGCCAGGCGATCCGGTTCGGTATCAATCTCACCACCGTCTACGCCATTTAACAGGGTATCGATTTCGTCTTGTGATAAAGGCTCGTTCACTTTTTCGTTCCCCCTTTATTATTTTTTTGTTTTAAAGCTTGTTGACCCAATATTTCCCTGTCGCACTTCACTACTTATCTTTTGATGACATTTAAACTGACTCATTTGCTTATCAACTTCATCCGGGTTTTTATATTGCGCTTCACGTTCAATCTGTATGGCATAACCTAACAATGCAATATCAACTTCAGTTCTATAATTCATGCCATTCACTCCTTTTTTATTGAATGAGGAACTCATTAAAATAGGCTTGTTCAACACCATTTTCGACTGCTTTATCGCCTTCCATTTTTTTCAGAGTGGCATTCACATCATCCACAATCGCTGCCAATAATTTTTCTTTTCCTTCTGTGGTTCCCACAATATCGGCCTTCTGATCACCAAACAGCATTAACAAACTGCTGCGTATGGCAGGCATATGTAAAACCACCTGCTCTTTCACTTCGTCTTTATGCATCGTGATATCTACTGAGAATTGCATGAATCGTGCAAAACTCGTATCCCGAAAGCTGACCACAAACTTTGGATCTAGTGACTGATAAACAATCGGTCCAATTTCGACTTCTTTGACCATTTCTTCTCCCTCAGCGACCGGTTCATCACCACCAAGAAAAAACATTGCACCACCGATACCGCCACCAATTAACACCAATGCTGCTACTACCCCAATGATGATTAGTTTCATTTTTGAACCACTACCTTCTTTTTCTTCTTCTTTCTTTTCATCTGCCATAATCTTTGCCTGTTTAATTATTTACATCTCTAAAAAAATGACTCAGTGTTAACAGTGTCGTCATAAGTGCCAATACTTAAAAATGCTGACTTACATGGACTTAAAGCAAAAGCCATGCCACATAAATAACAACATAAATAACAAGAACTTACACATAAGATAATGAGTGCGATAATTTTTTGACGTTATAAATTTAGACTGACGCCATAATCCTGCCTCCACACTTATTGCAAACCATGAACAAAAAATTACTTGTCAGCCAACTCAGCAACAAGCACCACATTGAGGTTTGACAAGACAACATTAAGGGCACCTCTATTGAATAGACAACGACACTTACCTTTCAGAACTTATAAAATATATTTATGTAATAAGTTACAGAGCATAATTTTATGCTACAATTCACTTATGTCTGCACTGTCCACCTTTGGCCAAACTCAACAAAACCTGTTGACTTCACTCTTACGTAATCGCGAGGGCCTAACCGTCGACCACCTGACGCATGAATTAAATATTTCACGCAATGCGGTAAACCAGCATTTGAATAGCCTGGATAGCAGTGGTTTTATTGATAATGCCATGCTGACCAGCACTGGCGGACGTCCCAGCAAAGTGTATACCTTATCCTCAAAGGGGCTGGAACTATTCCCCAGGCACTACGCACTCTTTTCAAATTTACTGATTGGCTGGATAAGACAAAAACTGGATGATGCCGAGCTGAGAGCCTGCATGACAGAGCTCGGCGCACAGGTTGCCTTGCAATTTTCCCCTCGTGTACAACAGCATGGCTCTCAATCCGGTAAAGTAGTCGAGTTAGCCAGCATCATGCAGGAACTCGGTTATGATGCCCACGTAGAAAACACATCGGACAATAAAAAAGAAATTATTGCTAACAACTGCGTATTCCACCAGTTGGCGAGTGAATGCCAGGATGTTTGTACGCTAGATACCAGCCTGATGGAAAATTTACTGGAAACTAAAATCAATCATGAAGAGTGCATGGTAAAAGGCGGGGACTGTTGCCGATTTAGTGTCGCGGGCTGAGTCTGCTTTTGACGTAAAAGAGACGTTGGACGTTGGCCGTTATTCGTTATTCGTTGGCAGTTAAAAACTAAAATAATTTTGCCGCGAAGGACGCAAAAG
>Ga0114934_10002552_pt1 | contig 11620 bp, 10 predicted proteins | sample 4SBtaG_2_FD_99695 | JGI IMG/M metagenome (GOLD analysis project Ga0114934, IMG submission 99695) | Deep subsurface microbial communities from Kolumbo volcano to uncover new lineages of life (NeLLi) - 4SBTROV10_white metaG | ecosystem: Environmental > Aquatic > Marine > Volcanic ...
CCCATTAAAGCCACCTCCGGCGTGGTCGCTTTGATTTGTTCACCTAATACCTTAGGGATATAAAAAGCCCCATAGGCGGCAACGGCTGATGTCCAGCCTAAAACAGGGCCGACCTGCTCTTTTGGAAACACCATGGCGATGGTTCTGAAGGTTGAGCCATTGCCAATGCCGGTTGCGGTAAAAAGAATCAGGAACAAAATAAAAAATGGCACGAAATAGTCTTGTGGTGTCGCAGATGCATAAGCCGCCTTCATGTAATAGGCAACTCCGGCCGCACTGATAACCATGATAAATGAACAAATATGCGTCACCCAGGCACCACCAAACTTATCAGCAATCCAGCCACCAACCGGACGAATCAAGGCACCGATAAAAGGCCCCATCCAGGCGTACATCAATGCGCTCGGCCCATCATTGTTTATCGTGTCATGGGTCATAACGCCATCGACCATAAGATGCTGATAGCCAAAAATAACCTTGATCGCTAAAGGAAAACACGCGGCATAACCGATGAACGAACCGAAAGTCATGGTATAGATAACGCTCATCACCCAGGTATGTTTATTGTCGAATATTTGATATTGCCGTGACAGGCTTTCACCGATCTGTCCCGGAATAATCTTCAATAAGGATACCGTCAAGGCAATCACAATCACCAAAGCAATTTCTTTGGGAATTTGAAACCCAGAGCCATTGACGCTTTCCGGTAACATCAGCCACAAACCGAAGATAGCCGAAATAAAGCCAATCAATAACATTCCCCCCATCAAGCCAAAGCTGATTAATGGGTGGATATGTTTTGGCGAAACCTGATCGGTACGGATATTGTGCATCCCAAACCAGGTAAAAAAGGCCAGTGGAATCAGAAATACCAGCCAGATAAAACCGGCATTTTGAATATAGGTTGGCGTTCCAGCAGGAATTTTACCGAGCAAGGTACCGGATGAGGCCTGTAGAATCAGGGGTTCTCCACCTAATGCACCGAAAATCCCTGCTGTCATGACCAAGGGAATCAAAATTTGCATGGTGGTTACACCAAAATTCCCTAAACCGGCATTCAAGCCAAGCGCCAACCCCTGAACTTTTTTAGGAAAAAAGAAGCTGATATTTGACATGGATGAGGCAAAGTTACCGCCACCGATACCCGATAACAAAGCCAGTACCTGATAAATCCAAAACGGTGTATCTTTATCCTGCAAGGCGATGCCTGTTCCCAATGCCGGCAGAATCAACAGCGTCGTGGTAAAAAAAATGGTATTGCGCCCCCCACAAAGGCGGATAAAGAAACTGCTGGGTATTCGAAGCGTTGCTCCCGTCAGCCCGGCAATTGCCATTAAGGTAAAGAGCTGTGGTTTTTCGTAAGGAAAGCCGAGATTGAGCATTTGTACGGTGATAATGCCCCAGTACAGCCAGATTGCAAATCCGCACAACAAACTCGGAATCGATATCCATAAGTTACGATTTGCAACAAATTTTCCTTCCGCTTCCCAAAAGTCCTCATCTTCAACATCCCATTTATGTAATTCGGTCATTTTTTATCTCACTAGTTTCCATTACAGTGTGTTTTCATAGGTAAAATCAACTTTACCCAAAACGTTTGATTATTTGTTGTTTGTATGAAAAATATAGCTTTCAGGTTTATGAAGTATCAGTGGGCGACTGTTCTCCGTTTCATGTTAAATAATTACCCTATATAATAGGCCTAATCAAACCAAACCTCATCAACTTCTGGAGATAAATCATTGTAAATACAGACTATTTAACTAGGTATTTAATGATAAGAGATTGCTTTTTCTGAATAAAGTTATTGAGTTCTTATCGTTCCGTAGCCATTTAATTATTGTCCACCCTGCAGCCATTAACCTTATATTCACTCTGATATGAACCGCAAAGTTTTCAAAACAACCTTACCCGACCTCCCCTTATCTGAAAAATTACTTTATACCGGCTATCTATTAACCATTGGCCTTGGACTACTGATGGCGGGCGCACAAATCATGCTCACCCATGGCATGGCTGATGGCAAATTTGGCTTATCCGTCGATGATATTGTGTACAGCTATCATGGCAACCGGAAAGGAACCACTCTGGAAGCGAAATTAAATGGCTCAATGAAAAATAACGCTCCCGCAGCTGTTCGTTTAGAAATCATTAAATGGGCCAGAAAAGGTGCGCCGGAGAGTGAATGGAACAGCAAAATCAAACCCTATTTTCAGCGGTATTGCATCATGTGTCATAACGCTCAATCGCCATTACCGGATTTCACCAAGCTTAAAAATATTCAAAAAAAGGCCCAGCCAGACAAAGGTGTTTCATTTACGGCATTAACCCGTGTCTCACATATTCATTTATTTGGAATTTCATTCATTTTTATGTTGATGGGGTTAATTTTTGTCAGGGCTGTCGGGATCCCCGAAATCATTAAAGGATTATTGTTAATTACCCCATTCGCCTTTCTTATTGTAGATGTCATCTCCTGGTGGTTGACTAAAATCTGGCCTGGTTTTGCTTGGATCACGATTATTGGGGGGGTTGGCTATAGTTTAGCTTCAACCTTTATGCTATTTACCAGCCTTTATCAAATGTGGTTTTTAAAGTCTGATTCAGAACACTAACTTACCGAGTCATCATGAATACTCAATATTGCTATGCCTTTGATGAAGGCGATGGAAAAAACAAGGCCCTGCTGGGTGGAAAAGGTGCTAACTTGTGTAAAATGACGCAACTGGGCTTGAATGTACCGCCTGGCTTTGTGATTACGACCGAATGCTGCCGCCACTACCTGGAGCAGGATGCGCTGCCTGAGGGCTTGATGAATGAAGTGCGCGCTTATATCCTGCGCATTGAACAACAAACCGGTAAACAATTTGGTGGATTAACCGACCCATTACTCGTCTCTGTCCGTTCAGGCGCGGCGATTTCCATGCCGGGCATGATGGATACCATTCTCAACCTGGGGCTTAACAAGCAAACCCTGAACGGTCTGATTGAACTGACCAATGACCCGCGTTTTGCCTACGATGCCTATCGCCGTTTTATCCAGCTATTTGGCAAAGTTGTGCTGGGTATTGACGATGAAAAATTTGATATCCCTTTCGAGGCCGTGAAACGTAAAGCCGGCATTAATCTGGATGTTGCGCTGTCGGCCGATCATCTATATGACATCAGCGAGTTGTTTTTGCAGGTGATTCTTGATGAAACCGGAAAACCTTTTCCGGAAGATGTCTACGAACAACTTCAGTTATCGATACAGGCTGTTTTTAAATCCTGGATAGGCAAACGCGCTGTTGATTATCGTCATCAATTTCATATCACGCCCGCTATGGCAAATGGCACCGCCGTCAATATTGTAACTATGGTGTTTGGCAATATGGGTAATGACTGCGCAACCGGCGTAGGATTCACACGTAACCCGGCAACGGGAGAAAATGAATTATATGGTGAATATCTGGTTAATGCGCAAGGCGAAGATGTTGTCGCCGGCATTCGCACACCCAAACCGGTACAAGAAATGGCCGAAGAAATGCCGGAAATGTATCGCCAATTGCAGGAATTACGTCATACACTGGAAAGTCATTACAAAGAAGTTCAAGATTTTGAGTATACGATCGAGCGCGATGTGCTTTATTGCCTGCAAACCCGTAATGGCAAAATGAATGCGGCAGCCATGGTCAAATCCTCGGTCGATATGGTCAATGAAGGTTTGATCACTAAAGAGCAAGCGCTGCTTCGAATAGACCCTGAATTACTCGAACAATTACTACATCCGCAACTCGCGCCCGACCACGCTGTACCCCCTCTAGCCCAGGGGCTTCCCGCCTCCCCGGGCGCAGCCAGTGGGAAATGTGTTTTTGATGCTGAAACGGCCGTTCGCTTAAATCAGGCCGGTGAAAACATCATCCTGGTCAGAGAAGAGACTAAGCCCGAAGATATTCATGGCTTTTTTGCTTCACGAGGTATTTTAACCAGTCGTGGGGGCAAGACCTCACATGCCGCCGTCGTCGCCAGAGGCATGGGCAAAGCCTGTGTCGCCGGCGCCGAAGCGGTTAAGGTGGATGTCAAAGCACGGCAAGCTATTGTCGGTGATGTTCATATTCGTGAAGGCGATATCATCACGATCGACGGCAGCTCCGGCAATATTTATCTCGGCGCTATTGCAACCATTGACCCTGCCTTTTCAAATGACTTGCGCACCCTGCTGAGCTGGGCCGATGATATTGCAGAAATCGAAGTCCATGCCAACGCCGATACGCCTGAAGGTGCGCATCTGGCCGCTGAATATGGAGCAAAAGGTATCGGCTTGTGTCGAACCGAACGCATGTTTAATGCTAAAGAGCGTTTACCGCTGGTGGTCGATATGATTATCGCGGACTCCATGGAACAACGCGAACTCGCGCTGGCTAAACTATTTCCGATTCAGCGTGATGACTTCAAGCAATTATTTGAAGCCATGTCGCCACACCCGGTCACTGTTCGCCTGCTTGATCCGCCCATGCATGAATTTCTGCCCAATGAGCAACAATTATTGGCAGAAATTGATGCACTCAAGCGCTACGCAACAATACTCAAAGGCCAGAAAGTCACGCTCGAAACACTGGCTTACGACGCTGAATTGCCTACGCCATTCAATCAAATTACTGAAGACGTCATCAATGAAGCGATCGATAAAAAACAGCGGATGCTGAAAAAAGTACGGGAGCTGATTGAAGTCAACCCCATGCTTGGGCATCGCGGGGTTCGGCTAGGCATGAGTTTCCCGGAAATATATAAAATGCAGATCCATTCAATTCTTGATGCGGCCGCCTTGTGTCAGAAACAACGCATACCGATAGAACCTGAAATCATGGTGCCGCAGGTTATTACCTCACAAGAATTAAAAAAGGTTACGGAAATCGTTGAACAGGTAAAACAAGAAGTCGAAGATCACTATCATATTGAAGTGAATTTTAAATTCGGCTCCATGATTGAAACCGTGCGTGCCTGTACCCGTTCCGAGGATTTAGCGCAATATTGTCAGTTTTTTTCGTTTGGCACTAATGACTTGACGCAAGCCACATTTTCATTTTCACGCGAAGATGCGGAAAACAAGTTTTTACCCCTTTATAATGAACAGGGCATACTACAGGACAACCCCTTCGAAATTCTGGATGTCAAAGGCGTCGGCCAGCTTATGAAAATAGCAACAGAATTCGCACGCCAGACCCGGCCAGATATTCGAATCGGAATTTGTGGCGAGCAAGGCGGACACCCCGAATCCATTCGCTTCTGTCACCACATCAAACTGGATTATGTTTCCTGCTCAGCCCCCAGAATTCCAGTCGCCCGTTTAGCGGCCGCACATGCAAAATTGCTGGAAAACGATTACACGGTATAACTAAACTGTAAGATGGGTGGAGCGATAGCGAAACCCATCAAAAATCCGCGCAGAATATAACCAGATACTATGCTATAGCGGAATTTTGCAGCTGATAGCGAGCTATTGACGCAATCTCGTCATCCTCATCATGAATGAAATGCGCTAAATCATACCCACGCTTCACCACAACAAAACGCACAAAGTCGGACGGATCCTCTTTTAATTTATCCAGCAAATGCTCTTGGCAATACATCGCAACCGTCGCCCGCACTTTCCAGTTGTCATCATGCACTAAATGCTCATGTCCGACTTTTTTACGCGCAACGGCGCAACGCACTAAAGGCGATGCATCAAAAACCAACTCGGATAAGGCGAAACAAAGGTCTACCGATTCCAGCCGGATATATTCTTCTTTTTCCTTGATAATATCTTGCTCGGTATAAGATTTACCATTGATCATCACAGCCACAGACCAACTCCAAAACAATTCATATCAGGCTTTAAAAATATCATATAACGCATTATTTTTTGGGACTAAATCATAAAACCATTAGCTGTTTCTCATTTTTTCTTTACATATAGTCTCTACACATGGGTTTATCATTACTTCAGCAGTTAGTAATGTGGCGGCGGAGGCTCCGCTTCTGCACTTAATAACGGCGATTTTGGCAGCGATTCAATCTTGCTGTTTAATAATTTGCACGTTTCCTCTAACTTGCCAATTTGCAATTGTTGTTTAGCGACGATGTTGTTGAGTGTGTCTATCAATTCTTCCTGATAGGCTAATTTGATTTCAAGTTCTGTTATACGGTTTTCTGTCATTTTATTTATTGCGAATTATCTTATAACCCAGGTCTTCAATTTTTTTAATCAAATCCGTCTCACTGACAGAGCCATAGACCACCACTTCCTTGGTTTCGAGCTCCGCACAGGCATCTTGCACCCCTGGCATTTTTTTTAAGGCGACTTTTATCAATGCGGCACAGGCGGAGCAACTCATCCCATCGACCAGCAAACAAAGCTCCGAAATGGTTTCAGATTGAATTTCAGTTGGGATAGTATCCGATTCAATACGCTGTCGCTGTTTTAAATTCCCTAAAATCGTATCGACAATCTTGAGTAAATCCGATTTAGACAGCAAACCGGCATCGAAATCAATCACCGCCCGACCGCGTTCCTGATCAATCTCTATCGACTTGATTTCATGCCTTTTTTTCAACAGAATCTGAAAAAAATAAGCCTGATTCATCGCCCCCTTCAGAACCGGTGAACATATTTCAATACGCCGATCCCAGGCTTGCTCCAGACTGAAGTTCTGAAATTCAGAATTTTTATTATCCATGTTTTATCTTTTATTCGTTAGCTTGCCGCGTTGATCTTGTGTTGAATAGACAATCAAAGCTTGTACAAAATTTAACAGCTCTTCTGAAAAAATATCATTATGACCATCCATAATGTCAGAACTGACGCGAATATTCAGATAAGGATTATACTGTGATGTACGCCCTAAGTGCGTTAATCGCAGATTCCCCATCACCCGACTTTGCCCTTCTTCTGGACGATGCCATTCAATTACATTGTCTTTGGTCAATGTAAGCATCGTCTTATCCAATGTCAATTCATGGGTTGTTAATGGTACAAAATGACCCACAGCCGTTCTATCGGCTTCGGCCTCGTCTAAAATCAACTTACGCTGCCCCTGACAGGCTTCACGGGTTAACGTATCATGCGTTTCCCAAAAAGTAGCAACCGCTTGGCCTGCCCAAAAAGCATATTTGGTGGCGTAATCAGTTTCTGATGTCAAAATAGCCAGACGGGGTGTCCGGCTATTGAGATAACTACAACGTGATTGCGCTAAATCATACAGTGGCGCGAATTGTAAGGCTTCAAAAGCCGGATTTAGCAACACCACTAAATCTCCAAAACCCTGAACTTGTCCGGAATAATTCTTACCCGGATGGCTGTCAATGAAGCGATTGGCCAGAATTTGCGAGAGTGCATTATAAACAACCGCTCCGCCAAAGCTATGGCCAATAACAACAAACCGACTTTTTTCCGCTGTCGATTGCGCTTCTTTGACATGCACCACTTGTTCGAGTTTGAGTAACAACTCCGTAACACCTAAATAACCCACATCCTGGGCTGTGTTTTTTCTATCCCAGAATGTCAGGTATTTTATACCAGGAAATTCAATAGATTCACCCCGCCAGCCCACGTATACACCAAAAACCTGACGAGGTTTATGTTGCCAATTACGGCTTTGGCGAGATTCAATGGCACTCAATTTTTGCAGGATGCCTTTAAAGCTTTCGATATTGGAATCACCGGGTTTAGCATTATGATGCCAACCGTGTACAAAAACGTTAATCAACACATCATCGGTTGAGGATACTTTATACAGTTGGTCTAAAACAGCTTGCAATTGCGCCCTGTCCCGCAATTGTCCCTGATCGTCGATTTCCACAAACCCTAGCCAGTACTCGGAAGGCGCCTTGCCAATTTTTTGCACAGCATGAGATGCGCAATTTCCTGAAAGCGCAACAGAACAAGGGGAATAATTGGCACGGTAGATCTGATCAGATGCACATCCTGTCAATAGTAAAAAACCCATAACTAACGTGAACAACAGCTTCTGTTTCATGTCGCATCTCCCCAAGAATATTATCTCAGCCACCAGGCGATCGCCGAATATCTTTACAATGTACTGGTTATTGCTTCATCATAACAGCGTTTTGTTATTGCTATAAATCACAATGTCTGAATTTTTATTTTCCCTGCGCGGTGTCCCTGAAGATGAAGCCGAACAAGTTCGCGCGCTATTGACTGAGCATAAGATTGATTTTTATGAAACGGATGCAGGAAACTGGGGTATTTCCATGCCTGCGTTATGGGTTCGGGACACGGCCAGTTTCCAACAAGCCCGCGAGTTATTGGTTCATTATCAACAACAGCGTTTTATAGAACAGCGCACTCTGTACAATCAACAAAAACAACACGGCCGTCAACGCACCCTGTGGCAGATTTTCTGGGAGCGCCCGGTAACATTTGTGCTGTCGCTGAGTCTTATTGGCCTTATTATTTATCTATCTATTCGTTTACTACAGGATTTTGGCTTATGAAACCCGCTTATCGTGACCTCTTCGCCCTGCTCGTTTACTGCGGCTTTATTTTTTATTTATCCTCACGCAGTACATTACCCATACCGATGCTGTTTCCACATCAGGATAAAGCCATGCATACCGGTGCTTATTTTGTCATGGGTATTCTGACATGGCGCTGGCTATGTCACCTGACGACATCAGGACTGCTGAAAAGCTGTGGCACACTATTATTTTGCAGCGTCTATGGCATAAGCGATGAATGGCATCAGTCTTTCGTACCGGGACGGGATGCCGATGCGTTCGATTGGGCGGCCGATACCTTTGGCGGACTGTTGGCCGCGTATGTCTGTTTTTATCTTGAGCGTTGGTCGCGCTTTAAAAGACGCCCGATTTAACTGATTTTTTCGGCATAGTGCAGCATAAGCTGCACATTTCGATTGCCGCGAAACTCATTGATGTCGAGTTTGTAAACCGCCTTAATCTGCCGTATACCCAGCCAGCTTTCCGGCTTTTCCACAAAAAAGGCAATCGCGTCCAGCAGCAGTTCTTCGCCTGTCAGCTTCAATACAAATTTGAGATGTTGCTGCCCGACGATACGGCATTGAATAACCTCAAACTGACCATGAAAAACCGGCTCTGGAAAGCCTTGCCCCCAAGTGGCGGCTTGTTGTAATTGTTCGGCAAACGACAAGGTTAAATGATCCTGTTTTAATTCGCCGTCCGAGTAAATTTTCTGCTCCAGATCGATATCCGCCAGTTTTTCCGTCACGATTTCATCAAACGCCAGTGCAAAGGGAGGATAATCATGCATTTCAAGCGTCAAGCCGGCTGCCATGGCATGGCCACCAAATCGCTTTAGTATATCCGGATGACGGGTTGCGACTTCACACAAGACATCACGGATATGAAGGCCGTCGATGGAACGCGCCGAACCTTTAATCTGGCCATTATCGGCGGGTGCAAAGGCAATAACCGGACGATGCAAACGATCTTTAATACGTGAAGCCAGTATGCCAATCACCCCCTGATGCCAATCCGGGTTAAACAGACACACGCCAGCCGTTAAATGCTTTTCATCAAACGCCTTCATTTCTTCCAATAACTGCATGGCTTTATGCTTCATTTGCGCTTCAATTTCCTTGCGCTCCTGATTCAGGGTATCCAGTTGCCGGGCGGCCTCTAATGCAATGTCGGCATTATCGGTTAGAAAACACTGAATACCCAGGGACATATCATCCATACGGCCGGCTGCATTCAGCCTTGGGCCGATGGCAAAGCCCAGATCTGAGGCCTGCATCCGGTCACGTTGTCGGCCCGCAATTTCGATAATCGCCTTAATTCCGGCATGACACTGCCCGGATCGAATCCGCAGCAAGCCTTGATGCACCAGAATACGATTGACCTCATCCAAAACCACAACATCGGCCACCGTTCCCAGTGCCACAAAATCCAACAGCTGCGCTAAATTAGGCTCGGTCAGATTATGATGCTTGAACCAATCCTGTTCACGTAAATAGCGCCGCAAAGCCATCAACACATAAAAAATAACGCCAACACCGGCAATATGGCGGCTGGGGAAGCGATCGTCGGGTAAATTGGGATTCACGATAGCCGCAGCCTCAGGCAATGTTTCTCCAGGTAAATGATGATCGGTGACCAACACTTGAATACCCGCCGCATTCGCCGCCGCTACGCCCTCTATACTGGCAATGCCATTGTCGACCGTAATAATCACGTCGGCCTGTTGCTGCTTGACCAATTCGACGATTTCAGGGGTCAAACCATAACCGTATTCAAACCGATTAGGCACAATAAACGACACATTGTTAGCGCCGAGTAATTGCAACCCCCGCATGGCCACCGCACAACTGGTCGCACCATCGGCATCAAAATCGGCGACGATACAGATTTTCAATTGTTGCTCCAAGGCCTGATGCAACAGTTTAACCATGGTCTTCATACCAGACAACAACTCTGGTGCCGGTAAACGCGCCAGAGAACGATCCAGTTGCGCGGGCTTGTCGACTCCCCGGCTCACAAAAATGCGCGCCAACACCGGATCCATATCGGATTGTTGCAAGCTGGAGGGTTGAATGGGACGTGGAAGGATGTTTTTTTTAACGCCTTGCAGAAACATGGCTCTCCAGAAAAATAAACAGGATGGTTAGTGATGGCTCAAAGATAAGCGTTTAACGATCTACCGGCATCTTCTCGCGCAGTTTTAAAAAGCGTTGATAGCGCTGCGTTGAAATTTCGCCGCCTTCGACGGCGTGCTTGATGGCGCAGCCCTTGTCTTGCAGATGACGACAATTATGAAAACGACAGCATTTGATCAGCGGTTGAAATTCACGAAATCCCCAGGCCAGTTCGGACTCTCTCAAGCCGGCCAGGCCGAAAATCGCCACGCCGGGACTGTCGATCAAATCCCCACCTTCGGGCAGATGATATAAAGTTGCCGCCGTCGTAGTGTGGCGGCCATGTTTTGTAGTGGCGGAAATTGAATTTATTTTAAGAGTCTTGTCGGGAATCAATCGGTTGGTCAATGATGACTTACCGACACCGGACTGACCTGCGAACAGGCTGACATGCCCTTTCAAATCCCGCTTCAAATCATCCAACCCGATATTTTTTGCCGCACTGACGTTATACAAGGGGTAATCCAGAGCCTGATAGACCGCGAGCGCCGCTTGCACTGTTTCTGTGCTGGGCAAATCGGTCTTGTTCAGCAACAGACGGGCCTGGATGTTGCGGTTTTCACAAATGGCCAAATATTGATCAATCAACAAGAAGTCACAGCGCGGCTCGGCTGCAAAGACAACATAAATATGATCAATATTGGCGGCAACCGGCCGTATCTTGTTGTTTCGGGCCGGACGGATCAACACCGACCGGCGCGGGCAAATCGCATCAATCCGCCCCTGCCCTGCGGCGATCGGCTCAAACTGCACCCGGTCACCGACGGCCACTGTTTCCAGTTTTCGACGCGGCTGGCATAACAGGATTTCACCGCTGGCCGCTTCAACCGCAATGCCTTTGCCCAGGTGCGAAATAACCAGGCCTTGTTGTTTTTCTGCCATTAACCGTGTTGCATTTTTTCTTCAATATGGGCGATACGAATGGCGGCCGGCGGATGACTGTAATGAAATGCAGAATACAGTGGATC
>Ga0114934_10002553_pt1 | contig 11619 bp, 11 predicted proteins | sample 4SBtaG_2_FD_99695 | JGI IMG/M metagenome (GOLD analysis project Ga0114934, IMG submission 99695) | Deep subsurface microbial communities from Kolumbo volcano to uncover new lineages of life (NeLLi) - 4SBTROV10_white metaG | ecosystem: Environmental > Aquatic > Marine > Volcanic ...
AATTTTAGCCTATGTGATTAAGTATATTTCTATTGCTTTAGTTGGAATTTTATTAGCTTTTTCTATTTTTGATATTATAAAAAGCATTAAAAATAAATCTTTTGATTTTCTTTTATCTTTACCATTAAATGTCAAACAAAAAATTCATAGCCATATTAGATCTAAACTAAATGATAAATTTTTATTTTTATCTGCCTTTGTGTTGGGGTGTTTTATTTCTTTTCTTGAATTAGCTTGTACTGGTCAAATTTACTTGCCCACTATTTTATATATGCTACAAAATTCAAGTTTACAGATGCAAGGAATAGGACTTTTGTTGCTATATAATGTGTTTTTTATAATTCCTTTGGTCCTTATTTTTATTTTAGCTTATCTGGGGCTAACTGCTAAATCTGTAGAATCTATTTTTAAAAAATATCTTTTACAAATAAAAATTTTCACAGCAGTTTTATTTGCTTTTCTTTTATTTTATTTGATTAAATTTTAATCAAACGCACAGGTTTGATTTTACAATAAATGCTTATGTGAATTTATTCAATAAAAATTTTCATTATAGTTATGACGTTTACTGTCCATAGAATGAAAAAATTTTATTTTTTACAAGATTGTTTAAGGAGGAATAAAATAAAAGTTACAAAGACCTCTTACCTTTTTTTTTGAAGTACAAGCTTCCCCCTTTGATAATACTTTGTTCGCCAAATTTATCTTTTAAACTATCTAATAATTTGTCTATTTTTGAATCTTTTTGTTGTGAGGAGGTATCAAAAAGTTGTAATTGTTCTTGCATTTTATCTTTTTCTTTTAAATTTGATAAGGTTACACCTATTAAACGGATAGGCTTTATTTCAATTTGATTCCATAATTCCAGAAGTGTTTTATAGATAAGATTTTCATTGTCAGTCCAATTTTTTAAAGTTTTTTGAATGGAAAATGTCTGAAAATTAAAATAGCGTACTTTTAAATGTAGGGTTTTTGTTTTTTGTCCACTTTTTCGCATACGTCTAGTTGTTTTGGAAACAAGAGAAAACAAAAGTGAATGTAATAATTTTATATTTTTTGAATCCTCTTCTAATGTGATTTCATTCCCTATAGATTTTGCCATTTCTTTTTTTTCTATTTTTTCTTCGCTTATACCACGAGCCGCATTAAATAAAAAGGAGCCATATTTTCCAAAAGCATTTTGCAAATAAGAAAAAGACAGTTTTCTTAAATCATGAAAAGAAACAATACCAATATTCTTTAAATATTCTGTAGTTTTTTTCCCAATTCCAGGCATTTTTGAAATTTTCATATTTTTTGAGATATCTAAAAATCTTTTTCTTGTAAGTACAGTAATGCCATTTGGTTTATTTAATTCTGTAGCGAATTTAGCTAACAATTTATTTTCAGCAATACCTATAGAGGCAGTAATATCAAATTTCTTTTTAATTTTTTTTTGTATTTGATGGGCTATATTGATTTGATTTTTAAAGAGGTGTTTTGTATGAGAAACATCCAGAAAAGCTTCATCAATACTATATTGTTCATAATCAGGCGTAAAAAGATAAAAAAGATGCATTATTTGTTTTGAAATTTTTTGATATAAATCATAATGAGCTTGAACTAAAATTAACTGAGGGTATTTTGCTTTAGCCAACTTAACAGACATTCCTGATGAAATTCCTTTTTTTTTAGCTTCATAAGAAGATGCAGAAATGACGCCTCTAAGTGATTCTGTATTGCAAACAGCGATTGCTTTTTTTTTATATTGAGGAGAGAGGGCTTGTTCAACTGAGGCGAAAAAGGCATCCATATCAACATGAAGAATGTTGAGGGAGTGATACATTCCTTTTTATTCGATTATTTTATTGTCTTGATCTACATGAACAATCACAGGTTCCCAGGATTCTAATTCTTTGTTGTCTAACCAGACAAAAGACATAATTATCACTTGGTCATCCACTTCACACAAATGAGCGGCAGCTCCGTTTATACAAATAATCCCACTATTTTTTTCACCATAAATTACATAAGTTTCAAAGCGTTTCCCATTTCTTAAATTGGCAATTAACACTTTTTCTCCAGGTACGAGTTTAGCTTGTTTCGCTAAAGTTTCATCGATAGTAATACTTCCTACATATTCTAATTCCGTCTCTGTTACTTTTGCCCTATGAATTTTTGATTTTAATATATTTGTTAACATGGAGAACTCCTTATAATATGAAACCATTTTATTTTTTAATTAAAATGATTTGTTTAAATATAATCATTTTCAACTTATTTTCAAATATAAAAAAAATATTTTGATTTTTTGTTTTTTTTTTCTTAAATTTATTATAGAATGACAAAAAATAAAAAAAGTATACTTATTATAGAATCCGAAGAAAAATTGAGACAAACAATAAAAGTTTTTTTAGAAAAATATAATTATCAAGTTTTTTCAGCAAAAAGTGTTCATAAAGATTTTATTTTATATAAAAATCGTAAAATGGATGTTATCATTTTAGATGGCGACATTTCTGACTTGAAAAAAGTTAAGTCTATTTTTCCCTTTTCATTTATTTTTATGATTAATAATAATATTCACCCTCAAGTTGTTGTAGATTCTATTAAAAATGGGGCTTATGATTATATTGGAAAACCTTTCAAACTTGAAACTCTTAGAGATAAAATTAATAACCTTTTTTCCCCTTATTTTAATTTAACAGAAAAAGAAGATTTTTCTATTGATTCTTTTATAGGGACAAGCCAAAAGATTACAAAATTAAAACATTATATTCATAAAATTAAAGATTATCCCGATACAACTATTTTGATTGAAGGCGATACAGGTACAGGAAAAGGTCTTTTATCTAATATTATTCATTATAATAGTACAAGAGCCAAGCAGCCTTTTGTAGAAATTAATTGTGCGGCTCTTCCTGATAATTTACTTGAAGCTGAATTGTTTGGATATGAACAAGGGGCTTTCACTGATGCTAAGACGACAAAAAAGGGTTTATTTGAAATAGCTAATAATGGTACAATTTTTTTAGATGAGATTGGAGATATGAGTTTATCTCTTCAAGCGAAGTTTTTAAAAGTTTTGGAGGATAAAACTATCAGAAGACTCGGAGGGATAAAATCTATTTATAGTAATGCTAGAATTATTGCGGCCACAAATCAAAATTTAGCCCAAAAAGTAGCAGAGAAAAAATTTAGAAAAGACCTTTTTTTTAGACTCAATGTTGTATCTTTTCATATCCCCGCACTTAAAGAAAGAGGAGATGACATTTTTCTGCTAACAGACTTTTTTCTCTCTAAATTTAATGTTCTTTATAATAAACATATTACAGAAATTGCACCAGAAACGAGACGTATTTTTAAAGAATATGATTGGCCTGGAAATGTGCGTGAGTTGAGTAATGTTTTAGAACATATTTTTATTTTAGAGGATACAACAAAAATTTTGCCTGAGCATTTGAATTTTTATGATATGCTTTTTTCTGAAGAAAAAAAAGAACCAAATTTTACGTCTTTTGATCTGAAATTTAATGAAAAACAATTAATAAAGCAAGCATTAGATTCTACTGGATTTAATCAATCTCAGGCTGCGCAATTGTTGAATATTTCTAGAGATAATTTACGTTATAGAATTAAAAAATATCATATTTCTATAAATAAAAAAAGTTAATTTTTTTAGTCAAAACACCGATAAATATAAGGGTATTTAATTTTTTAAATACTTCTATAATTAAACAAGGAGCCTATGTAATGGATGCTAATAATACTTCTTTCTTTGATGAGCCATTAGAAGATGAGTCAATTACTCTTAGTGATAACGAATTGAATAATATTCTTGAGGATTCTGGTTTAGATAATGCAGATACGTCTTTTATTAATGAAGAACCCGATGTTATTGTTGTAGATAAGAGTAATTTAAATGATCAAGATTTAAATACATCTGGCCCAATTGAAATAGATAAAAATGATTTTGTTGAAGAATCCATTGAGACACAACCACAACCTGCTGTAGAATCTGACAATGTATCCATAAACGATATTGAGTTTGAAGATATGGTAGAAGATACCAAAACTGATTTACCTGATATAGAAACTTTACCTGAAGAAGTCCTTCCAGAAGAGACTGCAAGTACTGAGTCAGTAGAAGAAGTGAGTTTAGATGAAGCTCTTCCAGAAGAGGCTACAAGTACTGAGTCAGTAGAAGAAGTAAGTTTAGATGAAGCTCTTCCAAAAGAGGCTGCAAGCACTGAGTCAGTAGAAGAGGTAAATGTAGATGAAGCTCTTCCAAAAGAGGCTGCAAGCACTGAGTCAGTAGAAGAGGTAAATGTAGATGAAGCTCTTCCAGAAGAGACTACAAGCACCGAGTCAGTAGAAGAAGTAAGTTTAGATGAAGCTCTTCCAGAAGAAGCTGCAAGTACTGAGTCAGTAGAAGAAGTAAGTTTAGATGAAGCTCTTCCAGAAAAGGTCGCAAGTACAGAGTCAGTAGAAGAAATAAATGATTCTCCAACTGTATCAGAACCTTTATATAATGATGAAGCTGAAGGGAATACAACTTTGCCTGAAGAGGTTTCTAATAATTCGTTTTTTGAAGATAATGACGAAGATGAATCTATTACTTTAAATACCGAAGAATTGAATAATATTTTAGGAGAGGTAGAAACTGAAGTAAGTCCTGAACCAGATGTAGATGTCTCATCTGAGACTGTCCTTCCTGTAAATACTCCAGAAGTAGTAGAATCACAATCAGCAATAGAAGAACCAAAAGAAGTCGTTGAGCAAGCCCCACAATTTTCATCTCAAAAAACGGGAGCCATTTCAGAAGACACTTTGAAAGAAATTTTTGTATATTTAGATAATCTTTTAGAGAAACTTCCAGATGATGAAATTAGGAAATTTGCAGAATCTCATTATTATGATTTGTATAACCAAATTTTTGAAAAATTAAATTTAATATAAGGAATCAAAAAATGGGTCTTTTGGAAAAAGCTAAAAAAATACGTGAAGCCAATATATCTAATAATTCTTCAGATGAAGAATTGGAAAAAAAAGAATTGGAAAAATGGGATAAAGAGGCTAAAGAAAGTTTATCAGAAGATAAACAAAAATCTCATTCTTAACTAAAAGAATGCTTCAAAAAAATCTTGATTTTTTTCAAAAACGTTATAAGAGTTTATATAATCAGTTAAAGACAATATCGTCTTCTTTTTCTACAGAGCCGTCTAAAAAATCTATTTATCCCACGATTAAGTTAAACAATCAGTATATTTATAGTCCTTATGATCCTTTAAAAGAAGCCGAAAAATTAATAAAAATTTCTTCTTATCATAATCAGAAAACTTTAATTTTTTTTGGGTATGCTATGGGGTATATTTTATTACCTCTTCTTCCTTTAAAGGACAAAAAGATTTTTGTGTTTGAAAAAAATAAAAATCTTTTCTATGAGTCTTTAAGATATATTGATTATTCCGTTCTTTGCCAAGAAAATCAAGTTTTTTTTAATATTCAAGATGTTTCCTCTCTTCCCGATACTGAAGATTTAAAAGATAGCATTTTTTTTGAACATCCTCTTTTAATTAAAAATGATATAAATTTTTATAAAAAAATCCAAAAGGAATTAAAAGAGAATATTGAGCACTCTTTGGCAGATTTAACTACACTAGGATATTTTTCTCCCATCTGGTTTAGAAACAGTTTGCTTAATTTAAAAAATCTATCAGGCACTCTTTCTCTTAAATCTATGCAAAACAAATTTAAGGGAGTCTCTGTCTGTTTGGTAGCTGGCGGACCATCTTTAGAGAAAAATCTTTCCCTTTTAAAGAAGCACAAAGATTCGACTCTTATAGTAGCTGTGGGGACAGTAGTAAAAAGACTTATAAAAGCAAAGATTATCCCTCATTTTATAATATCAACAGATGCTGGATTTTATAATTCCTGGCACACAAGAAATTTAAATGTCTCAAGTATTTTAATAACAGATTTTTCTACTCACTTTTTGTCCTCTCAAAAATATTCTGGCAAGAGAGCTTTTTTTGATTATGACATGGGATATTTAGATTTTTTTTTAAAAGAGGATTTTATTCCCAAATTTTCTATGCAACCCACTGTTTCAGCTGCTGCTGTAGAATTTATTCGTTTTTTGGGTGCAGATACTATATTTTTATTTGGTCAGGATTTTGCATTTATTGACTATAAAACCCATTGTAAAAGCACAATATCAGAAACCTATGGACTTTTGAGCCAAACTAAAATGAAACCCTATTCTTCTCGTGAAATTGATAGTATTTTTTCTGAACAACTTGAAATGACAGAAAATTATAAAAACCAGCAAATTGTAACTAGTTTAAAATTAAAATTATATGCGAAAGAATTTATGTTTCAAAATATGAAAATTTATCAAACAAGCCAAGACGCCTCAAAAATCAATCAAATCCCCTATAATAGAAATATAAAAGATTCGACTTTACCTATTGAGACTATCCTAAACTCTAATTTATCGTTTTTATCCCTTGAAATTGATGTGTCTAAAATACAAAAAGAATTAAAGTTGTATAAAAATTTGTTAAATAAAAAGGGTGCAAAAGAATTATTTAAAATAGCATCGATTTCTTTTTTAAGGGGATTGCAAAATTTTTTAGAATTTGATCTTAAGAAAGAGACACTCGATTCAGCAAAGATTAAAAGAAAAATTGAGTATTACATTTTTTTTATGGAAAAAATTTTAAAAAATATTGACAAAATCTAAAAAAAATATTATATTCATTCAACTTTTTAATGAAGTGTGCCGGGATAGCTCAGTCGGTAGAGCGAAGGACTGAAAATCCTTGCGTCCCTGGTTCGATTCCGGGTCCCGGCAATTCGTTTATATGAAAAACACTAAAATTATAAATAAAGAAAACATTATTCTGCTTTTTATCCCTGTGATACTCACTATTTATATGCGCTTTGGAATGGCTGATCAATTTTCTTTCTATTTTCATTCTTTTTTTACACATTCTGCTACTCTCTCATTTTTTCGCATTTTCTATGAATATATTTTTGTTTTTGTATCTCAAGCCATAATTCCAATATTGTTGATAATTTTTGTTTTTAAAGAATCTCCTTCAAATTATGGGCTTCAGATAGGTGATAGTAAAAAAGGGTTCTCCATCGTTTTTATGTTGTTGATCCCAATAGGAATAATTTTGCTTTTAACAGCACTTATACCAGATTCTAAACCACCTTTATTTCATTCAGTTTATCCAGCGATACCTGAAGTAAGATATTCTTTGCCTTTGTTTTTTCTTAATGTATTTTTCTTAATTTTTTATTATGCAGGTTTTGAGATTTTTTATAGAGGATTTATCCTTTTTGGTCTTAAAGATAAGTTTGGAGCTATTCCTGCTATCTTAATTCAAACCATTCCATCAGTTTTAATTCATATTCATAAACCTGATGGTGAAATTTTTAGTGCTTTAATAGCAGAAATTTTTTTTGGATATCTTGCTTTAAAAACGAAGTCTATTTATTACGGTTTTTTTATTCATTTATTTATTGGTATTGGAATAGAATTAGCAATGATTCTTTTTTAAAGAATTTGCAATCTTTTTAGTATAATAGTATATTGCTTTTATGAAAATGACAAAAAATCCATTGATTTTATTTATCTTTTTATTGTCAGTTGTTCTTGGATTGAATGCTAATACAATAACGAATGTTTCCTTAATTCAACAATGTCGAGATTATTATAATTTTAAGGACTATGATCAAACAATAATTTTAGCCCATACCATTTTAAAAAATCCTGTTTTGAAAAAAAAACAGACAGTAGTAGAAGAAGCGTTATATTTAATCAATGAATCAGGTGAAGAAATTCGCACTAGATTACAAAATAAAATCAATGCGACGAATGAAAAAATTGTAGAAGAAGAAATACATGCCTATAAAAAAGAAAAAAAAATATTTTTTAAAATAGAAAAAGATGGATTTTATTACAGAATTATCTATTATCACAAGGCTCTTCAAAAATTGATAAAATTAAATAAGGATAGTGATTTTATTGAAAAAATTAAATTAAAATCACTGCTAAGATTATCTCGATACAATATTGATCCTATTTATAAATTTGATGAAGATCTCCGTATTCTTAATTTGTATAAATCCTATATAAAACATTATCCTGGATCAAAATATTTGCCTCATCTACTTCTTCGTACAGCAGATTTGAATTTTTATCTCTATGAAGAGGGACAAAATATTAAAAATAGAATAGGGTATTCAGATAGGGATTTAAAACAATTTTATGTTACATCTAAAAAGTTATATAAAAAAATATTGAAAGAATATCCTAATAGTGGAGCCTCGAGTATGATTGGAATTATTCGAGTAAATAATGTTAAGCTCCGTCAAAATTTTAATACGAAATCAAAAGTCATTAAACGGTTAAAACGAGGATTGTTGGTTAAAATTTTAAGCCGATCTAAAAAAAGAATGTCTATTGGTAATATGTATGATTATTGGTACAATGTTCAATTGCCTGATGGGTCTCAAGGTTGGGTTTATGGTTTTTATGTTGATACAGGGTATTTTAGATAAATTGGGGAAAAAACGGAGATAAAAACATTAAAAAATTATATAGCACTTCACTGAACAATCTGATAAATATTATAACTTGATTTATAATATAAATAAAAGAATTTTAATCATATATTCCCAAGATAAACATGATCTAACTTTTGTAATGCTAAATCTTTGATTTTATATAATGTTTCTTTAGGTGTAGCAGGAATAGTCATTTTGTAATTAGGGAAATAACGAGAAAAATGGACAGGTATAGTTTTGTCTATAGAAGCCACCCAGCTCACAAAAGATTTTATATCAGAGAAATCGTCATTCAAAGTTGGTATAATCAACATCGTTAGTTCCAAATGTATTTTATCATGCAAATATTCAATATTTTTTTTTATTGGCTCAAGACGACCTGATACATATTTAGTATAAAAGTTTTGATTAAAACTTTTAACATCTATGTTCATTGCATCAATAAAAGGAACAAGCCTTGCAAGGGGCTCTTTATTTATGAATCCATTTGTAACCATAACATTTTTTAACCCAGCATTTTTAAAAGCTTGGGCTGTTTCTAGAACAGTTTCAAACCAAACTATAGGTTCAGAATAAGTATAGGCAATTCCAATAGAATTATATTTTTTTGCCAAGGATAGCAAATACTCTGGAGTGATGTCTTTAAGAGGGAGGGATATGTTTTGAGAGATCTCCCAATTTTGACAGAATTGACAATGAAAATTACATCCTACAGTACCAATAGATAAAATTTGACTTCCTGGATAAAAATGATAAAGAGGCTTTTTTTCAATGGGGTCTAAAGCTATTGAAACAGCTTTTTGATAAATAAGGCTTTTTAAAAGCCCATGATTGTTAATTCTCACTTGACAATTTCCCGATTTTCCTTCTTTAATGATACAGTTAAAAGGACAAAGAGTACATTGAATTTGATCGTGTTCTAAAGTTTTAAAAAATAACATTCTTTTCATTTTTTTCCCCAGTTTGAGTAAAATAAAAATATAAAATTTCATATAAAATTTCAAATTTTTTTAAATATTCCGATAATATAATATATTAAAATAAGGAGAATTTTATGTTATTGACGTTATTGTTAATCGTTATTGGATTTTTAGTTGCTTTTTTAGCGACTTCTGAAAAAATTATTCAAGTGTTACCTAAAACAGAACCTTTTTTAAATTTTTTAGGGTCATTACGCATTCCTCTCGGGTTAACAGGAATTGTAATTGGATTTGTTAATGCGTTTAATTTTTGGTGGACAGACTATCCTCTTTTAACATGGTTGTTGGTTTTTATTGTTTCTATCACCATTACAAACGAATTTATACAAGATAAATTTAATATTGGTGATGGATTTTTAAAAGATTTGTTTATATTCTTTGCTAAATATATGTCTTTATTAGGAATTACAACAATAATTGTGTTAATTATTAAATCTATTTATTTGTTAAAACCTTTATTTAAAGCATTTCTGTAAGGGTCAACTAAAAGATTTAATTTCTGTGTTTAACCCATAAGATTTGTATTTTTTTATTAATTTGTTAATGTTGGTCTTACTTTTTAGGAGTAAAGTTTCGGAATTCAATTTATCTTGTATAAACCCAGCTAAATCTGGGTCATGTTCTATTTTCTTTATAATCAGTTTAGAGGCTTTTAAAATAAACTGGTTTTTATAAATTTCTATTTTATTGAATTGCGAATAACAGGTTTCTATTAATTCTAAAACATTGGTAGGCACTTTCACTTTAGAATTATCAATTAAAAATTTGGATATTTCTTTAGAAGAAATTCCGTCAAGAATAGCATTGTAAATAGATTGTTTTGATATTCGAAAAGTATTGAGGGTTTCTGTTTTTACTGTTTCAATAAAAGAGAGTAATTTAAAATATTTTTTTTCATCAAAATGAGGTGGAATAATAATTTCAAAATTAGGTTGCACTATGAATTTTTTTTCTTTCTTAGGAAAAAAGGATGATAAATTTTTTCTATTATTCAAGAGAGCTCGCCCGAGAGGAGTTATTGTGAATTTTGATAAATTATAATTAAGTTTTGTTAACCTATATAATTCTGCATAAATTTCATATAATTTAGTCTTCTCTTCGTCTTGAATATCCTCTAATTGCTTTTTATTTAAATTGTTGCTTATTACAATATCTTCAATTACTTCTAAAAGTTTTTCTTTAGGTGAATTTTTATTTAATTCTTCAGGTTCTTTTTTGAAAGTTGTTTTTACAATACCTGTCCAATAGAGATATTCTGCAAACAAATTTTCTACTTGCTGTTTATTGGAATCTACATGTTTATGAGCATAATACTTATTTTTAAAAAAAGTGGGGGGGTCAATAAAACTTTTTGATAATTCTTTTAAATATTTGTAAAAAACATTAAAATCAACCCATTTGTTGCTCTGCATACTTGATAAAGTATTTAAAACTATTTTTATTTTTTTTTCAGTAGAAACTTTGTCAATCATAAATTTGTAAACAGAACGGAATGCTTCTCCAGAAGAATCTAAAAATTCAATAATGGCATCAAAATTTATGTCCCAAATTCGATTTTTATGACCAATGAATTTCTTTTCTACTGAAAACTCTAAGAGAAAATCTAGATAAGCTGGATCTTTTATTACAACAAAATTCTTTAAAATTTTAGTATAATTATTTTTGCGTATTTTATTGTTTTTTAATAAAGGAATTTTATTATAATAAATAAAAGAAAAAAGTTTTAATAAGTCAGTTATTGCATTTGTTTCATTATTAAATATTTTAACATTTTGAGGATTATCTGAATATGTATTAAACATAAATTTTATCACCTATTCATTTTATTATAGAATATAATTATCCTACTTTGCAATTTGCTTTTATGGAATATTAGCCTCTTTATCATATTTTTATAAATCTATTTATAAGATAAATTCCACATATTCCAATAAAAAAAATGCTGCCATAAGATATATAAAAAAAGAGTAAAAGTCAAGCATTTTTTTGAAAATGTCATTTAAAATTCAAAAGTGGACTGCTATTTTTCTTAACTTGAAATAAATTAGATTTTGGGTGTCAGAGGTTAAGTTTCCCATAT